>SAMEA104315428__coassemble_2105_pt1 | contig 8125 bp, 6 predicted proteins | sample SAMEA104315428__metabat2_low_PE_031 | metagenome-assembled genome bin SAMEA104315428 (sample SAMEA104315428) | gut metagenome | biome: Monkey gut; feature: monkey-associated habitat; material: faeces | place: China | collected 2013 | reverse complement strand
TCTAACTGTATATTCGTACAAAAAAATAACACACCGTCAATGACAGTGTGTTATTTGCTAAATTTCATATTTTTTACTACAGTGAATTATTGTCTTACAGCCTTATATACGATTTCTATCATATAGTCAAGATTTTCTTCGGTAAGTCCTGGGTATACTCCAAGCCAAAAAGTATCATTCATTATTCTGTCAGTATTTTTTAGGCTGCCTACTACCCGATAGCCTTCACCAGCCGCCCGCATTTCATCAAAGCAGGGATGCTTTATAAGATTGCCAGCAAATAACATTCTAGTCTGAATGTTATTCTCTTCGATATAGCGTACAACTTTTTCTCTATTTATGCCTTCTCTACAGGTCAGCAAAAAGCCAAACCAGCTAGGCTTAGAATTTTTAGCTGCTATAGGCAAAATAAATTTGTCCTGCAAATCGCTTAAGCCTTCATGCAGCCTATTCCAATTATAGCGTCTGCGCTCTACAAAGTGCGGCAATTTTTTTAGCTGCGCACAGCCGATAGCTGCCTGCATATCCGTAACTTTTAAATTATAGCCAAAATGGGAATACACATACTTATGGTCGTAGCCTTTGGGAAGCTCTCCATATTGTCCGTCAAATCTATGTCCGCATATATTGTCGTGTCCTGACGGGCATACACAGTCGCGTCCCCAATCGCGCATGGAGCGGATAATTTTATGCAATAAATTATTATTGGTGTAGACTGCGCCGCCCTCGCCCATAGTCATATGATGCGGCGGATAAAAGCTAGAAGTTCCGATGTCGCCCCAGGTTCCCGTAAGACGCTTTTCGCCGTTTATTTCATAAACAGAGCCTAGCGCGTCACAGTTATCCTCAATAAGCCATAAATTATTTTTCTCGCAGAATGCTTTCACCTTTGCAAATCAAACGGATTTCCCAAGGTGTGGGCAATCATCACGGCTTTAGTGCGTGGCGATAATGCTTGTTCTAGCATTTCTACATCAATATTGTATTGAGGTATGGTAACGTCTACAAATACCGGCACTGCTCCGTACTGAATAATCGGTGCAACGGTGGTAGGAAATCCTGCCGCTACCGTTATAACCTCGTCACCGCGAAAAACGCGTCTATCGCCTAATAATGGAGAAGTCAGGCTCATAAAAGCACATAGGTTGGCTGATGAGCCTGAGTTTACCAAAGAAACATGCTTTACGCCCAAATATGCCGCAAAATTAGTTTCAAATTCTGCGGCATAGCGACCGGCTGTAAGCCAAAATTCCATGGCACTATCTACGAGGTTTATTACTTCTTCCTCATCATAGACCCGCGCCGCATAAGATATTTTTTTACTTTTGGTATTGTTTTCTTTTTCACTATCAGCATGGCTTTTCAGCCATTTAGCAATTATATTGTAGTACATTATAAATAATCCTTTCAACTTATTGCACCTAGTCTACCAATCAATTGGCGAAAAGTCGCTAAACGGCATTAAATTTCTATCTCTAGCAGAAATAATCGGCTTATCTACCTGCCAGTCAATCCCTGCCGAGTTCCACCTAATACCAGTATCACATTCAGGATTATATACTGAAGTAACCTTATACATCATAATGGCTTTATCACTAAGTGTTAAAAAGCCGTGAGCAAAGCCTTTCGGTATGTAAAGCATATTGCCTGTAGCTGCGTCCAAAGTAACCGCCCGATGTTTGCCAAAAGTTGCCGAATTGCGGCGCAAATCCACTACTACATCAAAGACCTTGCCTCCAGCACAATAAACTAGCTTTTCATGCGCTGAAGGCGGCAACTGAAAATGCAAGCCGCGTATAACATTTTTCTTTGATACCGAGTAATATTCTTCCTTAAAATCGGTGACTAAGCCGAGCTTTTTTAAAGCATCGTAATGAAATGTTTTGATAAAAGTACCGCGCTCATCAGCGCGCACTATCGGCTGCACCTCATAACAGCCCTTTAAATCTAGTTCTTTCAGTGTAAAAATATCATTTGCTGTCATTTTTATTTTCAAATCTTCCTTTCCCTCCCAAAAATGTGTATAACTAGATTTAGTATAGCACAGCTGTCCCCCCCCCGCAATACATTTGAACTTTCTAACTGTATATTCGTACAAAAAAATAACACACCGTCAATGACAGTGTGTTATTCGCTAAATCTTATTAAGTTTTATTTGCCTTGTTCGCTGACACTTATTACTACGGCTACTGCACCGTCACCCGTAGTGTTTACGCAGGTACGGAACATATCGAGTATACGGTCGATACCGGCAACTAGAGCCAAGCCTTCCATTGGCAAGCCGACTGACTGAAGTACCATGGCCAGCATGATAAGACCAGCACCTGGTACACCGGCTGTACCGATAGATGCCAGCGTACCAGTCAGGATTACCATGCCCATTTGTCCCATAGTAAGGTCAACGCCGAAAACGTTAGCGATAAAGAGTGTGCAGACACCCATATAAAGTGCCGTGCCGTCCATGTTGATAGTTGCGCCAAGCGGCAATACGAATGACGAAACCTCGCGCGGCACGCCGAGCTTCTCGCGGGCATTTTTCATGTTTACAGGAAGAGCTGCGGCACTAGAGCAGGTAGTAAAGGCTATCAGCATTGCCTCGCTCATGCCCTTAAAGAATTTCAAGGGCGACATTCCCGAAAATATTTTTGCCATAGTCGAGTATACGCAAACAGCGTGAATTATACAGCCGACAGCTACGCAGCCGATAACCGATAAGAGCGGCAATAGTACCGCCGGACCGTTTTTAGCCACTACTGGCAAAAGGAGAGCAAATACACCAAACGGTGCTAAGCTCATAACCATGCCGATAATTTTATAGGAAACCTCGGCACAGGCATCAAAAATCTTAATTAAGAAAGCACTGCGCTCGCCGCCGACCTTCAGTATGCCTACGCCGACAAACAGCGAGAACACGATTACCGGAAGTATCTGTGCTTTTGCCATAGAGTCTACCGGATTAGTCGGTACCATAGCTACTAGTACCTGCATAATGCTCGGTGCCTCTTTTACCTTGACGGCGGCATCTGAGGACAGCATCATGCCGACGCCGGGGTGAACCAAACCGGCAACGCCAAAACCGATAGCGATAGCTACCGCGGTGGTAAAAAGATAGATAAGCACCGTCTTAACACCTAGGCGGCCGAGCTTGCGCGTGTCGCCGATACTCGTCATACCGACAACTAATGAGAAAAATACGATAGGCACGATAACCATTTTGATAAGGTTAATAAAAATCGTACCGATAGGCGCAATCCACCAGTTAATAAACGGCAACGCTCCCTCACCGGCTATAAGTCCGACAATGACTGACAGCACGAGGGAAATTAGAATTTTCACAGACAGGTTCATACATTCCACTCCCTTGCTATAAAAAATGAATAAGTTCGGAGGAACGATATATATTTTTTTTCGTTCCATAAACCGTGTCTATGCTAATTTTACAAAATTGTGCTGTAATTGTAAATACTTTCAAGCTGATTATTTTGTATACATCTACAATTAATTTTGCTGCAAAATAGAGTAATGCTCAGGATGCATTCCCTGATTTACCGTTATTTTTATATCCGTGCCAAATTCTGCCGCAACATTCATCATCAGCTGATTTTGCCGCAGCTCCTCGGCAACGCTTTCATGGACTTCTATTTCATAGCCTTCTTTAGCGTGCGAAGTATTTTCCATGCGGCGAATGTCGGCGGCAATGCGGATTGAAACCGTTTCGGGGGACTCTAGCCGCCCGCGACCATTGCAGACAGGACATTCATGGTAAATAAGGCTGTCAAGATTTTGCCGCGTTTTTTTGCGGGTTATCTCCACTAGTCCTAAGCTCGTTATATCGACAATATTAGTTTTAGTGCGGTCATTTTTTACCGCCTCGCGCATAACGGTCAGCAAATGCTCCTTTTGCTCGTCCTTTTCCATATCGATAAAATCAACAATAATTATGCCGCCAATATCGCGCAGTCTTAGCTGGCGGACGATTTCTGCCGCCGCCTCAAGATTGGTATGATAGACTGTTTCGGCTAGATTGCTGTTGCCCGTATATTTGCCGGTATTTACATCGATTACTGTCAGTGCCTCAGTTTTATCAATAACTAAAAAGCCACCCGACTTTAGCTCAACCTCTCTTGCGCCTAATTTTTCTAGCTCGCCTTCAATGCCATATTTTTTGAATAACGGCAGATTTTCAGTATAAAGCTTTACTTTTCCTACTAGCTTGGGCGAAGTAAATTTTACTAAATCTAGCACGCGGTTATAGCCGTCAGCGTTATCAATAATCAGCTCATCAATATCACTGTTAAAATAATCCCGCACTAAGCGAATTAATAAATCGGCATCGCGGTATAGTATGGCTGAGCCTTTGCCTTTTAGGTTAAAGCGGGCAATTATCGAATGCCATAAATTTACTAGATAGTCTACGTCTGCGCGCAATTCCTGCTTACTAGCACCTTTGGCGGCGGTGCGGATAATTAAGCCCATGCCGTCAGGCACAATTTTAGCAGCAATTTCATGCAGTCTTAGCCGTTCATTTTCGTCCTCAATGCGGCGCGACATTCCAATATAGGCAGCTGTCGGCATCAATACTACATGACGGCCGGGGAGAGTTAAATGAGTAGTCGCTCTAGGGCCTTTTAAGCCGATTGCGTCCTTTGTTATCTGCACCGGCAGGGTTTGCCCGATATGGATTTTTTGCAGGGTGCGCGGCATTTCCTCTACAGCATCATGCGGCTTGCCGTCACCTATATACATAAAGGCATTTTTGCCCGTGCCAATATCGACAAATGCCGCCTGCATTCCTGGCAATACATTTTGCACCTTGCCCTTATAGATGTTGCCTACTAAATGAGCATGGGAGGTGCGCTCCATTTCTATTGCCATTAGTACGCCGTTATCAATGATTGCCATACGGGTTTCTTCAGGCGTTATCGTTACTATTATGTTTTTCAAGCTATCACCTCCCTTGTCATTTATACCAAATCAATAAGTCTTTTGCCGCGACCGAATAAGCCTGTGCGCGTTATTAATGCCTTATCGGGATTAACCTTTAAGCTAAAGCTTTCAACTATGGCACGCAGTACCTCGCTTGGCTTTACGCTGCCGGCATTGGTTACGCCAATATCCATAGTTAGGATTAGATTGTCGTCAGTTAGGCTGTAGCTGACAGGCTTTTTCATGTACATTTTAGTTTCTATTTCTCGTTTCTTTTTCGGCGTTACGCGGTAAAACATTACTGATTTAGCCGCGTTGTAGGCATTAATTGCTGCTTTTACTTCGTCCGCTGCGCCGCTATAAGGCACAGTAAGCTTATAGCACGCTTCGTCAGTTTCTGCCATTAGAGCCTTGGTCTTGCCTTTAATTTCTTTTAGCTCTATTAGTTTCGCGCCGCGTGGCAATACCGCACTTATTTTATCAAATAATTCTGGCTGGCACATCGGTTTTATTAGCTCAAAATCCATGTATTCAGCCTCGCTGGTTACGCCTAGCGATAGTGCCGAGGCAAAGGCTACCTTCATATGCGGATTAAAGCCTTCGGAGTATGCCATAGGCAATTTAGCGCGGTCAAAGGCGCGAATAAAAATATTAGCATAGTCTAAATGTGAAACGTAGCGCAGCTCTTCGCCCTTTGTTATTTCCGCACGATATTTATACAGCACGCGTTCCTTGCCCGCGTTTTTCTCGTCAGGCAGGCTTGCTTTTTCTGCTTTGGCTATGGCATTATTTGCCGCCATAGCCGTACCAGCATAATCTATAACCTTTACTCCTAGATTTTGACAAATGCCGCAGCCAGTGCAATGCGTGCGGCGGCAATCGGGGGTAAGTGCTGCCTGCATTGCCTTATTCCACTCATTTAACAGGAATTTTTTATTTACGCCGGGGGTAGTTATTTCCCACGGCAGCGGCTCATCAAAACCTATAGCTCGCTCGTTATAGTATTTTAGATCTATGCCGCATTTACTAAAGGCATTAAGCCAAGTTTCGTGCTGATAGAGGTCAGACCAACCGTCAAATTTTGCTCCGTCCTGCCACGCTTGATAGATAACCCTAGCTAGGCGGCGGTCGCCGCGGGCAAATGCGCCCTCGATAACTGACAGGCGCGCATCGTGGTAGTTAAAGGTTATTGCCCTATCAGTGATATTTTCTTTTAACAGCCGCTGACGGCGTTCAAATTCTTCTTTCGGAACCTGCCCAAACCACTGAAAGGGAGTATACGGTTTTGGTACAAAGCAGGAAACTGATACTGTTACCTTTACGCCGCGGCGACCCTTTATCTCTGTATAGAGGTCAACTACTTTTTTAGCGAGCCTAGCTATGCCGATAACGTCCTCATCGGTTTCAGTCGGCAATCCCATCATAAAGTACAGCTTTACCTGCTTCCAGCCTTGACGGAATGCCGAGGCACAGGCCGTCATTAAATTTTCTTCGGTTACGCCCTTATTTATGACATCGCGCAGTCGCTGTGTGCCGGCCTCAGGCGCAAAGGTAAGCCCTGATTTTCTGACCTGCTGCATACGGTGCGCCAAGTCAATAGAAAAGCTATCGATACGCAGTGACGGCAAGGAAAAGCTTACTTTTTCCTGCTTAAAATCCTCAAACAAATCATCAACCAGCTTGCCTAGGCAGGAGTAATCAGCACTAGAAAGCGAAGTCATGCTCATCTCGTCATAGCCGGAGTTATCCACTAAGCCGCGCGCCATGCGGCGAAGATTTTTTTCGGTGCGCTCGCGCGCTGGGCGATAGCAAATGCCTGCCTGACAAAAACGACAGCCGCGCGAACAGCCGCGGAATAATTCTAGCATAAGTCTATTATGCACAATATCCATGTAGGGAACTATCGGCTTTTCTACAGAAATTGCCTTGTCCATATCGGAGCAGACGCGTTTATAAATAGTAGGGCGCGCTGCTTTTTTCAGCGGACGCAGCTCTTTAAATGAGCCGCTCTCGCTGTATTTTGCCTGATAGGCTGACGGCACATATATACCGTCAATAGATAGTATCATATCTAAAAAGCCCTGACGGCCGCCTAGCTTATTATTTTTTTTCCACTCGATAAGAGCCTTTGTTACCTCGACGATTACTTCTTCGCCTTCGCCTACGATAAAGAAATCAAAAAAATCGGCTATCGGCTCGACATTATAGACGCAAGGACCGCCGCCCACCACAAAGGGCATATCAAGAGTTCTATCCTTTGCCCAAAGCGGAATATTAGCTAAGTCAAGCATATTTAGTACGTTAGAATAAATCATCTCGTATTGTAAGGAAAAACCAACAAAATCAAAGGCTGTAAGCTCGCTTTTAGTTTCCAGTGAAAAAAGCGGAATACCGCGCTCGCGCATTTCTTTTTCCATATCCGTCCACGGCGCGTACACGCGTTCAGCGGCGATATTTTCTTCGCGATTTAAAATTTCATAAAGTATGGCTAGTCCTAGATTACTTTGGCCGACCTCATAAACATCAGGCATAGAAAGCACCCAAGAGGCATCGACTTTGTCTAAGTCCTTGATAACGGCATTAAATTCACCGCCCGTATAGCGCGCAGGCTTTAATACCGACTGGAGCATTTCATGCTCAAGTTTTACCATTTTATAGTCCTCCATATACTAATACCAATCATTTCAGTTCTAAAGATAAAAGTAGCCTCCCCCAATGGGAGGCTACAGGCTAGTCGAATGCTAGCTTTTGTTTGCGCAATTGAATATTTAATAGTATGGCTATCGCCATTATATTGGTGGTAAGCGAGCTTACACCGTAGCTCATTAAGGGCAGCGGTATACCGGTAACAGGCATTATGCCTAGCGTCATACCGACATTTACCAGTACATGGAATGCCAGCATTGAGGTGATGCCGACCGCTAATAATCTGCCAAAAATGTCGCTGGCATTTTTGGCAATCTGCACGCCGCGCCACAAAACAATAAGATAGAGCAGCAATAAAAAGGTTACGCCGATAAAGCCTAGCTCTTCGCCTACTACAGCAAAAATAAAGTCCGTGTGATTTTCCGGCAGGAAATTTAGCTGGCTCTGCGTGCCGCCAAAAAGTCCCTTGCCAAATAAAAGCCCTGAGCCGATAGCAATTTTAGACTGTATGATGTGATAGCCTGAGCCTAGCGGGTCGACATTAGGATCCATA
>SAMEA104315428__coassemble_2089_pt1 | contig 8172 bp, 10 predicted proteins | sample SAMEA104315428__metabat2_low_PE_031 | metagenome-assembled genome bin SAMEA104315428 (sample SAMEA104315428) | gut metagenome | biome: Monkey gut; feature: monkey-associated habitat; material: faeces | place: China | collected 2013 | reverse complement strand
AGTTTTTGGCATGGCGGGCTATTTTACCGCCGTTACCAAGGCTCCTGTGTCGAGCGTGATATTAATTGTCGAGCTTACCGAGTCGCTAGACCATTTGCTGCCGCTCTTAATCGTGACGCTTACTGCCTTTTTTGTCAGCGATATGCTCGGCGGCAAGCCTATCTATGAAAGACTATTAGCGGGCGGATTAAAGCGCGCCCATAAAATTTAATTAAATTCTAATTTATTTTTGTGGGGCAAAGTGCGATAATATAAATGTAAGCAAAAGGTCTTAAAAAATTTAAGGGAATGAGGCTGATAAAATGAGAAAATTAAAAGTAATGCTGCTATCCTTATGCGTGCTTATTATTTTGACGGCAAGCGCGCTGGCGGCAGAAAGCGACTGGGCAGATACTGGCTATTTGACGGTCGAGGGCATGGGAGTAATGCCTAATAATTCCATAAATGCCAATCAGGCTAAAATGCTGGCGCGCCGCGCTGCTATTACTGACGCTTATCGGCAGGCAGCCGAGCAGATAAAGGGCGTAAACGTAGACGGCGAAACTACGGTCGAAAATTTACAGGTGACAAGCGATATTGTCCGTACGCGCACGAGTGCCGTTATCACGGGCGCACGCATTAGCGATGTAAAATTTATTGACGGCGGCTGCATAGTCACGCTTAAAGTACCAATGTTCGGCGTAAGCAACTCTCTAGCCAGTGCCGTATTTGACAATAATACTGTCAAGGAAAGCTTTCCTAAGCCGGTAGAGAGCGTTGCACCCAGCACGCCTAAAGGCTATCAGTCCTATGGCGATTATAACAGCGGCAGTTATAACGGCAGCACCTCGACAAAGCCAATCTACAGCGATAAAGGCTCTAGTGCAGCAAGTGCGCCGACCGGCAGGGCTATCGGCAGCTATACCGGTCTAATAGTTGACTGTCGCGGCTTAGGGCTAAAGCCGGTGATGAGCCCCGTTATAAAAAATGCGGGCGGCTCGGCAATCTACGGCTATAAAAATCTAGATTACGATGCGATTGTAAATAGCGGCATGGCAGGCTATAGCCGCGACATAAATAATGCTAGCCGTGCAGGAAATAATCCGCTGATTGTAAAGGCGGTATCCTTAGACAACAATAATGCTAATCCGGTACTCTCGACCGCTGACGCTAATCGCGTGCTGATTGAAAACGGGGCAACGCACTTTTTAGACGGCGCAAAGGTTGTTTTTGTGCGTTAAATTTGACAGCCGCTATCACTTATGCTACTATAGTATAGGTTTTTGATTTAACGGCTTTGCCTGAGGGAACATGGATACTCATGTAGAAGCTCTTAAATTAAGACCAACGTCCGATTAATTTCTATTTTAGAGGAGGAGTTTCTACAATGAAAAAGACTCTTGTATCCGCACTTACTACGGCTCTCGTAGTTGGCGCAGCCAGCACGACCTTTGCTGCTAGCAATCCATTTAGCGATGTTCCGACTGACCACTGGGCATATGACGCTGTAGCTCAGCTTGCAGCTGACGGCATTATCGACGGTTATGGCGACTCTACCTATCAGGGCAGCAAGAACATCACCCGTTATGAAATGGCTCAAATGGTAGCTAAGGCTATGGCAAAGAACCCGTCCGGCGTAGACAAGGCTCTCGTTGACAAACTAGCTGCTGAGTTCGCTGACGAGCTAAACAACCTCGGTGTTCGCGTAGCCAATCTTGAGCGCAACGCTGACATGGTTAAGTGGAACGGCACGGCTGAGTACACTTGGCAGAACTGGCATTTCAAGAATGGTATGAATGAGGACGGTACGAGCAAAAACAGAGATAAAGGACAGAACAACGTTTTATTCCGTCTTGAGCCGTCCGCTGAAGTAAATGCTAACTGGCATGTAAACGCTCGTTTAGATGCTAACAGCAACCTAAAGACTGACGAGGGCGAGGACAGTGCTAATGTTAAACTCAAGCGCGTATGGGCTGAGGGCAACTATGGCAAATTCACGACTAAGCTCGGTAAGTTTGCTCCTATCGATAATGACAGCATTGTTGATACTACCTTCTCCGGTGCTGAGGTTTCCTATGGCGACCAGCTCAAATTCACTGCTGGTGCAGGCCGTATGAACATGAATGATGGTAAGAACATTGCAGATGGTTTAACAGGTGAAAAAGGCAAAAAAGATGCTGCTAACTATCAGTACTATGGCTTAGACTACAGCCTAAGCAAGTTCAATGCTGGTGCGCATTTCCATCATCTCAACCAGAAGAATTTCGAGTATTCTAATAGCAAGCAGACTGATCAGGCTAACATTTGGAAATTAAGTGCTGGCTATAATTTTGACGGTGTTTCGGCACTTAATACCTTCTATGCAAAAAATAACGATGCTGAGGATCAGAGCAACGCTTGGGCAGCTGAGTACAGCTACAAGGGTGCTGAGGCTGAGAACAAGGGTTCTTGGGGTGCATGGCTCGCATATCGCCGCCTAGGTTATGCTGCAGTTATCGCTAACACCTATGATGTTATTGATGCAAGTCTAAAGGGCTGGGAGATCGGTGCTGACTACACGCTCTTTAAGAACGTTGTTCTGACTGGTCGCTATGGCTGGAACAAGGCTTTAAGCAATGGCGAGAAGGCACAGTCCGTATTCGGTCGTGTAAACTTCTTCTTCTGATAAATAATCAGTCAAGGTTTAAATTAAAACTAAAGACCTCCGCCTTAGCGGAGGTCTTTTACTATAGGAGGAATAAAAATGAAAACAATCTATACTAATGATGCGCCGCAGGCAGTCGGCCCTTACAGTCAGGCAATATTCGCCGGCAATACGCTTTATTGCTCGGGTCAGATTGCCATAAATCCGACAGCTGGCAAAATCGTAGCGGCAACTATTGAGGAGCAGGCAGAGCAGTGCTGTAAAAATGTAGCGGCAGTGCTAAAAGCAGCCGGCACGGATATGGCACATGTAGTAAAGACCACCTGCTTTTTAGCCGACATCGCCGACTTTAAAGCCTTTAACGAGGTTTACGCTAAATACTTTGTATCTAAACCCGCCCGCAGCTGCGTGGCAGTAAAGGATTTACCAGCTGGCGCGCTGTGCGAGGTCGAAGTAATAGCTGTAGTCGAGTAAAATAAAATAAGCCAAGCAAAAAGCGAGCAACCTCTTACCAGTTGCTCGCTTGATTTTTTGCCTAGCTCCGTGTATACTGAAAACACTGGCGGAGCCTCAAGTAACTATCGTCTAGCATAGTTGAAAGCCATTCCTCCCGACTATAAATCGACAGGGGATTTGGCGACACGACCCGCCAGCTTTCTTTATAATCATTATAGTCGATAATAAAACTATTTTCAATATTATTTTGAGGTGATACTGGTGGAATTATTAGATTTTTCGACGCTCGCATTTCTAGCATTTTTTGGTTTTTGGGCGGCGTTTATTGATGCAGTAGTAGGCGGCGGCGGACTTATCACCATACCGGCACTTATGTGGACGGGACTGCCGCTGACGACCGTGCTAGGAACTAATAAATGCGCCTCGGTCATGGGGGCGGTGACGAGCTTTTATACTTTTTTTAAATCGGGCAAGGTCGATAAATGGCTGATAATAAGACTTTTCCCGATTTCTTTAATCGGCTCGGCTATCGGCGTGCTGACGGTGCGCCAAGTGCCGCCCGATATTTTGCGCCCTTTAGTCGTGGTTATGCTGATTGTAGTGCTAATCTACAGTATTTTAAAAAAGGACTGGGGGAGTGTTAGCCATTATAAGGGCATGAATAATAGAATGTTAATCATGTCGGGATTAGTCGCCTTTTCGCTAGGCTTTTATGACGGATTTTTTGGCCCTGGCACAGGCTCATTTATTATTTTTGCTTTCTTAATGGTCGGTTTTGATTTTTTAGGCGCGGCAGCTAACGCGCGCGCGCTAAATTTTGCGAGCAATTTAGCGGCCGTAGTTTTATTTAGCTATTTTGGCTTAGTAAATTTTGCTTACGCCATTCCTATGGGCTTATTTATGATACTCGGTGCGTATGCCGGCGCAAAAATCGCGCTTAAAAAGGGTGCCGGCTATGTGCGTCCGCTGTTTATCGTTATGACTTCGGTGCTTATCGGCAAGCAGCTATTTGATTTATTTTTGAAATAAAGCGGCATAGCTTGCAGATTTAGCGGCAAAATTTTATAATAGCCTTAGATAAGATTTTAGGAATGAATGAAGGAAAGCGAGGGACTATTATGGCTATTTCGGGAGTAGGGTCAGTAACTTTAACATCATTTCCCCAGCTTAATCAAGAGGTGAGCTCTAAGGGATTGCAGGCGGCGAAGGCGCACAGCGATGTTGCCGCTAGCTATTCGACAGTGTCGAATTTTGGCACAGAAACCAGGGTCGGCTCTAGTGAGTTTTCGCGCGAAAATTCCACGGCAATATCTATTGGCAAGGATAAGACAAAGGAGATTACCGACCGCACGAAGGCGGTTTATACGGTATCGAATTTTGGCGGCGAAACCAAGGTCGGCTCTAGCGAATTTTCACGCGGTAATGCTACAGCAATATCTATTGGCAAAAATAAAACGAGCGAGATTACTGACCGCACGAAGGCGGTTTACACCGTATCAAATTTTGGCACAGAAACCAAGATAGGCTCAAGCCTTTTCCAGCAGCGAATAAAGGCTGACACCAAGCAGGGACAGGAAAATTTAGCCAAGGGCATGGAAGCAGTCGCTAGTTATATGCGCGTATCGAATTTCGGTACGGGGAAAAAGGTCGGCGGCAACGTAGATATTGGAGCTTGATTTAGTGATAAGTTCAATAATTTTAGGTCTGGTTTTACTGGGCATGATAGTATTATTCGTGCGGGAAATGCGCCATAATCTTTATCGCTCGCGCATAAGTGGCGAGCTGATAAAAAAATACAAGGACGATTATAAAAATCCGCAGCTTATTGATGAGCTGTATAGCTATATCGTAGACGATTATAAGCTAAAGAAGCTAGTAAAACGCTATGATATAACGCGCGATGATGTAGCAAAGCTCAATAAAAAGCTGATGATTTGGGGCAATTTCCATAAGGATAGACGCTTTGTGCCGATTTCAGCTTTTTTCTATGTGTGTACGCTAGAGTATATCGCTAAAAATAAAGACGCGGACGCTAAACAACTAACTATGAAGTGCATGAATTATTTTCATATGTAAAGGGCTGCCTGTAATGGGCAGCTTTTTTGTGGGTAAATTTATCGGTTTTAACAATAGGTAAATCAAATATAAATATTTTTCTTGGGCGGTGCAAAATGATATTATGAAGGCAAATAAAGAGCGAGAGATTTTAAAGGAGGTCTTTATCATGCTAGCTAAAAAGTTAGAGCAAATAAGCATCAAGCTGATGAATAATGCTAGAGCCGATGTGCGCCGCTATATAGAAAAAATGCAGCAGGATAATAGCGAGCTAAGAGTTCATATGATGAAGTACGGTAGTTTTCTTAAAGATATTGATGATGCGATTTAATTTATAGGAGGAGCTTATGGCAGGAGCAATTTTACTAGATGAAAAGGATAATGTGGCAACGGTGACCGCCGCAGTTAAAGTAAATGAAAAAATAACATGCCACGGCGGAGCAGAAGCTAAGGTAACGGCAATAGAGGATATTCCTATTTGGCATAAAATCGCGCTAATCTCGCTAAATAAAGGCGATTTAGTTTATAAATATGGCGAGGTTATCGGCAAATTAACGGCAGATGTAGCTAAAGGCGGACATATTTCTGATAAAAATTTAGTGAGCGTGCCGCGCGATTATCAGCAAGAGTATTTAGGTGAGGCTAAAAATTATCAGCCGAGTGCTGCAAGCTTTTTAGGCGATACCAAAAATGAGCCAACGGGATTTTTAGGCTATAGACGCGCTGAAGGGAGACCCGGTATTCGCAATCATGTGCTGATACTTCCAACCTGTGCCTGCGGCAGCGAAACAGCGCGTATTGTAGCAAGTCAGGTGCGCGGCGCGGTAAATATTATTTTTAATACAGGCTGTAGCGATGTAGCTGCTAATACGGAGATGAGCCAGCGTGTGCTGACGGGCTTTGCCTTAAATCCTAACGTTTATGGCGTGGTAATTATTGGCTTAGGCTGTGAAACAGTGCCACATAATAAGCTGCGGGAAAAAATCGCGGGGCTTACTAGCAAGCCGATTATTTCCTTTGGCATACAGGAGGAGGGCGGCACGCTAAAGACTATTGAAAGGGCAACGCGGGCAGCGCGCGATATGGCGGCTAAGGCGAGTATGCAGGCAAAGGAAAAATTCCCGCTGTCGGAGCTATTCATGGCTATCGAGTGCGGCGGCAGCGATGCTACTAGCGGTATTGCTGCTAATCCGGCGGTAGGTAATTTGAGCGATAGATTAGTAGCTTTAGGTGCAACTACTATGATGAGCGAGTCGATTGAGTGGATTGGCGGCGAGCATGTCTTAGCCCGCCGCGGCAAAACAGCCAAGCTGCATGATGAAATTATTGCTGTTTGTGAAAGCTATGAGCAGCATTTATTAGGCGCAGGGCAGGACTGCCGCGCTGGTCAGCCGACACCTGGCAATAAGGCGGGCGGATTATCAACGATTGATGAAAAAAGCCTTGGCTGCATTAGAAAGGGCGGCACGATGCCGATAGCCGAGGTTTTAGCGCAGGCGGTGCGTCCAACTAAAACGGGCGCACTCGTTATGGATACCGCTGGCTACGATATATCGTCAGTTACGGCAATGGCAGCGAGCGGCGCACAGCTTTGTGTATTTACAACGGGACGCGGCACGCCGACGGGTAATGCAATTATGCCGGTGATGAAGGTCACGGCTAACGAGCATACTTATAGCTTGATGGAGGATAATATGGATTTTGATTTGTCGCCGATTATCCGCGGCGAGCAGTCAATCAGCGAGTGCGGCGCGGCGATGCTAGAGGAAGTCGCTAAGATTTCTAGCGGCAAGCAGACTAAAGCCGAGGTCTATGGCTTTTCCGATATTGCGGTTGACCATGTGTGCCGCTTTGTTTAATTAAATAATTTTTATGCCAAACTGGACGATTTAGGCTTCAGTTTGGCATTTTTTATTATACAATTTAGGCATGGCAGAGCTTTAAACATAAGTATTAGCTTTTTAGCGCAGAGAATAATATAATAAAATCGTAAGGAAAGGATACTGTTTTTATAAGGAGTGGTTGTAGTGACGTTAGAAGAAATAAAAAAAGTAAGTCCGTTTGCTATCGGCGGCGAAAATGTAAATTATGCTAAGTTTTTTGACGGCAAAAGCTATTTAAATATGCTTTCGCTAGAGCAGGTAGTAGTAGGCAATGTTACGTTTGAGCCAGGCTGCCGCAATCATTGGCACATTCATCACGCTAAATCGGGCGGCGGTCAAATGCTCTTGGTTACGGCTGGCCACGGCTATTATCAGGAGTGGGGAAAAGAGGCGCAGGAGCTAAAAGCTGGCGATGTAGTGCATATTCCTGCCGAGGTAAAGCATTGGCACGGCGCAGCTAAGGACAGTGCTTTTCAGCATTTAGCTATCGAGGTTGCCGGCGAGGAAACCTCTAATGAGTGGTGCGAGCCGGTAAGTCAGGCCGACTATGATAAGTTAAAATAATTTTTAGCGGAGAAAATGTAATGAAATTAGGGAAAATTGCAGCACTGGCATTAGCGTCAATATTTTTCGCTGGAATAGCAGTAGCAGATGTGGAGGCAGCAGCAATGGCAGAAAAAAATACTAAGGCAGTAAAGGTAGTTCAAACCGCTGGCCGTGACCGTTTAGGCGACTTTGCGCCGGACTTTGCGCGATACAATGACGATATTTTGTTTGGCGAGGTTTGGTCGAAAAATGATGTGCTATCGCTGCACGATAGAAGTATTGTAACGGTATCGGCACTTGTTGCATCGGGCGTTACGGATAGTTCACTAAAATATCATATCCAAAGTGCCAAGGAGCATGGAGTAACTAAGGCAGAAATGGCAGAGATTATAACACAGCTCGGCTTTTACGGCGGCTGGCCGAAGGCTTGGGCAGCATTTGGCTACGCCAAAGAGGTTTACGCCGAGGATAAATAATATTATTGGATAGGAGAGAAAGGATTATGACCATAGGCGAATTAGCAGCTAAAAGCGGCATATCGGTTGACACGCTGCGTTACTATGAAAAAATTAGTGTTTTGCCGCGCGCGCCGCGAAAAAATAACGGTAT
>SAMEA104315428__coassemble_2084_pt1 | contig 8200 bp, 5 predicted proteins | sample SAMEA104315428__metabat2_low_PE_031 | metagenome-assembled genome bin SAMEA104315428 (sample SAMEA104315428) | gut metagenome | biome: Monkey gut; feature: monkey-associated habitat; material: faeces | place: China | collected 2013 | reverse complement strand
GCGGTTACGCTATCGGTGCTTTCAACGTCAACAACATGGAGATTGTACAGGGTATTACCGAGGCTGCTGCCGAGCTTAACTCGCCGGTTATCCTCCAGGCATCTGCCGGTGCTAGAAAATATGCTAAAGGCCCGTATCTCCGTCATCTCGTTGAGGCTGCTCTTGAGGTAAACGACATTCCCGTTGCTCTGCATCTTGACCACGGCGCAGATTTTGAAACCTGCAAAGCCTGCATCGATGACGGTTTCACGTCGGTTATGATTGATGGTTCTCATTTCGACTTCAAGGAAAATATCGAGGTTACTAAGCGCGTTGTTGACTATGCTCATGAGCGCGGCGTAGTTGTCGAGGCCGAGCTTGGCAAGCTTGCCGGTATCGAGGACGATGTAAAGGTTGCAGCACATGAGGCAGCTTACACCCAGCCGGAAGAGGTTCAGGAGTTCGTTGAAAAAACCGGTGTAGATTCGCTCGCTATCGCTATCGGTACTTCCCACGGTGCATTCAAGTTCAAGCCAGAGCAGTGCACGCGCAACGCTGACGGCGTTTTAGTACCGCCTGAGCTGCGTTTCGATATTCTAGCTGAAATCGAGAAGAAAATTCCTGAGTTCCCAATCGTTCTCCATGGTGCATCTTCAGTTATTCCGAAATACGTTAAAATCATTAACGATAACGGCGGCAAGCTTGATGATGCTGTCGGTATTCCTGAAGACCAGCTCCGCAAGGCTGCTAAATCAGCAGTTTGCAAAATTAACATTGACTCCGACCTGCGCCTAGCTATGACGGCCGGTATTCGCGAGCATTTCATTGCTCATCCGGAGCATTTTGACCCGCGCCAGTATTGCGCTGACGGTCGTGCTTACATCAAAGAGCTAGTTGAGCATAAGATTAAGGACGTTCTCGGCTCTGACGGTCGCGCTGCTGAGATTATCGCTTTAATCAACGCTAACAAATAATTTAAAATAAAAAATTTAAAAGACCTTCCTTTTTAGGAAGGTCTTTTTTATGTCCATTTATTTAGGATAAATTCTTTTTTCAATTTCTTTAGCGGTAGCGGTGGTGGCAAGCCCTCCTTCGCTAGTTTCGCGCAAGCTCTTAGGCAGTGCTTTTCCTATGCGGCGCATAGCATCGATTACTTCGTCTACTGGTATCACCGATTTTATCCCTGCCAAGGTCATATCAGCCGCCAGCATCGCCACAACAGTGGCAAAGCCATTGCGTTTGACGCACGGTACTTCAACTAATCCAGCTACGGGGTCGCAGGCTAAACCCAATAAATTTTTAATAGCTAGGGCTGCCGCATTGCCGACATCAGTCGGTGTGCCGCCCGCAAGCTCTACCAAAGCTCCAGCTGCCATACCGGCGGCTGTGCCACATTCTGCCTGACAGCCGCCCTCTGCTCCGGCAATAGAGGCATTTTGGTCGATAACCATGCCAATCCCTGCCGCGGTAAATAACGCCTTAACGATATTTTCATCAGCTACTTTATGCTCTAAGCGCGCCGAATAAAGGGCTGCCGGCACTATGCCGCATGAACCAGCGGTAGGGCAGGCAACAATCCTGCCCATAAGGGCATTAACCTCGCTGATAGCCACGGCATACGAGCTTGCCTTTAGTACCTTTTCCCCCATATAGCTGCGAGGATTATTATAAAATTTATACAGCTTTTTGGCATCGCCGCCCGAAAGACCGCTGACTGATTTTTCATCGCTTATGATACCGCGCTCGATAGAGGTACACATTACCTGCCAGTTAGCACGCATGAGAGCGATAATATTTTCGCGCGAGCGCAGACTGTCATGCACTTCTTTAGCGATAACTATTTCATGGATAGGCAGCTTTTTTTCATTGGCAATCGCTATTAGCTCCTCGATATTATTAAAATTTGTCATCAATAACTCCCAATTTATATTGCTGGTATAGAAAAGGCATGTTCTACCTCGTAAACGGCACTACATTCTTCTACCACTTCATCGGATAATTCATCATCTAGCTCCATTATCATCATCGCAGTTTCGCCGCGATTTTGTCTAGATACGCTCATAAAGGCTATGTTTACCTCGTAGCGCGAAAGTATCTGTGTAACCTTGGTAATAACGCCGGGGCGGTCTTTATGAATGGTTATCAGTGCTGGGTATACGCCGGTTAATTCTACCGAGTAGCCGTCAATATTGGTAATTAAAATATTTCCGCCGCCAACTGACGCGCCGCGAATACGCGCTACGCGTCCCGTTTCCCCTGTTAGATGAATAACAGCGGTATTGGGATGGGCATCATCAAGATTTACTGTTTTAAAGCTATATTCTATGCCGTTTTCCTTGGCAATATCTAGGGCATAGCGTATGCGTTCATCATCGGGATAAAAGCCTAAAATGCCTGCGATTAAAGCCTTATCCGTACCATGACCGCGATAGGTTTGAGCGAACGAGCCGTGCAAATTTATTTCAGCGCGGCAAGCGCGCTCCCCTAAAACAGCCCGCGCCATAAGTCCGAGCCTGACTGCGCCAGCGGTATGCGAGCTAGACGGCCCTATCATTATCGGCCCTACTATATCAAAAACTCCGTGCAAATTTTTCACCTCAAATTTATAAAGCCGAATAAGGCTTTCACCTTATTCGGCTTATTTACCCTCGACTATGAGGATTTTATTTAATTAATTACTTAATCAAGCCATGATTGCGCAGAGCCTTTTCTAGCTTTGCCTCATGCTCCGGCTCCATTTCACTAAGCGGCATACGCAGCGGACCGGCATTGTAGCCTAGCTTGCGCATTGCTACCTTTACAGGGATTGGATTTACCTCGCAGAACAATGCATCGATTAAATCCGTAAAGCCTACCTGTAGTTCCTGCGCCTTTTTAACATCGCCGTCTAAGTATGCCTGACACATCTCATGCGTTTCCTTAGGCGCAACGTTAGACAGTACCGAGATAACGCCCTTGCCGCCTAGCGACATGATAGGAATAATCTGGTCGTCATTGCCGGAATAAATATCTAGCTCATCACCAACAGCAGCACGCAGGCGGAGTATCTTCGACAGGTCGCCGCTAGCCTCTTTTACAGCTACGATGTTAGGATGCTTTGCTAGCTCGGCATAGCTCTCTACAGAAATGCCTACGCCCGTGCGGCTAGGTACATTATAGAGAACAATCGGCAAATCCGTTGCATCAGCAATAGCTAAATAATGAGCTACCAAACCTTTTTGCGTGCATTTATTGTAGTACGGCGTAACGATTAACTGCGCATCAGCCCCTGCCTCTTTAGCGTGCTTAGCCAGCTTTATGGCATAAGAGGTTTCATTTGAGCCAGTGCCGGCGATAACCGGTACACGCTTATTTACATATTTTACCGTATACTCGATAACCTCGCGATGCTCCTCATCGCTCATGGTTGCTGACTCGCCTGACGTGCCGGCAATGATAATAGCATCCGTGCCGCCCGCAATCTGGTCATCAATAATGCGACCTAGCTCCTCGTAGTTAATGCCGTTTTCCGTAAACGGTGTAATAATAGCTACGCCTGCGCCCGTAAAAATCGTTTTTTTCATAAAAAAGCCTCCTACTATGAAGTCTTATTATTTATTGTTTGCTTGTTTATTATCACACAATAAAGCGCGAAAGTCAACGAAAAACACCTTAAAGGGCAGACTTTACTGCTCCTAGCACGGCTTTTGCCGCCTTTACCTTTTCTTCTCCACCGAATACGCACAAAGCATTCTCACTCATGCACGCGCGGACAGTTTCACCGATTGCCTTTATATCGTCTACACCGGCATTTAATATCTCATCACGCGTCCGCTGCTTATCCTCCTGCGCTACTTCGGCAAAATAGCCCTTAGCCGCCGCTGCGCCCTTTTGCTGGGGAGTAAGCGGCATATCTATGCCGCTCATCGTGCCGATAATATATTTTACCAGCTCGCGCTCGCTAAGCTCTATATTTTCTAAATAATCCGCTGTGCCGTCATAAACTCCGATAGTTTCTGTGAGATTGGGGTCGCGATACGAGCAAAAATACATATTGCCATTAGGATTAAAGGCGGTCATTGCCCCGTAAGCACCGCCCTGTACGCGGATTTTTGTCCAAAAATAGTCATAGCGGAGCATGGTTTCGACAATGCGCATCGCGCCGTTATAGCCAAAGCCTAGCTTTTTAAAGTTTGCTGCCTTAGCCACATACTGCACCTGACTAGTCGAGGTAAGACCTTCATTCAGCTTGGCAAGCTCCCACTTATGCACATAGGAAGGATAATCATCACTATTCAAGGAGGCAACTAATCTAATATACTTATCCTCAAAGGCACAATAGTCCGCCTGTGTTCCCGTTACACTTGCCACCAAACTATTTTTATTAAACAGTGCCGGTATAATCCTAGAAAATGCCTGCTGCATTTTAGCAAAATTGCGGTCAAAGTCGGATAAGAAATCCTTTAAGAAATGATAATAAGGCAGCAAAGCTAAATCCGCATAGTTGGCACTCATCGACACATAGCTTAAAGCCCTGTTTATAGTCACCTGTTGGGCTACACTTTGCAGGCTTACTTCTAAGCTTGACTGTTTTTGCTCGATTAGCTCGCGAATACGCTTTTTATCCGTATACTCCGACTTATTGATTATTTCCGTCAGCAGCTCAAATATTTTATCGAGCTTGCTAGTTAATACCTTGCCTGACAGTCTAAAGCTTGCCTTATACTTATCTACTGTCTTTATCGAGCTTACTATATCGAGGTCGGCAATAATGCCGCCAGTATTAAGATTTTCTAGTAATGACAGCTCGGCATAGCTATGCTCGCTAGTATCTACACGGTCGATAAACTCAGCGAGCAGGCATAAATAAAATAAATCATCTTGGGCAACCTTCATAGCGTCAAAATAAAAATCTAAATAGGTAATGCCGTTAGTAGCCACATCGCTGAATAATACTTTAGTTCCGGCAGCCTCGCGCTCCTCTAAGGGCAGCTTATCAGCGTCCTTTTTTATATCGGATAGCTTTAATACCGGTATAGTAGCCAGTGCCTCGGGCGTATCGGGGCGCGCCTGATTTTCCTTTAGCTCCTTGGTAGCTGCGATTATTTTCTCAATTTCACCTTCGCTTAGCTGCTCTTTTATTTTAGCTAGCTTGGCGGCTAATTTTTGCTCGCGCTCTTTGGTCATAGTAGTGCTAGGCTTCATCACGATTAATGCCTGATGCTTATTATCAAGCAGATATTTTTTGATTAAGCCCTCAAAATAGCCGTTATTTAAGCCAGCTTTCATTTGCTTTAGCAAATCTTCATAAGCTATGCCGCTTTCTGGTGTGCCGTCATAGAGCCAAGTGCTAAGAGCCTGAATATTATAAACTAACCCCTTAGGTATTCTGCCAAAATCACCCTCGCGCAAACGGAACTCTAAGACGTTTAGCGATGCCTCCAGTAAATCTTTATCTAAGCCCTCGCCAGCATATTTATCAAAGGCTGCCATAATAAGCTCATAGAACTTATCAGCTTTATCTTCCTCAGAATTGCTGACAATGATACTAAAGAAGGGCTGATAAATATCCGTTTCCAAAATAGTATCTACATCTTTTCCCAGCTTGGCATCAATTAATAGCTGACGCAGCGGCGCAGCCTCGGTAGTAAATAATGCGTGCTTCAGTATCTGCAACCCCAGCATATCGGCAACATTCAGTGCATCGCCTGTGACCCAGTTCAGTGTTAAAAAGGTTTTTTCGGCGGTATTTTCTTCTGCCCCTATAGGATATTCCTTAGTAGTGCGGACAATTTGCGGCAAAGCCTCCTGCTTGGTAATTTTAGAATTAATATCTATTCTATCAAAATGCGCTAAATACTCGCGGTCAAGGTATTCTAGCTTAGCTGCAATATCCATATCGCCATAAAGGAATATATAGCTATTGCTAGGGTGATAGTAACGGCTATGGAAATCTACAAAGCCCTCCTGCGTAAGCTCAGGAATAGCTGACGGGTCGCCGCCCGACTCAAAGCCATAGGTGCTATCGGGGTACAGCGCGTGCATGATATAGTTTTCTAGCATATCATCAGGCGATGAGGTCGCGCCCTTCATCTCATTATAAACTACGCCGCTATACTTTAATGGCTCAGCGGCATTTTCTATTTCATAGTGCCAGCCTTCCTGCATAAGGACTTGTTTATTTTCCCGCATTGACGGATAAAACACCGCATCTAAATATACGTCCATCAAATTCTGAAAATCCTTGTCATTGCGGCTTGCCACAGGGTACATAGTTTTATCGGGATAAGTCATAGCGTTAAGGAACGTATTTAACGAACCCTTAACCAGCTCGACAAACGGCTCCTTCAGCGGATATTTGCGCGAGCCGCACAGCACCGAATGTTCAACTATATGGGCAACACCCGTATTATCTACCGGCGGCGTGCGAAAAGCTATCGAAAATACCTTATTATCATCATCATTTTCTAAAAATAACAAGCGCGCACCGCTTTTTTCATGCTCTAGCATATAGCTAGTAGAATTAGCCTCCGCTAAGAAATTCTTAGTCAAAACCTTAAAACCATGTATATTATCATTTACGTTCAAAAAAATACCTCCTCAATATAAAATTTATTTTTCGCGACATCCTAATTATACCGCAAACCTATACTATCGTCACTATTGAGGAGCGTCTTTAGCTCCTCAATGGTAACCGCATAAGTACCTAGCTTAGTTACTACCTTGCTGGCGGCAAGATTGGCTAGATATGCCCCTGCCTCGCTCTTTAAGCCGCCCGCTAGTGCCATTGCCATAACCGCAGTTACCGCATCAGTTGCACCTAGCACATCAAATAGCTCCTGTGCCTTCGTTGGTATATGTACTGTCCTATCATTTCCAATAAGCGACAAGCCTAGCTCTGAGCGCGTAGCCACCACGCTTTTAATGTGAAACTTTCTTAATAAATAATGACCAGCCTTTTCTACTAATGTATCTTCATTTTCTATCGGCTGTAACAGCTGCTTATTTATGCGCTTCATATTAGCTACCACACAGTCAGCGTGCTTGTAATTTATCCAGTTATTGCAGCTCATATCGACAATAATCGGTACACCGTGATTATGCCCTAACTCAATAATCTTCGCTACCGTCTTTTCCGTACAAGCTCCGTTGTCGTGGTCGCAGATTATAATACAGTCCAGGCTTTCATTCAGGCGTGCCGCCACATAATCCTGCAACTTTTCAGCAAAATCATCTTCGATTTTACGAGTTTCCTCAAAATCAAGGCGGAACATCTGCTGATTGCCGCTGATAACGCGCACCTTGGTAGTAGTAGGACGCGTGGTTTTGATAAGCCCTGCGGCATCAATATCATAATCATGGAGCTTTTTAATCAGCGAATTACAGTGAACGTCTGCACCGACAAAGCCCGCAATGCTCACCTTGCAGCCTAGCACCGCCAGATTATAGGCAATATTTGCCGCGCCGCCTAACTTTTCAGTCGAGCTCTTAACCCTCGTAATCGGCACCGGTGCCTCGGCAGAAATCCTTGTCACCTCGCCATATAAGTACTTATCAAGCATAATATCGCCGACTACTAAAACCTTGCAGCTACTCGTCCTTTCCTGTAAAAACTCTCGCAAACCGTCTTTACTTATCTCCGCCATAACCACTCCCCCTTTAATTATTTTATTTTTCTAAAGCACTTTTAATAGCGCAAGCTACTTCATAGGCCAAATTAACGGGAACTGCATTGCCAATCATTTTGTATGCGTTATTTAAGTCAGTATATATAAATTTAAAACTATCAGGAAAACCTTGCACTCTAGCTACTTCTCTTACTGTCATGCGCCGATATAAATTTTCTTTGCCCTCAACAAACTTGCACTTATTTTTTTCTACTTTTATCATTTTAGGAGCTTGCGGGTGTAATTGGCACTGTCTGCCCGATGCCTGTACGGTATAGGCCTGTTCGTCCCAGCCTTTTACTCTGTTACGGCTCATAAAAATAGGCGAGTAAGCACCGACAAAGTATTCATTGTTATTTATAGCCTGCGGATTATGTTTATTTTTATCACTAGCGGGGACTGCTGTTGCCTGTAAGTCACTTATAATATCGCTCAAGGTTATTTTTTTACTATCATCAGCGGTAGACCCCTGTGGAAATGAGAAATTAACCTGTAAATCCTTCCTAAAGCCAATATAAAAAACTCGTTTCCGTTCCTGTGCCACTCCATAATTTTTAGCATTTACCAAAGTAACC
>SAMEA104315428__coassemble_2021_pt1 | contig 8462 bp, 5 predicted proteins | sample SAMEA104315428__metabat2_low_PE_031 | metagenome-assembled genome bin SAMEA104315428 (sample SAMEA104315428) | gut metagenome | biome: Monkey gut; feature: monkey-associated habitat; material: faeces | place: China | collected 2013 | reverse complement strand
AGGAAAAAACAGAAACTATTAGTGAAGAAAAAGAAACCCCCCGGAAAAATTTTAAATTAAAAAAATAATAACTCCGCCATAGGCAAAAGCCTATGGCGGATTTATATAAATAATAGCGAATTTATATAAAGGAGAAATTTTATGCGACACAGAGTAAGCAGCTTAACACAGCAGCAAAAAATTATAGCCGGCAGTATTTGCTTAGTACTGCTGACGGTAGCATTATACTTTTATTTTGGCAAAAATAAACCGCAAAATCAGCCTGTCGATATGGGAAAGCCGGTAGTAACCGCAGTTAAAATAACACGGCAGGATATGATGCGGCATATTTCACTAGCTGGGCAGACCGTAGCTGATGCTAATATTCCCCTAGCACCAAAATATACGGCTCGTGTTACTAAGGTTTTAGTAAATCTTGGTGATGAGGTGCAGAAAGGTCAGCCCTTAGTTGTGCAAGACATGGACGATTTAGATATAGCCATAGCAGAAAATTCTGCCGCCGCCAATGCTGCGTGGGCTGATGCACAGGAAACAGCAGCGACCTATAACGCCAACTATGTAAAGGCACAAAATGCCTATCAGCTAGAACTAGCTAAATATGAGCGCAATCAATATTTATTTTCTATCGGCGCAATATCTAAAGATACACTAGACAGCGTAGAGCAGGAATATATTGCTAGCAAAGCGGCACTTGATGTATTAGCCAATCAATCTATAAACGGCGATGCAGCCAGTGTAAAATCTAAAGAATATAGCGCGGAAAAGCAGGATAAAGCCACCGCAGCATTAAAAAAACAGCGCGAAGATATGATTATAAGAGCTCCGCGCGCAGGAATAATCGGCTTTAGGAGCGTAGAGGAAGGCTCAATTATAAATGCGGGAACGAAAGTATTATCCTTAGTTGACAATAAGCATATAAATGTAGATTGCACCCTATCAGAGTCCGATGCTGCGATACTTACCACTGGCATGAAGGTAAAGGTAACTATAGATGCCTTAGGCAGTGATTATGAAGGCACTTTGATTTATGTCAGCCCGGCTATGGACGACAGCTCAAAAACCTATCAAGTACGCATTGAGTTAGCTGAAAATGACGATGCTATAAAGGCGGGTCTATTTGCCCATACAGCAATTGATATTTTGCAGCGGCAAGACACACTCTTTGTTCCTAAAGCCGCCGTGCTGTCAAAAAATGGTCGACAAACTATTTTTGTTCTGCATGATGACGGCACAGTCGAAGAACGCGAGGTCAAAATCGGCTTAATGAATGATGATGCTGAAGAAATAATCGAGGGGCTAAATGACGGCGAAACCGTTATTTTATCTAATCAGGATAAATTAACTAGTGGCACAGCAGTGGTAGTTAAGGAGGATTAGCGGCATGAACATGACACGCTTTTCAATAAACCGCCCTGTCGGCATATCAATGATAGTAGCCTTTTTTGTAGTTTTAGGTATCTACAGTTATTATCGTATTGGTGTGGAGCTCTTGCCAGCATTAAATACTCCCTATGTAACCGTCACGGTAAAATATCCTGGTGCTAATGCCGAGTCGGTAGAACAGGAAATAGTAAAGCCGGTAGAAGATGCGGTATCATCGGTATCAGATGTCAAAAAAATAACCTCGACTGCCAGCTATGAGCGTGCTCGAATTATGCTTGAGCTGAATTTTGATGCTGATGCCGATATGGCAGCTATCGAGGCTACTAAAAAAGTGGAGGCAATAAAAAATAAGCTTCCTGATGAAGCCGACTCGCCAGTAGTTATAAAGCGCGATATTAATGCTAAACCGATTGTTGAGCTAGCAGTAATATCGCAAAATAGCTTGGCTGATACCTACTCTATGGCAAGCAATGTATTTCAAGATGTTTTGCAGCAGGCAGGCGGCGTTTCTGAAATAGAATTGCATGGCGGACGCGATAAGGAAGTCGCGGTAGAGGTCGACCGCGACAAAATGGCACGCTATAAACTAACGCTGTCTAAAATCACTGCCGCTATAAAAAATGAAAATCAGCTATTGCCGTCAGGCTCAGTGTATACCGAAACCACCAAAGCCGATGTACGAGTAATTGCCCAATACAAAACCGCTAAAGACATTGAGCGCATACAGGTGCAAAATACTGACGGCGCAATGATACCACTTACCGCCGTAGCTAATATTCGTGAACAGGATGCGCGCATCGAGCGTTACGGCAGATTAAACGGCGAAGATGGCATAAATATACTGGTCTATAAAAATAGTGATGCCAATGTAGTAGAAACCGCGGCTAATGTTTTAGCAGCAGTAGATAAATTAAGGAAAAATTATCCCGACTATAAATTTGTAGTAGTTTCTAATGATGCCGACTATATACAGGACTCGCTGCATAACACCTTAGGAACTTTAGTCGAGGGCTTAATAACTACTGGCTTGGTATTATTTTTATTCTTGCGGGGCTGGCGTTCGACCGCGGCAGTTATGATTGCTATTCCTACCTCGCTTATTGCCACCTTTTTTGTCATGTACCTAGCAGGCTTTACCTTTAACATGATGTCGCTTATGGGCATGACGCTTTGTGTAGGAATACTCGTAGACGACTCTATCGTAGTATTAGAAAATATTGTAAGACATCTAAATATGGGTGAAGAGCCAAAACTTGCCGCCGAAAAAGGACGAACAGAAATCGGCATGGCGGCGATAGCCATAACGCTTTGCGATGCCGCTGTATTTGTGCCGATTGCTTTCATGGAAGGCATGACGGGACAATACTTTAGGCAGTTTGGTCTAACGATTGTTTTTGCTGGCTTTTTTTCGCTGTTTGTATCCTTTACCCTAACGCCGATGCTGGCATCGCGATTTTTCAAAAATGGCTATCATATAGAAAATAGCAATCTATGGAAATTTATGGATAATATCGAGCTAAAGGCGGTTGAAAGCTATGAACGGACGCTATTATGGAGCTTGGGACATAAGAAAAAATTGCTGTTAGGAATTTTGCTGATATTTATTGCCGTAGTTTCCATGGTGCCGTTAGGCTTGGTAAGCTCTGAGTATATGCCGCAGACCGATGAGTCTAGCTTTACCATAAACATTCAAGGACAGGTCGGCTCATCAGCTGAAGAAACTAACAAAGTAGCTAAGAAGCTAGAAAATAAACTAAGCCAAATCCCCGAAGTAAAATATTATATGACGCAGGCGGGCGGCTCTACTGCCTACGAAGGACGTATCAAGGTTGAGCTATTCGATAGAAAAGAGCGCGACAGTTCAGTATGGGAAATAACTGATGAGGTTAGAAAATTTGCCGCCGATATAAAGGATGCTGATATAAGAGTATCAGAAACGCAAAGTAGCGTAGCAGGAATTTCTGGCGGCGGCGGTGCTAAAAATGGCGGCGGCGCATTGCAAATAGAGCTGCGCGGCAGCAACAATGATGAGCTATCGGCGGCGGCTGAAAAAGTAACGGCTATACTTACTAATGATATAGCAGGCATTACTGATGTAAATAGCTCTTACACTGAGGGAATGACGGAGCTGCAACTAACCGTAGATAGAGATAAACTAAAAACCTATGGCACAAACTTAGCTGATGTCGATACCGCTTTTGCCTCGGCAATATCGGGACTATCGGCAGGCTCGCTAAAAAATGATGCCTTAAACGGCGGACAAGATACCGACATAAAGGTTAGATTTAAAGGTGCTGACGGCTATAAGCCGTCAGATGTAGCTCACGTCCCCATATCGGCAGGCGGCAAATTAATATATTTAGGCGATGTTGCCACCATAACCAATGGTCGCGGCCCAGTCAGCATCCGCCGTGTAGATAAGGAACGCTCTATACAGATTGGCGCAAATCTAAGTAATCGCCCGATAGGCGATGTAACTAACGATGTAAAAAAAGCTTTGACCGCCGCTAATCTAGGCAGCAGCGTAACCTATCAGTTTAAGGGACAAGCAACTAAAATGGACGAAACCTTTACCGAGCTACTAAGTGCCTTGTTCCTAGCTTTGATTTTAATCTATATGCTGTTAGCTGTACTATATGAGTCCTTGGTAACACCGTTTATTCGTATGTTTTCCCTGCCGCTAGGATTAATCGGCTCGATACTTTTATTATTTATCACCCATAACACGCTCAATCTATATTCGCTGATAGGTATTTTAGTTATGGACGGTATAGTTGCTAAAAACGGTACGTTGCTTATTGATTACACTCTGACACTCATGGATAGAGGAAAAAGTGCCTTAGATGCCGTTATCGAGGCGGGCAAGGTTCGCTTAAAGCCGATATTTATGACTACCGTTACCATGATAGTAGGAATGTTACCTACGGCACTAGCTATGACCGCTGGTTCAGAAACTAGGTCATCAATGGCGTGGGTAATAATCGGCGGACTTTTAACCTCTACAGTTTTTACCTTAATCATTATCCCGATAATTTTTTTATTTTTCATGCAAAGAAAGACCGAAAAAATTAATAATGGGGTTGTTAAAAATATAAATTCGTAGTATAATGACTATCGTTGTCGGGATGTGGCACAGTTTGGTAGCGCGCATCGTTCGGGACGATGAGGCCGCAGGTTCAAGTCCTGTCATCCCGACCATGAAAAAAATTCGAGGCTATAGCACCAGCTGTAGCCTCTTTTGTTGTGTATTGTATATTATCCCTTGATACGCTATAATGGGTGTATTATTTTTTGAATGAAATATTCAATCAGTGTGTGTTATATGACGGAGTAAACGCATTAAATTTTTGCGAAGGGGTTGAAATTATGGCACAGACTTTTACTATGGACGATTTAAAACAAAGACTTCAGGAACGCCAGCATAAAATGACACCGCAGCGTAAGACGGTATTACAGGTTTTTTTAGAGCATCCTGGCGAGCATCTATCGGCTGAGGACGTGCATGGCATTTTGCGGCATGGCAAATCAGAAATCGGACTAGCTACGGTATACCGTAGCTTAGAGCTACTATCTGATTTAGGCATATTGCAAAAAATGGAATTTGGCGACGGCTGCAGCCGCTATGAGGTCAATACTACCAATCCTGCCGAGCATCATCATCATCATTTGATTTGTACTAAATGTGGCAAGGTTACAGAGTTTGAAGATGATTTATTAGAAAATCTTGAGGCTGATGTAAAAGAAAAGCTAGGCTTTAAGGTAGAAAATCATCAGGTAAAATTCTACGGTATATGCAGGGAGTGTCAAAAAATCCTTGAAAATTAGGACATTTACACTTAATTCAAAAAAGGAAATAATATCAAAAATAACCCGCGAGGTTTTAACGCTGTTTAAGGTCGATATAGTCGGCAAAACAGGATTGGCAGATTACGAGCAGCTTTCCGTAGTAAACAGTAGGCTAAAATTAGCTGATAACGCTGAAGATTTAGTTGAAGGCGCGCGCGTAACTATGGAAACTAGGCTGCTGCTGTTTAATAAAAATGGCGAAAAGCTAGAGTTTAAGCGCGTAGCAGCGGGCAAAGCTGATGAGCTAGAGCGGGCGGCGATAAACCGCACTATAAAGCTAAATCTATATAATATCTTTTGTCAGGAACTAAAAATGCCCCAAGCACCTTGGGGCATTCTACATGGCGTAAGACCGACCAAAATAGTTCATCGCTGGATAAGCTATGGACTTACTGAAAATGCTATTATTAATAGATTGCAGCAGGACTTTGCCTGTAGCGAAGAAAAAGCCCATATAATTACTCCTATGGCATTTAGCCAGCTGCCGTTTTTGCGCACCTCGGACGAAAAGACAGTAAGCATTTATGTCGGTATTCCCTTTTGTCTTACACGCTGTCTGTATTGCTCCTTCCCCGCTAATGTTTTGCCGTCAGAGAAAAAGCTAGTCGAGTTTATGGCAGTTCTAAAGAAAGATATTTTAGCGGCAAATGCGGCAGTTAAGGATTTGGGCTTTAAGGTACAAAATATATATGTGGGCGGCGGTACGCCTACCGCCCTTCCCGATAATTATTTTGCGGATATGCTGCAAATGGTATATAATGCCTTTTATAGCGATAATATTTGCGAATTTACCGTTGAGGCCGGCAGACCGGATAGCATAACTACAGCGAAAATCGAAACCATGCGCCGCTTAAATGTCAGCAGGGTAAGCGTTAATCCGCAGACTATGCAGGAGCGTACCTTAAAAATTATCGGTCGCCAGCATACGCCCCAAGACGTTATAGATATGTTTAATGCCTTGCGCAAGGCAGGAATTTTACACATCAATATGGATTTGATACTAGGACTTCCTGGGGAAACGGCGGCAGATATTGACGATACCTTAAAAAAGGTAATAAGGCTTGCACCTGACGACATAACCTTGCACGCGCTTGCCCTAAAGCGCGGCTCTAAGCTAAAGCTTCTTATGCAGGAGCGGCACGTTGATTTACCCGATAGCGATGAAACTAGGAAAATGTTTGCTGTCGCTATGGACTATATGAAAAAATATGGCTATAAGCCGTATTATCTCTATAGACAGGGCTATATGGCAGGCGATTTAGAAAATATCGGCTGTGCGCGCGCTGGTGCTGAGGGAATGTATAACATACAGATAATGGAAGAACATCAAACTATTATCGGTATCGGCGGCGCAGCTACCACCAAAGTGGTTGATTTTAAACGTCAGCGCATGAAATCAAGCTTTAATGCCAAAGACCTCGTTACCTACTTGCGCGACATTGATATTTACATTGAAAAGCGCAAAAAATTATTAGAAGAGGCTTATACATAATAGGGGGAGTATGAATGTTAACTAATGCCCCGCGCGGGACAAAGGACATTTTGCCAGAAACTGTAGGCGAATGGAACTACGTTGAGCAGAAAATTCGCGACATTTGCGCTAGATTTGGCTATAATGAAATAAGGACACCGATGTTTGAGCATACGGAGCTATTTCATCGCGGTATCGGCGAGGGAACAGATGTAGTTGATAAGGAAATGTACACCTTCACCGACCGCGGCAATAGAAGTATCACGCTTCGCCCAGAAAACACGGCAGCGGCAGTTAGAGCCTATTTACAAAATAAGCTCTACGGTGACGGCAATCTAACTAAGCTCTTTTATATTGGCTCGATGTTTCGCTATGATCGTCCGCAGGCAGGCCGTATGCGCGAATTTCATCAATTCGGTATCGAGGCACTCGGCGAGGAAAATCCAGCCGTAGATGCCGAAGTAATTATCCTAGCGATAGAGTTTTTAAAGTCATTAGGACTAAAGGACTTAGAGCTATCACTAAATTCTGTCGGCTGTCCTAAGTGTCGGTCGGTATATAGAAAAGCCTTGCAGGATTTCTTCCGCGATAAGCTAGCCGACCTGTGCGATGACTGCAAGAGCCGTTTTGAACGCAGTCCTCTAAGAATACTTGACTGCAAGGTCGATGCCGATAAGCCTTATATGCTAGACGCACCGAAAATCACGGATTGCCTATGCGAGGAATGTCAAAATCATTTCCACAGTGTACAGCACTATTTACAGCAGGCAGGCGTAGAGTTTAAATTAGATGCTAGGTTAGTCCGTGGTCTTGATTACTATACAAAGACTGCCTTTGAAATAAAATACTCCCCGCTCGGCGCGCAAAGTGCGGTCGCAGGCGGCGGACGCTATGACGGACTAATCGAGGAAATAGGTGGCAAGCCAACTCCGGCGGTAGGCTTTGCAACAGGTTTAGAGCGCGTACTATTGGCTCTTGAAAAGCAAAATTTACTGCCAAGCATTGATGATAAAACCGATGTCTTTGTAGTGGCACTAGGTGAAAATGCCCAGTCAGTAGCTTTTTCGTGGCTGACTAAATTGCGCCGCGCCGGACTAAAGGCAAACATGGATTATGCTGGTCGCAGCATGAAGGCACAGATGAAGCAGGCAAACAAATTTAAAGCACGGTTTGCACTAATCATCGGTGAGAACGAGGTCAAGGAAGCCAGTGCGCAGCTAAAAAATATGGAAAATAGCGAGCAGCAAAAGGTTTCATTTGATAATATAATTGAAAAGCTAAGTGCTGAGGTGAAAGGTTAATGGAGACGTTAGAAGGTATGAAGCGCGACCACCATTGTGGTGAGCTGCGCAAAGCAGAGGTTGAGGCAGAAGTTGTTCTCTGCGGCTGGGTATCAAGACGCCGTGACCATGGCGGACTAATTTTCGTTGATATGCGCGACCGTTCGGGATTTGTGCAGGTTGTTTTTGACGAGGCAGCCATGACGGCAGGCACATTCCATAAGGCAGAAAGTCTTAGAAATGAGTTCTGCATTGCAGTTCGCGGCAAGGTTCGCGCGCGCAGCGCAGAAACAATAAACCCCAATATCGAAACGGGCGAAATCGAGGTTGTTTGTCAGGAGCTCCGTATCCTAAATAAATCTAAAACTCCTCCGTTTTATATTCAGGACGGTGTAGATGTCGATGAAATGGTACGCCTAAAGTATCGTTATCTTGATTTGCGCCGCCCTGAGATGCAGAAAAACATTATTCTGCGTCACCGT
>SAMEA104315428__coassemble_1937_pt1 | contig 8849 bp, 9 predicted proteins | sample SAMEA104315428__metabat2_low_PE_031 | metagenome-assembled genome bin SAMEA104315428 (sample SAMEA104315428) | gut metagenome | biome: Monkey gut; feature: monkey-associated habitat; material: faeces | place: China | collected 2013 | reverse complement strand
AGCCAGCTCATCAAGGTTCGGTGTATTTTCTAAAGGGGAGCCATATAAGTGCATTCTATCACGATTGGTAGCTTCGCCCAAAATAAATACTATATAGGGTACGTCACTATTATTGACAGTAATTTCTACTGTATTATTAGTTTTTTCTGCTAGCTCCTCAAGGGCTTTTATATTATTGGCTGCTATAAAAACAGAACGCGTTATTCTGACTAGGGGAATATCGAGCATATCATTTACTACGAATGAATGAAAATCACGCCAAATAACTATGCCGCTAATTGCCCCGCTAAGGATTACTACGGTTATTGCTGCACCTGCCAAAGATTTGCACCTTACCCGAAATCTAGGAATTAAATGCCAAGCCTTGCTAATAAAAAAAGCTATCGCTGCCGTCATAACTAGCGCGGCTATTCCCTTTAGCCCCACATACATTTTAAAGAACTCGTGTGCTTCATGTATATTAGTACCAAGTATCGCCGCTATTATTCCCGCACCCACTAAAGCTTGATAGCTATATATTGAAAAACATTCAAAAATAGCTAAAATCAGCGATATTGCTATTAACAAGCGAAAAATAAATAATTTAACTCTTCGCTTAGGAGTTAAATTTATTACCAAAATCAACAGCAACACTGCAGCGAGCAAAAAAATAAAATCCAACAGCAAAACTTTAAGCTGTGAATTTCCATAGGTATGTATATTTTGCCAAGCAATGGTGAAAAAATTAAGTATCAGCAGACTAAGTATTGTGCCTTTATTTTGGTCTGTATTGCTGCCCACACAGCTAAAAAATAATTTTATTTTTTCCACATTTAATCCTATTCTGTGCTTATAGCTTTAATATTTCCATAAGGATTGCCAACACTGGCGCAATAATTATAGCCGGCAGATAATTTAACACCTTCAGCTTAGTAATATTTAGCATATTTAGTCCCATAGCTAAAATTATTAAGCTGCCCGTACAGGATATCTCACTAATTACTAAAGGCGACATAAAGGGAGCAATGTATTCAGCAAAAATTACAATACCGCCTTGAACCAATAATGTAAAACCTGCCGAGCCCATTACTCCGATGCCCATTGCCGCCGCCATCATTATGCCGCAAACAAAATCTAAAACAGATTTTGTAAACAGCATATCATAATTAGCGCGCAATCCTGCATCTAGCGAACCGACAATAACCATTGCCCCGACATTCATTATCATGCACGAGGTTATAAATGCCTTCGCTATTTTAGCTGCTTCGCCAGAGCCGGCAAAATGTGCCGTAGCTTTGGCGGTAAAGCGATTTATATTTCCTTCCCAGTCAGTTAGTTCACCAATAAATCTGCCAATTACTGCCGCTATAATCATTATTAAAATATGCTTTTCGGCAATTACTCCCTGAATACCGATAATTAGAGTACAAATCCCTAGCATTTCCATAATAGCATTAGTTATATTTTCAGGAATACCGCGCCTGAATAACAATCCTAGCCATGAGCCAATAACTATGGCTGCTACATTTACGATTACCGCAAAAATAAATATCTCCCCCTATTAACCCAACAATTTAGCTAAATATAATCCTAGCCATGCCGCTATAAGTCCAAACAATGTATTTGCGCCGATATTTAATACTGCTAATAAAACACTGTCGCCTTTTATCAGCGTCATTGTTTCCATACTGAATGATGAAAAGGTAGTAAAGCCGCCCAAAAAGCCGACTGCTAATAGCAGCCTAGCACTTTCTCCTAGTGAGTATGCGCGATTAATTAGTACTCCTATTATAAATCCCATTAACAGACTACCGACAGCATTTACTATAAGCGTTCCCCACGGAAATAATCCGCTAAGTCGCGCAGCCGCCTGAGTAGTGATTATGTAGCGCAATACCGCGCCAAAGCCGCCGCCTATAAATACTAAAAAAATATTTTGCATTTCAACCTACCGTACAAATTTAGATTTTACTGCCAAGGTAGCAAAGAAAATAATTGCAGAAATTACCACGACCGTTGCGCCTACTGCCATATTGGCATAATAGGCGATTATTAAGCCGCTAAAGCCTGACAGCATTGCTATTGCCACCGATACTGCATGATAGCTTTTTACATTGTTAGTTACATTTCTTGCCGCGGCAGCGGGCAGCACTAAGAGAGCATTTATAATAAGTATTCCTACCCACTGAATACTGATAGCTACTACCACCGCTACCATTGATGCAAACAAGCTTTCTATCAACATGGTATTAATAGCACGGCTGCGGGCAAACGATGAATTTATCGATAAAACCAGCAATTTATTAAATAATAATCCCCAGCCAATTACCACGGCAATAAAAACTGCTGCCAATGCCAGCAAATCATCAGCGGTTATGCTTAGTACATCACCGATAAGAAAGGAAGAAAATTTATTGAATGTACCGCCATGGCTCATAATCATCAGACCTAAAGCTATAGCCGTTGATGAAAACACGCCAATAATAGTATCAGTCGATGCCGTGCTTTTATTTTTTATATAAGTGATAAACAGGGCAAACGCAATAGAAAACATGACCAGCGAGCAAAGCGGCGATACCGCTCCGACTAAAACACCAATGGCAATACCGGTAAAAGCACCATGCCCAAGCGAGTCAGAAAAAAATGCCATGCGGTTAGATACCACCATGGTGCTTAATAGACCGAATAGCGGCGTAACTAATAGTATCGCTAAAAAAGCATTTTTCATAAAGGTATAGCTAAGCCATTCAAACGGCAAAGCTAAGTCTAACAGAGCATAAACATAATCAATTAGTTCCATTCAATCCTCCCTCAGTCACTTTAGAGCCGGCAAGCATACCGAATAAAGCCTTCGTTCTATCATCATTAAATACCTCGGCAGGACTGCCGCTAGTAATAACGCCTTTATTTAACAGCACTACTTGGTCAGCATGTTTTGCCACCATATTTAAATCATGCGAAATAAGGATAATTGCTAAATCTTCCTTTTCGCGCAGCTCCGCGAGTATTTCATAAAATAACTCCAAGCCGTTTTGGTCAACGCCGGACACTGGCTCATCTAACAGTAATAAATCCGGCAGCGGGTCTAACGCTAATGCTAGCAGCACGCGCTGCAATTCGCCGCCCGATAACGCGCCTAATCTGCGGTCAATTAAAGTCTCAGCGTGGACGCGCGCCAAGCTTTTTTCTACTCGCGGTCTTATTTTCTTCTCCGAGCAAAGCCACACCGGTTTATTAGACAGGCACGCCATAAAAATATCTATAACGCTGACGGGCGCACTGACATCAAACCGCAGATATTGTGGTACATAGCCGATAGTGGGATGCCCCGTATGCCGCCCTTTAGCGTCAATATATTTTAGCTTGCCCGTATGTGCCACCTCGCCTAATATTGCTTTTAGCAAGGTTGATTTTCCTGCACCGTTAGGGCCGATTAACGCCGTTAATTGACCGCAATGCACATGGACATTTACATTTTCAAAAATCGACAGATTGCCGATTTTAACCGAAAAATTTTCAATCTTAGTACAGCAAAGCTTAGCACAATCCCCGCCGGACTTTGCATGATGATGTAAAATTGCCTTAAACAATATGTTCTCCTCTAAAAATAAAATTATCTAGTGAGCCCCTTAAAGGTGCGGCAGCCCCATATAAGACCGACTGCGGCATATAGTATAAGGACAAATAGCGAACTCGCCGCCCACATTTCACCGCTAGTTAGCGCACGCAGCAAATAGCTAGTATGGGTCAAGGGCAGTATTTCCATAAAATAACGCACTATATCAGGAAGTGTAGTTGTCTTAAAAAATGTGCCGCATAAAAAGGACATCGGCAGCAATATATAAGTATTTACCTGTGCCATTTCCTCATAAGTATTTATTTTCATCGCCGCTAAAAAGCCAATCTCCGCAAAAATAATCGAATTTAATATCAGCACGATAATAAATAACGGTGTCAGACTGAAATGCGCCCCAAATAAAAATGCCAGCACTACAATTATTGCCGAAGATATTAAGCTTCTTAGCACTGCCGCCAGCACCTTGCCAATTACAAATGCCTCGGGAACTATCGGCGCGATGATGTATTCTTCCAAGCTTTTATGATAAATTCTTTCAGCGTGAACCGGCGTTATACTGTTAAAGCTAATGTTCATAGAATTTAGTGCCAAAATACCTGGTACTAAAAAATCTAAATAAGTACCGCTGTCAACAGTAATGGCCCGTCCTAGTCCCCAGCCAAAAGCTACCAAATACAAGAGCGGTGCGACCATGCGCGACAAAATAAATTTAGCCAGCCGCCGCTTTAAAACTATATAATCGCGCCAAAACACCGTCCAAATATCAAAAAGCATCAAAGTCCCTCCCGCCGTCCGGTAAGCTCTACAAAAGCATCCTCTAAGTTTGCCGCGCGGATAAGCACGGCACTATCCTTTAGCTTAGCAGCAAAATTAGCTGCCGCGGCGCGCTCAGCAAAATATTTATATTTTCTTTCTGTTTCGCCGTCCCATTCTACCGTAAAGCTGCCTAGCTTTTCTAAATAACTTTTAGGTGTTCCTAAAGCAATAAGCTCGCCTTTATTTAATATAGCTACCTCATCGCACAGGCTTTCTGCCTCCTCGATATAGTGAGTGGTTAAAAATATAGTTACGCCCGTCTTGGACAAATTCCTGATTAACTCCCATATACGGCGGCGCACCTGCGGGTCTAAGGCAACCGTCGGCTCGTCCATAAATAAAATCTTAGGCTGGTGGATTAAAGCTCTAGCTATTAACAGGCGGCGTTTCATACCGCCCGACAAGCGGCGCACCCCGTCATTTACGACATCGGCAAGCTCAACATATTCTAGTAGTTCTTTTATGCGCTTTTCGCGCACAGCTTGTCCTAAATGCTGTAATCTAGCGTGAAGCTCTAGATTTTCACCGACAGTTAAATCTTGGTCAAAATTTATATGCTGCGGCACTACGCCGATAATGCTTTTTAGCTCCTTAGCCTGCGTTTTTATATCTAGATTATCATAAAAAATATTGCCTGCTGTCGGCTTTAGCTGCATAGTCAGCATACGGATAGTGGTAGTCTTGCCTGCACCGTTAGGGCCGAGCAAGCCAAAAATACTACCCTTAGCAATTTTAAGTGACAAATTTTTTACCGCTGTTTTTTCAGTCAGGTTTCCTTGCTTATCCTTATGGGGAAATTTTTTCGTCAAATTATTTATACTAATCATAACTCGCTCCAAATTTTACTCTATTCATATTGTAGCAAATATGTCAAACATGATAGAATAATCGTAACAAAATCTAAAGGAGCTGTAAATATGAGCGAAAATCCATATAATGAACTTAATCCTACCGCAGTAAAGGCTACAATCCGTCTGCAAAAGCACATTGACGCTATGCATGAAATCCGTGATAAAATCAATCATTCACTAGCTAAAGTAAATGCCGATAATCTAACGCTGGCATTGACGCAAAAGAAAAATTTAAGCCTGCTGCAAAAAAAATATGACGAACTTTCAGGCGAGCTTACACCAAAGCTGCAAACACTCACTAAAAATGATGCTATTGACAATGACAGCCTAATGAGCCTTATTGAGTTATTAGAAAGCGAATTTAATTATATCTTAACCATTGAAAATATTATCGAAACAACACGCGAGTTAAAAAATAATCCTAATATCCCGCCAGAGCATCGCGAAGGACTGATTGACGGTCTGACAAAATTCTATGACGGTCTTAGAATGGAGCTTGCCATGGCAGCCGCTAAATAAAAAAATGTCAGCTAACCAATCGTTAGCTGACATTTTTTATTTTATTTTACGTTCAAAGCTGCCTTTACAAAATCGCGGAACAATGGATGCGGATTGTTCGGGCGCGATTTCAGCTCGGGATGAGCCTGCGTAGCTACAAACCACGGATGGTCAGATACTTCAATCATTTCTACTAAGCTGTTATCAGGCAGAGTGCCGGCAATAACTAAGCCCTTGCTAGTAAGCAAGTCGCGATAGTCATTGTTAAATTCATAACGATGACGGTGACGCTCAGAAATATCTGCCTTGCCGTAAGCCGCAAAGGAGCGCGTGCCTTCAAGCAGTGTACACGGATAAGAGCCTAGACGCATCGTGCCGCCCTTATTTTCAATGCCCTGCTGGCTTTCCATTAAATCAATAACAGGGTGATTGGTTTCGGGATTAAACTCGGAGCTATGAGCATCGCTCATACCGCAGACATGGCGTGCGAACTCGATAACAGCGCACTGCATTCCTAGGCAAAGACCGAGGAATGGGAGCTTATGCTCGCGAGCATACTGTATAGCGCGGATTTTACCCTCTACACCGCGGTCACCAAAGCCGCCTGGTACTAATATACCCTTGCAGCCAACAAATACTTCATCAAGGTCTACCTCGGGGTCTTCAATCTTTTCAGCATTTACCCAGGTAATTTTAACAGCGGCATCATTATCAATTCCGCCGTGATGAAGTGCCTCAGTTACTGAAATGTAGGCATCAGGAAGCTCTACATATTTGCCAACTACAGCAATCTTAACTCTCTTTTGCGGATTGTTAATCTTATAGACCATTTTTTCCCAATCTGACATATCAGCTGGGCCATAGTCCATATTTAACTTTTGCAGAGCAATTTTATCAAGTCCTTCTTTTTGCATCATAAGCGGGACTTCATAAATAGTCGATGCGGTGCGGTTTTCGATAACTGCCTCTGGTGCTACGTCGCAGAACATAGCAATTTTATCCTTCATATCCTTAGGAATAGCTTTTTCCGTGCGGCATACCAAAATATCCGGCTGAATACCGATTGCCCTTAGTTCCTTTACACTGTGCTGGGTAGGCTTAGTTTTTAGCTCGCCAGCAGCTGAAATATACGGCAGCAACGTAACGTGGATATATAAAGTATCGCGCGGGCCGACTTCCTTTTTCACCTGACGTATTGCCTCAAGAAAAGGCTGGCTCTCAATATCGCCGACTGTGCCGCCGATTTCAGTTATAACTACATCAGCCCCGTCAGCCTTAGCCACATCATAAACCTTTTGTTTAATCTCGTTGGTGATGTGCGGAATGACCTGCACGGTTGAGCCTAGATATTCGCCGCGGCGTTCCTTGTTTAAAACTGACCAGTATACCTTGCCCGTAGTTATATTGGAATTTTTCGAGAGATTTATATCAATGAAACGCTCATAATGACCAAGGTCGAGGTCTGTTTCAGCTCCGTCATCAGTTACGAAAACCTCGCCGTGCTGATATGGGCTCATTGTACCAGGGTCAATATTGATATAGGGGTCAAACTTTTGAATTGTAACCTTTATGCCGCGGCTTTTAAGCAGACGGCCGAGCGAGGCTGCTGTTATTCCCTTTCCTAAAGATGAAACTACACCGCCAGTAACAAAAATATACTTTGCCATAAGCTCCTCCTGTGTATAGAAATTTAATAGTCTCTAAAAATCCTATTGTTAAATAATTATTCCTGAATACTTTCAAGCTTTTTCTGACGATTATTGCTGGCCTTGTTGGCAGCTTTTGATTTTGCACTGCTAGAACGAGCCGTGTGGCGTTTTATCTCCGGCGGGTTCCACTCAGTAAGTCCCCACTGTCCATCACCTTCATAATGGAAACGACTGTCCATATTGATAAGTGTGTACACTTCAGAAATGGCTGCTGACAGTGACTGTACCGGCTTATGTTTCTTTTCAATTACTTCTAATACTAAATCCTTATAGTAAATAGTCTGACCCTTTTCACTTAAAATGTAGTAGGCAATATCTACCTCGGAGCTATTTTCAAAATCCATATATTTTCCTCCTAAATTTACATATGCTCTGGCGCAGATACGCCAAGTATTCCTAAGGCATGACGAATGACGTGAGCCGTGACGTTAAGCAGTGCCAAACGAGCCTCGGCTAAATCCTTGTCTACGCCCATTATGCGGCATCTATTGTAGAAGCTATGAAATAAACCTGCTAAGCTATACGCATAGTTAGCTATGCGGTGCGGTGCATAATCGCGCGCAGCACGCTCAATTTCTTCTGGATATTCTTCAATGCGCTTTATAAGTTCAATCTCGCTTTCATCAGTCAAAAGCTCTAAATTTATATTTTCAGTCAGCTTTAGACCGTTTTCTTCTGCCTGACGGAAAATGCTCATAATTCGGGCATGGGCATACTGAATGTAATAAACAGGGTTATCGTTAGATTTTTTAGTAGCTAAATCCAAATCAAAATCTAACTGGCTGTCTAGTGACCGCATAAGGAAGAAATAGCGTGCCGCATCTGTTCCTACTTCCTCCATTAGCTCATTTAGCGTAACGCTCTTTCCTGTGCGCTTGCTCATTTTCACTAATTCGCCGCCGCGGAACAAAGCAACCATTTGCAGCAAGAGTACAGTAAGCTTGCTGGCATCATGACCTAGTGCCTGCATAGCTGCCTTAACCCTGCACACATAGCCATGGTGGTCAGCACCCCAAATATTTATCAAGCGTCCAAAGCCACGCTCATATTTATTATGATGATAAGCAATATCTGCTGCTAAATAAGTCGGCACGCCATTTTCACGAATAACTACGCGGTCTTTATCATCACCGTAAGCGGTTGATTTCAGCCATAATGCGCCGTCTTTTTCATAAATATTGCCGTTATCTTTTAAAATTTTAACGGCCGCCTGTACTGCCTCAGGGTGCAAGGTGCGCTCGCTGAACCAGTTATCAAAGGTAACATTAAATGCTGCTAAGTCTTCCTTTAGGGCTGCCAGCTTTTCTACATAGGCTAAATCCTTAAAGATATTAAGTCGTTCATCTTCGGTCATATTTAAATATTTATCGCCGTTTTTATCAATGATACGCTGTGCCGTGTCGATAATATCCTGACCAT
>SAMEA104315428__coassemble_1922_pt1 | contig 8891 bp, 9 predicted proteins | sample SAMEA104315428__metabat2_low_PE_031 | metagenome-assembled genome bin SAMEA104315428 (sample SAMEA104315428) | gut metagenome | biome: Monkey gut; feature: monkey-associated habitat; material: faeces | place: China | collected 2013 | reverse complement strand
GGCGCTGACAGAAGGAATCGCCTTACTTCGGCCGGATATGATTATGCGTTTGTGCAGGCAAAAGTAAATGAATTACTGGGATAACCATCAGGGTCTATGAAGATTTGCGTCCTTATAGGCCTTTTTTCTTTTTGTCCGCTCAAAATCCCTTCTCATCTCCAGTGGAAAGTGAAGAACTGAAACTGGATGTATTTTTCATGCAGAAAGAAACAAAAGCAGTATTACGGGCAACGGATATCGCTTCTAATTTAAAGTCTGTACCGATATCATCCATCGAAATTCAACAAAATTATGACTACTTCATGGCCAAGAGAGCCAGCGAAGCGCTGCTCTCCACTGAACTTATTTCCTTGGTGGAATTCAACAAATTGACGCAGCTAAACCGCAACACATTCTCTCCGATGTTCGTCGAGATTACGCCCAGAATCACTTGATATATGTGGCCTTTAGAGTGATGTATATACACTGACAAAGGAGGTGAATCACCATGAAGAAGGTAACCAAAATAGATAATCCAACCTTCACAAACTTCGAAAAAGAAGCTCCATGTGGCTGCTTACTGCCGCATTTCCACGGATTCTGATGCACAGCTCAAAAGTCTGGATGCACAGAAAGAGCACTATAAAAACTACATCATCTCCCGTGATGACTGGACCTTTGCAGGGCTCTACTTTGACGAAGGTATCACCGGCACCAAGGCTGATAAAAGGGCAATGCTCCTGCAACTAATCGAAGATTGTAAAGCGTATCTTTCGAGAGCTTCTTTCTAGGAAAGGCACGGAGGCCATTGCCAATGAGCTGAACCAGGAACAGGTTCCTACCAATAAGGGCGACCGCTGGACCTCTACCAGTATTCGCGACATCATCAGGAATGAAAAATACACCGGTGACTGCCTTTTCCAGCAAGGTTATCTGTGGCGAATGCGGGAATACCTTCCGTAGGAGAATCCATTCCAGCACCTACAGGAAATACGCAGCCTGGGTGTGCAACACTCACCAGGAAGACACCAGCAGTGCTCTATGCTTTATATCCGTGATGATGATTTGAAGCTGGCATTTACCACGATGATCAATAAGCTGATGATACAAGGCTACATTGACCAAATTCTTTTTACCCAGGAAAATAATTTCCTTCTCTCCGAGGCTGGCGAATATAGGAACCAAATTGAGCTCCTAAATCGCTCCCAAACACTGGATGCCACAAAAGTATACGAGACGGAGCGCCTGCTACACTTCTGCGAACGTGGGAAAATACAGCTGGAATAAAGTGAAGAATTATTTGAACTATTCGTGGATTACATTAAGGTTTACAGCCGCCAGAAAATCGGCTTTGCACTTCATTGTGGCCTTATTGTGAAGGAGATGATTTGATGGGACACACACCCTTCGGTTACCGGATCGAGAATGGAAAGGCAGTGATAGATGAAGCTGCTGCCTCTCAGGTTCGAAACCTTTAAAAGAATTATTTAAGCGGTCTATCCCTTACCAATGCTGCAAAGGACGCCGGAATCAACCTACTACATTCTGGTGCCAAGCGCATGATGCTAAACAGACATTTCCTCGGAGATGATTTCTACCCGGCCATCATTGATCAGACATCCTTCGATGCCGTTAAAATGGTGGATCAGCACCATCAACAAAATCCTCCGAAACGAGAAATACATCGGCGATACCCTGCTTAAGAAAATTTATACCACAGACTTTCTGAATAAGACCAGAGTGAAGAACAATGGCATTGTTCCACAATACTATGTAGAAGGCAACCACGAAGCAATTATTCCGAAAGATATCTTCTTACGGGGGCAGGAATAGCTGGTACGCAGGCGAGTAGTCAAAACCAGTGCCAATGGTAAAAAGCGCTCCTATAGTTGCAATCACTGCTTTGCGTAGATTGTCATTTGCGGCGAATGTAGCGAAATGTTCCGCAAAATCCACTGGAACAACCGTGGCGTCAAATCAAATGTCTAGCGCTGCATCAGCAAGTTAGAATCCACTGGGCTTGAATGCCACGCTCGAACCATCAATGAGCTGGTTCGATGCTGTTGTCAAATCCATCAATCAAATGCTCGGCGACAAAAGCAACTATCAGGCACAGCTCCAGCTTAACATTGCCGCAGTTATCTGAACTGAGCTTCACAGGCAACAGCCATTGACAGCATTGACGAGAAACTGATGGCTCTACAACAAGAGTTAATCCAGGAAGCCAACAGCAAAGATGACTACGACGAAATAGCAGATGAGATCTTCAGACTCAGAGAGCTCCGCCAGAAAACAACCGTCGATAAAGCCGCAAGAGATGAACAGATAAAGAGAATTAACGACCTACAGGATTACATTTAGCAGCAAACCACCTATCTTACAGAATTCGATGAAGCACTAGTGCGACGCTAGATCAAGCAGATCACCATCTGGGATGACCACATTACAGTTGAATTGAAATATGGAGTCAGCATTGATGTAAATGCATGACTTCATAAACGCACAAAGGCTCCTCATCACTGGATAATCTCCAGTGATGGGGAGCCTTTTATCTCTTGATCATTATATAGCCCATTCCTGTAATAAAAAATTAGGTATTTCATTTTTATCGACGGGTTTATAACCCAGTCCCCAGAAGTTGTCTACCCCTAGCATTCCTAAATTGGGCTTATCATCTTTTTCTTGCGTCAGCCTTTGTAAACTCTCATTTGTATCTATCTCATTTTTAATTTTCTTAGAAATATAGAAATTCTCCGTATACTTAAACACTAAGTAATTAATATATTTCAACACTTCATTTTCCAAAATAGAATTTATCTGGTGTCGTAATCGTCTATACAATTTGTCACGCTTATGATAAAAGGCAATTATGACACTACCTTCTTCGACAGGAAGAATTGCTAAATGCAAATATTGCATTCTTACATTAGCATCCATATTATAAATATTGTTAATTTCATTCCCATCCATATCTTTAGTAATTGCAATTGGCACAACATACGGAAGAACTTTCCAGAATAATATTTGATAGCCACCACTTATATTATTATTGGCAATGTTTTTATGGAAAAGCATTTCAGATTCGAACTCTAAATAATCCATTTTTTGATATTCATTACATCTTCAAGATTTTCAAATACATTAAAATTCTGTTGCAGAATTTTATATAATTCCATTTCAACACTTCTTTTGCTTAATTGAAGCAAGAAGTTTTTAACTGCTATTTCAGCGAGCATTTTATCTGTTGGAGGTTGAACAATATTGTCCAAATTCTCATAGTCTTGAAAAAAAGAATTATCACAATCATTGCAGATATAATTAAATATCCCGGACTTCTTAACGCCATTCTCAATATTGATAATCTCTTTATCAAAACCTAGCGCTGCAGAAGCATGCAGAAGTATTCCATTATCAGCAATTAGCTTCAGAGCCATTTGTGGAACCGAATGTGAGTTACAGAAACTTGTCACCGTTTTTCCACAAAGCGCACAAACTTTAGGCTTTGCATTTCTTCTTACAGTTGAGAGCATCTTGTTTATTCTTTTTCTAACATTTACCTTATCAGACCCTTCCGGAACCCCCATCATCTTTGCCATCGCATACATCCTCCTGTCATCTATTCACCAACAACCCATAATTGTCTTCATATCCTCCTTATATTAACTCCAGCAATTTCTTTTCCATGCAGAATTCATATCCCATCTTCTTTGATCCAACATTATCAAACTGCACAACAACTGAAGTACCTTCAATAGCTGTAATCACGCCCAAACCAAATACTTTATGTTTTACCTGTTTTCCGACAATATTACCAGGTATTTCTATCTTCTCTTTTACCCCTGTTTTTGGAATAATCGGATCAACAAATACTGGCTTTTTTACTCTTCTTTTCGTTACAGCAGCCATCATCTTTGTATATTCAACATCAACATTCTTCCCACGACTTTCATAGTCCGCCATATCCTTAAACACGAACATTTGTGGTTTCTTTACATCATTATCTAGTACCGGTCTTATTGGGAACATCCACACTTTTCGATTATTTCCATCTTCACCAGGCTGTACATCTGTGTACGGCTTACTCACAAGCTATATCCTTCCACAGTAGATATATTCGCCAGTATCCATAACCTCGAACAGATGAACATCAACTCCATTATAATCCGATTCAGCTAACGTAGCATTCTGCGCCCAATGAATGTCCTGGTCACCTGATTTACCCATGCCCGTATAATGTAGAATTCCGCCTATCCATTGATCATGATAAAGGCCCTTTGTATAATCAGATACAATAACAAGCGTATTCGTTGTTCTTGAACGACGCATACCTCCCATATTTCCGCATTTAAATATTTCTACGATATCCGCATTCTTTATAATTTGTCCTATGTTTAATCCAAGATTAAACATAATAATACGCCTCCACTTCCATAACATCCAATCCACAGACTAACCCCTACCGCTATTCTTCGGTTACTCAAATTCTCTCCAATCAGACCCAAAAGTAGATATGTTTCCATATAATAAAACCAAGCTTTTCGCAAAAGTTCTTTCGATAATACCAACCTTACAAAAAGCCCGGAAATACGTCATTTTTCAGCCTTTATTTATCTTTTTCCCTTGACAGCAAACAAACTGTCTCCACGTGACTAGTATTCGGGAACATATCGACTGGCTGGATTTTTTGAGTTTTATAGCCTAGTTTATCAAGTATTGCTATATCGCGGGCAAGTGATGCGGGATTACAGGAAACGTAGACGATGCGTTCAGGCTGCATATTGGCAAATGTTTTTAGTACCAGTTCAGTGCAGCCGGCGCGCGGCGGGTCGACGACTACTACGTCAGCTCGTCTGCCTTCGCGATATAGTCTTGGCATTACTTCTGTGGCATCGCCTACGATAAATTCAGCATTGCGGACGTTATTATCGCGGGCATTTTTACGCGCATCTAGTATTGCCGGCTTTACGATTTCAATACCTATTACTTCGCGGGCTTTTTGAGCTAAAAATAGGGTTATAGTGCCTGTGCCGCAATAAGCATCTATTACTGTTTCATCTCCCTTAAGATTGGCGTATTCTAGGGCTTTACTATAAAGCACCGCCGCCTGCTCGCTGTTTACTTGAAAAAATGAGCGCGGCGAAATATGGAAATTTAGTTTGCCTATGCTGTCAATTATGGTCGGTTTGCCCCATAATAGCTTGGTATCACGCCCCATAATGACGTTATTGCGGTAGGTTTGAATATTTTGCTGAATACTTACTACTTTTGGGACAGCTTTTATAAGATTTTTTACAAATTCTTTTTTGCGTGGCAGATTTTTGGTAGCGGTAACTATTACTGCCATGATGTCGCCATTTTTGCCTACGCGCCCGACTATATGCCTTAGTACCCCTGTATGCTTGTCTTCATTATATACAGGGATATTTAGGCGCGTTACAATATCGCGTACAGCATTTACCAGCTCATTATTGCCTTCCCTTTGAATGTGACAGTCGCAAGTATCTATTATGCTATGGCTGCCCTGTGCGAAGCAGCCGATAACGGCCTTGCCTTTATTTTTGCCTATCGGAAACTGCATTTTATTGCGATAGTTCCACGGTGTTGCTGCGCCAATAGTCGGCTCGACAAAAATATTTTTCTGCCCGCCAATGCGCGTTATGGCATCTATTACTTGCTGCCTTTTTGCCTGTAGCTGCGCGTCATAATCTAAATGCTCTAGCTGGCAGCCGCCGCATTTATCGTAAATTGCACATTTTGGTTTTACTCTAGCCGTGCTTTCCTTTATTATCCTTATAATTTTTCCTCTAGCATAGCTCTTTTTTACCTCTACTATCTCTGCTAATACCGTTTCCGTTGGCAAAGCATAGGGGACAAATACGGTAAATTCAGCTACACGGCCTACGCCTTCGGCACTATTTCCTAGGCTATTAATTTTAATTTCATAAGTTTTTCCCTTTTCGACGGGAACTTTATTTTTCATATTATTATCTCTCCTCAATATTTTATGCTTCAAATTTTATTTTATTAAATAATTCACGCGGGCTATCCAGCAAAATTTTAGCACCATGCTCAATTAGTTCCTCGCGCGGTCTAAATCCCCACGTTACGCCCACAGCCAAAAAGCCGGCATTTTTTGCTGTATCCATATCCACGCTGGTATCACCAAAGTAAGCCACTTCGCTCGGCTCTACCCCCATATTTTTAGCTATGAGCAAAACCTTTTGCGGATTGGGCTTTCGCGGCAGACCGTCACGGTCGCCGATATTTTCTAAAAATAAATCCTTAGGAAATAGCTTGGCAACAATCGCATCAGCGGCACTTTGATGCTTGTTAGTGCAAATGCCCATAGGTATTTTTAATGCTTGCAGCTTTAACAGCATCTCCATTATGCCGTCATAAGGCTTAGTTTTATTTAATAAATTTTTTTCATAGCAGGCTTTATATTTAGCCAAAGCCTCCGCTACAAACTCTTGATTGCTGCCTTTTTCCTTAGGCAGACACCTTTCAATCAGCTTTTTAGAGCCATTACCGACAAAATAGCGATAAGGAGCTATTTCATGCGTAGGAAAGCCATAGCTAGACAGCATTCCATTGGCACTATCGGCTAAATCCTCTAATGAATTAATCAAAGTTCCATCTAAATCAAATATTGCTGCTTTATACCGCATAATACATACACCGTCTTTCTTAAAAAATTAACTATCATTTTTCAGCATTGTTTGCACAGTCAGCAAATATTCCCTAGCTGCTGGTGAAAAAATTTGCTGCTTTCTCCATATTAAATACATATTAGCATTTAATGCAGGGGACAGTGGTCTGAATACCAAATTTTCTGTATTAATTATACCTGCTAAGCATATAACATTACCAATGCCTAACTCTGCCATTTGTCCTGCTGTATGCAGCAAATTATAAGTAGCAACTATATTAAGTCTTTCAGTATCAAATCCCAGCCAACCTGAAAACTCATTATATTTTACCATTTGTTCAGATAAAATTAGTGGTATTTTTTGTAAATCTTCAATAGTTAGGTATTCTTTTTTTGCCAGCAAGCTATTCTTCGGCATTAATACGCCCCATTTATCCACCCATGGCAGGCGCAAATAATTATATTTATCCAGAATAGTATCGCCAAATATAACGCCGAAATCGAGCAAGCCGTTATCAAGCCTATCTAGTACATTTTCAGCATTGCCGCTAAAAATATGATAGTGAACTTTTTGCCATTTACGCTGCAATATTTCTATCGCCTTCAACACAAAATTCATACCTTGGCTTTCACCGCCACCAATGTAAACATCGCCTAATAACTCAGCCGTAGAATTATTTATTTCCTGCTTTGTCTTAGATAACAAAGAAACTATTTCGTCCGCGCGCTTACGGAAAAGTTTTCCCTCAGTAGTCAATACAATGTTTCTTTTGCCGCGCAGAAAAAGTTTCTTACCCAGCTCATTTTCTAACTCCTTCATAGCCCGTGAAAGCGGCGGCTGCGTCATGTGCAGTTCATCAGCTGCTGCCGAAATTTTGCCAGTTCGCGCCACTGCCAAAAAGTATTTTATTGTCCGTATCTCCACGCTATCACCTCAGCATTAGCTATAATATACTTTTCAGGTATATTATAGCTAAATAAATAGGAATTTGATTGTAAAAACAGCCTTTTCTATAATTATATTATAAAACATATACATTTTATGAAAGGCGGACTTTTTATGAAAATTTCTCCAAAATTAACTGCACTGATAATTACCGGTATTAGTTTTTTCGCTATAGAAGGCACAGCTTTGGCTTTAGCCGCACCAGCGGCTTTTAGTCCTGACAAAGCTTTAACTGAAACTGGCGATAAGCGCAATGGTGCAGATAATTTTTATCGCAGCCAAAAGGTAAACAGTCAGCAAGTTACTTTTAAAAATCTTTATAATATGAAAGTAGCTGCTAATATTTTTACCCCGAAAAATATGCAGCCAGGCAAAAAATATCCTGCCATTGTTGTCGGGCATCCTATGGGAGCTGTAAAAGAGCAAAGTGCCAATCTTTATGCACAAAAAATGGGTGAGCAAGGCTATGTAACACTAGCTTTAGATTTATCCTATTGGGGCGAAAGCGAGGGCGAGCCCCGCAATACCATTTCTCCAGAAATATATTCCGATGATTTTAGTGCCGCAGTCGATTATCTTAACACACTTGATTATGTCGACACTAAAAATATTGGCGTTATCGGCATTTGCGGCAGCGGCAGCTTTGCTATAAATGAAGCTAAAATTGATGACCGTTTGCAAGCTATTGCTACCGTAAGTATGTATAATATGGGAAATGCTGCTAGATATGGTTTGCATAAAAGTGTATCGCTAGAGCAAAGAAAATCCATAATGCACGATGCCAATATTCAGCGACAAAAAGAGTTTACTGGCGGCAAAATTATTTATAACGGCGGCACACCAGAAAAGCTAGATGATAGTTCTACCGTCATTGACCGTGAATTTTATGATTTTTATCGTACTCAGCGCGGCAGTGCTGGTCATGGTGTTACCACCAAGCCTAAATTTTCAACATTGCCTAAATTTATGAATTTTTATCCTTTCGCTGGAATAGAAACTATCAGTCCCCGTCCCTTGCTATTTATAACTGGCGATAATGCTCATTCTAAGGAATTTAGCGAAGATGCCTATCAAAAGGCTGCCGAACCTAAAGAGCTTTACTATGTAAAGGGCGCAGGTCATGTTGATTTATACGACCGCACGGCATTAATTCCTTGGCAAAAGCTTACCGATTTTTTCAATAAATATTTAAAAGATTAATTTCAAATAATATAAAGATAAACACAAAAAAGCACACCACACAGTGGTGTGCTAAATTTCTTATGGTGGCGGCGAAGAGATTTGAACTCCTGACACTGCGGGTATGAACCGCATGCT
>SAMEA104315428__coassemble_1857_pt1 | contig 9267 bp, 9 predicted proteins | sample SAMEA104315428__metabat2_low_PE_031 | metagenome-assembled genome bin SAMEA104315428 (sample SAMEA104315428) | gut metagenome | biome: Monkey gut; feature: monkey-associated habitat; material: faeces | place: China | collected 2013 | reverse complement strand
AATTCACCACTACCCGTTACGGTAAAGCGTTTTGCAGCAGCTCTGCGAGTTTTAATCTTTGGCATTACTGATTTCCTCCTTCAGTCTGAGTCTCTTTGGACTTCTTAGGCTTCGACTTTTGTGCCTTAGGGGCAACAATCATCGTCATATTTTTTCCTTCAAGTTTGGCATTGCGCTCAATAGATACGCTGTCGCCTAGCTTTTCAGCTACCCGCGCTAATACCTCCTTGCCGATTTCGGGGTGCGATAGCTCGCGACCGCGGAACATGATAGTAACTTTAACCTTGTTCCCGTCCTCGACAAAGCGGATAGCGTTTTTCAACTTGACATCAAAATCATGTTGTTCAATATTCGGGCGAAGCTTAACCTCTTTTATGCTGATAACCTTCTGCTTTTTCTTAGCTTCCTTCTCCCGTTTTTGCTGTTCATATCTATACTTACCAAAATCCATGATACGGCAAACCGGCGGTTTGGCCTTAGGGGCAACCTCGACTAAGTCTAAGTGCTGCTCCTCTGCCATACGCAGGGCATCGCGCGTTGACATGATGCCTAGCTGCTCGCCGCTAGCGGACGTAACACGCACTTCACGAACACGGATTTCTTCATTTATGCGTACCGTTTCTCTGCTAATAGTAGCACACCTCCTGATAAAATCTATCTAACAAAAAAGAGGCGGCATAAAGCCACCTCTAACAAACATTCCTGCTATTAACCTAACTGACCATTGCCAGCAGGTGAGAAGTGGTGACTCCTTCTTGATTACGACTTTTGTATTATAGCATTACCTGTTTAGCCTGTCAACTTAGATTAAAATTTTTCTTCGCGGCTATTAATTTTGGCCTGCAAATAGCTGATAAAGCTGTCTACCGGCATAACTTCGCTGTCCTTTTCACCATATTTTCTAACAGCTGCCGTCTTATCAGCAATCTCTTGGTCACCAACTACCAGCGTATACGGTGTCTTTTTGACCTGGCTCTCGCGGATTTTATAGCCGACCTTTTCGCTGCGGTCATCAACCTCGGCACGAAGTCCTAAATCAAACATTTTCTTCTTTAGCTCATAAGCATAGTCAGCGTGCTTGTCGGTAATCGGCAGTATTCTAACCTGAACTGGTGCGAGCCATACAGGGAACGCGCCGGCGTAGTTTTCAATAAGTATGCCGATAAAACGCTCGATTGAGCCATAAACTACGCGATGCAGCATAACAGGGCGATGCTTTTCACCGTCCTCGCCGACATAGGTAAGGTCGAATTTTTCCGGCATGAGCATATCTAGCTGTATCGTACCGCACTGCCAAGTACGGCCGATAGAGTCACGCAAATGGAAGTCAATCTTCGGGCCATAGAATGCACCGTCGCCTTCATTTACAATATACTCTAGCCCGCGATGCTCAAGAGCATTTCTAAGAGCAGCCGTAGCCTTATCCCAAATTTCATCTGAACCCATTGAGTCCTCAGGGCGTGTCGATAACTCTGCCGTGTAAGAAAGTCCGAAAGTCTTATATACCTCGTCAAATAAGTCAATAGTATGCTGGATTTCTTCTTCAATCTGCGAAGGAGTTAGGAATAAATGAGCATCATCTTGAGTAAAGTTTCTTACGCGGAATAGACCATGCAGCTCGCCAGATTTTTCATGACGGTGAACTAAGCCTAGCTCGCCTAAGCGGAGCGGCAAATCGCGGTAGCTATGCTGATGAGTTTTATAAACCAGCATACCGCCAGGGCAGTTCATCGGTTTTACCGCGTAATCCTCGCCGTCAATTTTAGTGAAATACATATTTTCCGCATAGTGAGCCCAGTGGCCTGACTGCTCCCACAGCTTGCGGTTCATAATCATCGGCGTTTTTATTTCCTGATAGCCGTAGCGGCGATGAACCTCGCGCCAGTAATTTATAAGCTCATTGCGGATAACCATGCCATTGGGGTGGAAGAATGGAAAGCCTGGGCCTTCCTCGTGCAGGCTAAATAAATCTAGCTCCTTGCCTAGCTTGCGGTGGTCGCGCTTTTTTGCCTCCTCAAGCATATTTAAATACTCATCTAAGTCAGCCTGTTTTTCAAACGCCGTGCCGTAAATACGCTGGAGCATTTTATTATGCTCATCACCGCGCCAGTATGCGCCGGCAATGCTCTGTAATTTTAGTGCCTTTACCTTGCCCGTTGACACTACATGCGGGCCGGCGCAAAGGTCGGTAAATTCGCCCTGCGTATATAAAGAAATTGTTGCGTCCTCCGGCAAATCATTTATAAGCTCCACCTTATAGCTTTCGCCGCGCTCCTCAAACAATTTTAAAGCCTCGGCACGGCTTACCTCGCTGCGCTCAAGAGCTAGGTTTTCCTTAACAATTTTTTTCATTTCTTTTTCGATATCTTTTAGGTCAGCTTCGCTTAGCTGCTTATCCATATCAATATCATAGTAGAAACCATTTTCAATGGCCGGGCCGATAGCCAGCTTTACATTCTGCTCCTTGTATAGACGCTTTACTGCCTGTGCCAATATATGCGAAGCAGTATGTCGTAAGCACCAGCGACCGTCAGCATCATCAAAAGTTAGAAAATCAACGGCTGCATCTGCGGTCAATTTATCCATAAGGTCGCAGGTCTTGCCATTGACCTTTGCAGCTAACACTTTTTTAGCCAGACTATTACTAACCTGTTTGACAAAATCCTTTAGCGTAGTGCCGCTCTCTACCTCGCGCACTGCTCCGTCTTTAAGCGTGATTTTCAGCATAATAACTCCTCCTAAAATAAAAAATCTCGTCCCTGATAGGGACGAGATTATACTCGCGGTTCCACCCTGATTGCTGCTATCAGCAGCCGCTCAAGCACTAATAACGGAGTGACCGGTCAAAGCCTACTGCTATTTCAGCCCGACAGCTCTTAGGCGGTAACTCTAGGCACTATCATAAGCAGCTTACACCAAAATACTGCTCTCTCTAGCTGATGCTCACCTAGCGTGTTGTCCTCATCTCAGCCTTTGTCTAACAGGCTTTATTATAGTTTTATGCTTAGTAACTGTCAAGAACTTTTACTATAAATTTATATAGCTTGTTATATAGCTTGTTCTAACTCATTCTTTTTGCTAAAATCTTACTATATTTCAATGAAAGAAGGTGCAGCTATGGTAATCCATGGAGCTGTCATAAAAGAACAAAACGTTACCTTTGCCGTGTTTGCTGTAAACTCGGCGGTTACGCGCTATACTACTAAGGCCATTCAGACTAGACGCGAGCTATCCCAATTTTTTCCTAATATGCCAATCATTCTTATGAGCCAAGATGCAAACGGCACGCCGCATTACTACGGTCGGCGCGATATTGTAGAATTTTTAAACTCCATTCGCGTGGAGCAAATTCCATGGAAAGAATATCATTTTTATTGAGGAGAAATCCATGAAAATTTTACTGTACGTCATCGATGTTTTATTATTTTTAGTATTGTTTGTAACGCTCGACATTGTTTGGACAAATGTTAAAGTCAGTCTAAAAGAAAAAGATTTTTTAAATGCTGTAAAATATATTATGGGAGAAATAACGGTACTAGCAGTTATCATTGCGATTAGCAGCGTTGCTAACTATTATTTGCAATAAAATTTACAGCAAAAAGCGGCTATAGAAAATATTTCTATAGCCGCTTTTTTATTTAGCAATTAAAAATTTATTAAATTTTTGCCTGACTTATTACATCATGCCGGGCATTCCCATGCCGGGAGCTGCGGCAGGAGCTGCTGCCTCTTCTTTGGGCTTATCAGCAACCAAGGTTTCTGTAGTGAGTACCATAGATGCAATGGAAGCTGCATTCTGTAATGCCGAACGCGTAACCTTAGCTGGGTCAACAATGCCGGCAGCAATCATGTCAACGTACTCATTTTTAAGAGCGTTAAAGCCTACGCCGTCCTCAGCCTTCTTGACATTCTCTACAACAACCGAGCCTTCAAGACCGGCGTTGCTGGCAATCTGACGAACCGGCTCTTCGATAGCGCGTTTTACAATGTTCACGCCGACTTTCTCATCACCTTCAGCCTCAATAGTATCAAGTGCGCCGATGATGTCAATAAAGGTCGTGCCGCCGCCAGCTACGATGCCTTCCTCGACAGCTGCGCGGGTTGCATTTAAAGCATCCTCGATACGATACTTCTTATCCTTCATTTCAACCTCGGTAGCTGCGCCAATCTCGATAACGGCTACGCCGCCAGCAAGTTTAGCTAGACGCTCCTGAAGTTTTTCTTTATCAAAGTCAGAGGTCGTTTCCGAAATCTGCTTTTTAATCTGAGCTACGCGCTCCTCAATAGCAGCCTTGTCGCCCATGCCGCCGATAATAGTAGTTTCTTCCTTAGTAGAGGAAACCTTGCTAGCGCGACCGAGATCATCTAAGGTTACGCTGTCAAGCTTGCGACCTAGCTCCTCGCTGATAACCGTACCGCCAGTCAAAATAGCAATATCTTCGAGCATTGCCTTTCTGCGGTCGCCAAAGCCTGGTGCTTTTACAGCTAAAGCCTTGAACGTGCCGCGGAGCTTATTGACTACAATAGTCGTAAGAGCCTCACCGTCAACATCTTCAGCGATGATAGCTAGCTGCTTGCCCTGCTTTACAACCTGCTCAAGGATTGGCAGAATATCAGCAATAGCTGAAATCTTGCGGTCAGTTATAAGGATATATGGGTCATCTAGTGATGCTTCCATTTTATCCGTATCAGTTACGAGATACGGAGAGAGATAGCCGCGGTCAAACTGCATACCTTCCTTAACAGATAGGTGAGTCTGCATCGTCTTAGACTCCTCAACGGTAATAACGCCGTCCTTGCCGACCTTCTCCATAGCGTCAGCAATAAGATTACCAGTTTCCTCATCAGCTGAAGAAATCGTAGCAACCTGAGCGATGTCAGCCTTGCCCTCAATCTTTTTAGCCTTGCTCTTAATCTCCTCTACGAGAGTAGCAACGGCTTTATCGATACCCTTTTTGATAATCATCGGGTTAGCACCAGCTACAACGTTGCGCATACCCTCATGGATCATAGCCTGAGCTAAAAGAGTTGCCGTAGTCGTACCGTCACCAGCGATGTCGTTAGTTTTCGTAGCAACTTCCTTTACTAGCTGTGCGCCCATGTTCTCAAACGGGTCTTCTAGCTCAATATCGCGAGCAATAGTTACACCGTCATTAGTGATAGTCGGTGCGCCGAATTTTTTCTCTAAAACAACGTTGCGACCTTTTGGACCAAGCGTAACCTTTACTGCGTTAGCCAGTGCATCAACACCGCGACCGAGTGCGCGGCGTGCCTCTTCATCAAAAAGAATTTGCTTTGCCATTTATAATTACCTCCACGAATTAAAGTACAGCTAAAATGTCGCTCTCACGAACAATCAAATACTCTTTATCGTCAACCTTGACTTCAGAGCCAGAATATTTGGAGAAGACAACAGCATCGCCGACTTTAACCTCCATAGCAGCATGTTCGCCGTTTTCAAGCAGCTTGCCGGAGCCTACAGCTACGACAGTACCCTTTTGCGGCTTTTCTTTAGCCGTATCCGGCAGAACAATTCCGCTGGCGGTCTTTACATCGCCTTCAGCAACCTCGATGACAACTCTTTCGCCTAATGGCTTAATCATAGGTATCTTCCTCCTATATAATAAAATACTTATTTAGCTGTTAGCACTCATAGCCTCTGAGTGCTAACTACATTTCATATAGTAACGCGTTTAAGTCAAAATGTCAACCACTAAACATAAAAAAGTCAAAAAATCAAAAGCCTATCTTGAAAAATTACAAGATAGGCTTTTATTAGTCAATATAAAATTATTTACAACGCAGATGAATGGAAAAACCATTAACCAGTTCTTTTAGGTAAACTACTCTTATGCTGCCTTTTTCATCACGGTAGCAATGCCCCTCATCAATGGCTATGCCTTGGCGGGCATAATAAGCTAAGGCACGTTTCATATCGCGGGTATCAAGGCAAATATGACCTTTTTCACCAGGCATTACATGGTCGCAAATCTCGGCTACTTCTCCAGCAAAGAAATTATCTGCCCCCGTTATTTTATCCTGCGCCATTAGACGGCACAAGCTGTCAGCCGCCTCCTCCGCCCTGCTGCGTTCGGGTATATGCATTCCCACATGTCCTAATGAAAAACCTAGCATATTTCTAACTACTTTTTGACAGGTAGCTGCGATGCCGTCCCAATCCTTGGCTTTTACCATAGCTGACGGTGTCATAAAGCTACCGCCGATAGCTGCAACATTGGGCAAATCCAAATACTCATTCATATTTTCGTAGCTTACACCGCCGGTAGGCATAAACTTAACATTGGCAAATGGGCCAGCCAAGGCTTTTAATGTTTTTGTCCCGCCATAGGCGGCCGCAGGGAAAAATTTGCAAACCTCAATTCCCAGTGCGCAGGCAGCCTCAATATCAGCTGGTGATACTGTACCAGGTATAACATCAACCTTATTATCAACGCACCATTTAGTAACTTCCGGATTAAAAGCCGGTGTTACAATAAAGGTTGCGCCAGCTTTTACGGCCGCTGCCGCTTGCTCTACCGTATGTACTGTACCAGCCCCTACAATAAGCTCAGGAATTTTTTCCGTCATTGCTTTTATAATATCAAGGCAGGCATCCGTTCTAAAGGTTACCTCGGCTACAGGAATACCGCCCTTAACTAAAGCCTTGCCGAAAGGAACGGCATCGCTTGCATCTTCTAATACAACTAGCGGCACCAATCCTATATCAAAAATTTTTTGCATATTGGGACTAATCATTGATTACTCTCCTTACTTCAGTCATTTATTCATAAATGCTTTTAGCTGGTCAGGATAAGGCAAGCCTTCATTATCGCCGCGGCTCATAACTTGAATAGCACCGATAGCATTGCCTCGCCGCACGGCATCTTTTAGCGATAAATTTTCCATAAGGCCAGTTATAACACCTGCTGCAAAACCGTCGCCTGCTCCTACGGTATCAACAACTTTTTCTACCTTAAAGCCTGACACCATAAATTCCTCGTCAGCGGTCGATACATAAGCACCGTCACTGCCGCACTTAGTTATTACTGTTTTAGCTCCGTTAGCGAGATAAAATCTATTTATCTCCTGTGGATTGTCACTGCCCATAAGTATTTTGCCTTCAGCCGTTCCTGGCAGAACAATATCGGCTTTAGCTGCCATTTCATTGATTGATTTTATCATTACTTCGCGGCTCGGCCAAAGCTGTGGGCGCAGGTTTGGGTCAAAGCTAATCAAAAGCCCTGCCGCCCGTGCCTTATCAAACATAATATTTACTGCAGCGCGCGTGGTATCAGTAAGTGCGGGAAGTATTCCTGTCAAATGAATATGGGAATAATCGGCAAAATTTATTTTTTCAACATCTTCAACGGATAATGTTGATGCCGCCGAGCCGGCTCTAAAATAAAATATATCAGGGTCGCCCTTAGATACACGGCTTTTTAACATAAAGCCAGTTTTTTTCTCATCACTCCATGCCACAAATTCACTACCGATTTTATTATCGTCTAATACATGGATTATGCGCTCACCAAAGGGGTCTTTACCTAGCTTAGTCATATAGGTTACGCGGTGTCCTAAACGAGCTACGCCGACAGCTACATTAAACTCTGCTCCAGCAACCGCTAAATCATAGCCGCTTACACTATCAAGCGAGCCTTCGCTTTGTGCTATCAATAGTCCCATTGGCTCGCCAGCCAAAATTAAACCTGATTTCATCTTATAGCCGTCCTTTCTCAAGGCTGCTTGCCAATGTAGGCCAATATACCGCCGTCAACATAAAGTATCTGACCATTGACAAAGTTTGATGCATCCGATGCCAAAAATACTGCTGGACCTTCTAAATCTTCAGTTTCACCCCAGCGACCAGCCGGTGTTTTGGAAATAATAAATTTATCAAAGGGGTGGCGCGAGCCGTCTGGCTGCTTTTCGCGCAGCGGTGCAGTCTGCGGTGTAGCGATGTAGCCAGGCCCTATACCGTTGCACTGAATATTTGCTTCGCCATATTCCGAACAAATATTGCGCGTCAGCATCTTTAGTCCGCCCTTAGCAGCAGCATATGCCGATACAGTTTCACGTCCTAGCTCGCTCATCATAGAGCAAATATTTATAATTTTGCCGTGTCCTTTTTTTATCATACTAGGAATTACTGCCTTGGACACAATAAACGGCGCAACTAAATCAATATTTACTACCTGTGAAAACTCCTCGACTGTCATATCGCACATTGGTATGCGCTTAATAATGCCGGCATTATTGACTAAAATATCAATAGTTCCTAATGTTTTTTCAATTTCAGCCACCAGTGCTGTTACCTTATCTTCCTGCGTTACGTCACATATATAGCCCTTGGCATCGATGCCAGCCGCCTTATAGTCAGCTAAAGCCTTTTGTAAATGCTCTTCGCTACGGCAATTAAAGGCAATTTTTGCACCAGCCTTAGCTAAGGCACTGGCTATCGCAAAGCCTATGCCATATGAGCCGCCAGTAACTAAGGCTACCTTGCCCGTTAATGAAAACTTATCTAAGTAACCCAACTTCAAGACCTCCTAATTATGCCGTCATACCGCCGAATTTTTTACACCAATAAGCAGTGATAATCGGCACTACTATCGAAGTTACCACTACGCAGGTCGCTACTAATGCGGTAGCTGCTGGAACTATCGGCTGAAATTCCGGTATCATCTGACCGACAATCATCGGATTAGTAACAGCTGCGCCAGCAGTAGAAGATGCAGCCAGTCCTGCGCCGCCATGACCGCCGCCGATTAAACGGTCGGCAAGGATTAGCGGAATACCAGTAATCACGATAACGCCCAAACCCAGCAAAATACCTAAAAGTCCCGTCTGACCAATAACAGCCAGATTAATAGTATTGCCAAGAGCAAATGCAAAGAACGGTATCATAATTGTGCCAGCGGGGCTAAAGAACTCGCGCAAATCAGGGTCAAGATTACCTAGTAGGCAGCCTAGTACGAAGGGTAAGACTGCACCGATAAATAGATGCGGTTCAAAGTAAGCTGCGCCAGTTGAGCCTAAAATCATCATCGTAACCAACGGACCGGACTCGATAGAGGTTAAAACAAAAGCTCCTGCCTCTTCCTTTGTACCGTACTGCTGCATAAGTGATGCATAAAGACCGCCATTAGTCATATCCATGGAGGTTACAATAGCCAGCGTGGACAGACCGGCAAAGAAGCCTGCCTCAATCATGCCCTTAGGCATAAACTGCACGCAGATAAAGCCGACTATCCAAGCTACTAAAATCTT
>SAMEA104315428__coassemble_1846_pt1 | contig 9314 bp, 9 predicted proteins | sample SAMEA104315428__metabat2_low_PE_031 | metagenome-assembled genome bin SAMEA104315428 (sample SAMEA104315428) | gut metagenome | biome: Monkey gut; feature: monkey-associated habitat; material: faeces | place: China | collected 2013 | reverse complement strand
ATGCGCATGATGAGCAAAAATCCTGATGACAGACCGACTGCCGCGGACTTAGTTCAAGAACTTACCGAGGCTTTGCAGCTTACTAGTGATATTAATTCTAGTAATGACCCATTTGCTACGCAGATATTGCCGCGGTCTATGCTGCAAAATGATAGAGAAAGCTTGCCGCCGCATACTGCTAATGATACTCATGCCTATAAGGAAGATAGCTCTATTTTAAAATCGAAAAAGTTTATAGTCGGGCTGGCAGTGGTACTTTTAATGGGCTTTTTTGTAGGAACTTTTTTGAGCTTTGGCAAATTTTGGAGTACAGCAGAAATAGATATGCCTGATGTTACAGGAAAGCAAATGGCTTTAGCTAAACAAATTTTAGAGGATAAAAAGCTGCGGGTCGATGTAGTCGATGATTTTAGTGACACTGTGCCACCAGGCGAAGTTATTTCTCAAGACCCTGCCGCCGGCTCTAAGGTAAAAGAGGAAAGAAAGGTTACTATAACCGTCAGCAAGGGCGGCGAAGATGTGGAAATGCCGGATATAACTGGTCTGAAGCGAAGCGAAGCAGAGGCAAAGCTAGCTAAAATGGGCTTAAAGCTAGGTACGGTATACGAAAAAAATTCTGATGATGTTGTTGGTACAGTTATATCACAGGACATAAAAGCTGGTACGAAGATTGGCAAAGGGCGTAGCATTGATATAACTATCAGCAAGGGAAAAAAGGAAAGAAAAATAGTATCGCCTGATGTGACAGGAATTTCTCAAGATGCCGCCTCTAGCAAGATAGCCAATTCAGGGCTTAATGTAGCTATTCAAACTGAAGAAAGCAAGCAAATGAAGGGAACAGTCATAAGGCAATCGCCGTCAGCAGGTACAGAGCTAAACGAAGGCGATACAGTTACCTTATTTATTGCTACTAATAATAATCCTACCAGCAATACACCGACTAAAACAAAAACGACGCCTAAAGAAACTACTACTGTACCAGTTAAGCAAGGCGAAACTACTAAGGGGCAATAGTCTATGCTAAAGGGCAGAGTTATTAAAAGTTACAATAGTTTTTTCTATGTGCAGGTAAACAGCGATATTATTTCCTGTAAATTGCGCGGAAAGCTAAAAAAAGGCAAGGCTGCTTTCGCTATTGTTCCTGGCGATATAGTAAATTTAGAAATGTTGCCCGATAAAACGGGTATCATTGAAAATCATTTGCCGCGTATATCATTGTTAAAAAGACCAGCAGTAGCCAATGTTACACAGGTTATATTAACTTTTGCGGCAGCAGAGCCAGACTTACATCCGCTATTATTAAATAAATTTTTAGTATTAGCAGAGTGGTCAGCTATCCCTAATATATGTATCTGCGTAAATAAGATAGATTTATATAAGGAGATAGCAGATGAATTTTTGTCGCCTTATGAAAAGCTAGGCTATAAAATATTTCGTGTGTCAGCTAAAGAAAATATCGGCATAGATGAGCTAAAAAAGTCTTTAGCTAATAATATAACGGTTTTTGCCGGTCCGTCAGGTGTGGGCAAATCATCTGTGCTAAACGCGATTAACCCTGATTTATTGCTGAGTACAGGAAAAATTAGCGACAAAATAAAGCGCGGTCGCCATACTACGCGCGTAGCAGAACTACTAAGCTATGACAAAACTAACACCGATTTTATAGTTGATACCCCTGGATTTAGTGCTATGGATTTAGGAAGTGTCAGTCTTGCTGATTTACCTAGCTATTTTCCTGAGTTTCGCGCGCATTTAGATATGTGCCGCTTTACTCCTTGCAGTCATACGCATGAGCCTAGCTGTGCCATTAAAAACGCGGTAGAAAATGGCACTATATCTCTCGAACGCTATATGGCATATACTAAGATTTACGAAGAAATAAAAGCTTTGCAGCAATCATTAAGAAAGAAGGAATTTAAATGATAAAGATAGCTCCCTCAATTTTATCGGCTGATTTTGCTAATCTAGCAGCAGAAGTAAAAAAAGTAACTGATGCCGGTGCTGAGTATATCCATATCGATGTAATGGACGGCAGCTTTGTGCCCAATATTACTATAGGCTCGCCAGTGGTGAAATGCCTGCGTAAAAATAGTGACGCTGTATTTGACGTGCATTTAATGGTAGAGCATCCAGAAAATCAAATCGAGGCCTTTGCTGAGGCCGGTGCTGATATTATAACCTTCCACGTTGAAGCAGCTAGGCATCATCATCGTATTATAGAGCAGATAAAAAATGCTGGCTGCAAGGCAGGTATTGCCCTAAATCCTGGAACATCGCTGGCTATGATTGAAGAAATTTTAGCTGATGTGGATATGGTTTTGGTAATGACTGTTAATCCAGGCTTTGGCGGACAGAAATTTATTGCTTCGCAGCTAGAAAAAATTCATATGCTGTATCATACTATTCAAGATATGAAATTTAATTGTGATATCGAGGTTGACGGCGGTATAAATGCTGAAACTAGTCAGCTAGTGCGCAATGCCGGTGCTAATATATTGGTGGCTGGTTCGGCTATTTACGGCGCACAGGATATTGCCACGGCAATTAAAGATATTCGAGGTTAAGGAGAAATATAAATGGATAAAGCAGTAGTATTGCTTTCGGGCGGATTAGACAGCTGTACCTGTATGGCGGTAGCTCACGATAAAGGTTATGAGCTGTATCCTATAAGTTTTAATTATCATCAGCGGCATAGTATTGAACTAGAGGGGGCAAAAAAAATTGCTGAATACTATAAGGCAGCTAGACATCTGATTATTGAAACCAATATGGATGCTATTGGCGGCTCAGCACTTACGGACAATAATATTAACGTGCCGGAAGGCGATGTAAATAGACATAATGTACCGCCTACCTATGTACCGGCAAGAAATATGATTTTTTTAGCCTATGCTATGGGCTATGCCGAGGTAGTGGGTGCTAGTCATGTTTATATCGGTGTTAATTCGGTGGATTATTCGGGCTATCCTGACTGCCGTCCTGAATTTATTGAGCGTTTTCAAAATTTAGCTGATTATGCTACCACGGCTACGGCGGTAGACGGTAAAAAAATAAATATTGAAACTCCGTTGCAATATTTATCCAAAAAAGAAATTGTAAAGCTCGGCGTTAAGCTCAATGCACCACTGAAATATACTCATAGCTGCTATAATGGCGGTGAAAAAGCCTGTGGTGTTTGCGATAGCTGCAAGCTGCGTTTGCAGGGATTTGCTGAAGCCGGTGTAAAAGACCCCATTGAATACGAAACGAGGTCATTATAATGCTAGATGTGCAAAGCAGAATAGATGAGCGTGGTGTTGCTATTCAAAAGGTCGGCATAAAAGAGGCACACCTGCCTTTTCAAATAAAGACCAAGGCGGGCGGCTTTCAGCAGGTACTAGCTAACATTTGCTTTACAGTAGAATTGCCTAGCGAGTACAAAGGAACTCACATGAGCAGATTTTTAGAGATACTAATGCCATGGAGTCAAAAGCCGCTGGCAGAGAGTGAAATGGAGGCTATTTTAGCCGAGGCACTCGATAAGTTAAATGCTAATCAAGCCGAAATTAAACTAAGCTTTAAATATTTCATAACTAAGATTGCGCCTGTGACTAAGAAACAGTCTATACTAGATTTAGATTGCTTTTTCCTCGGCAGAAAAAAACGCGGTGAGAAAATGCAATTCTTTTTAGGCGTGGCTGTACCATTCACCTCGCTTTGCCCGTGCAGTAAAGAAATATCAAGCTTTGGCGCACATAATCAGCGTTCGGTAGCTAGCGTAAAGGTGCAGTTTAAGGACGGCTGTGACTGTATATTGATTGAAGATTTAGCCGAGCTAATAGAAAAAGAAGGCTCAGCGGCAATTTATCCCTTGTTAAAACGCGAAGATGAGAAATTTGTAACCGAGGCTGCCTATAATAATCCTAAATTTGTAGAGGATATTTTGCGCGATATTGTCATATCCTTGCGAAACTTGGAAAAAATAGCGTATTTTTCCGTTGAATGTGAAAACTATGAATCTATCCATAACCATAATGCTTACGCAAGTCATGAGGAAGTTTTTGCATAAATAAAATTTTCCCCTAAGGATGAATTACATGAGTAAATTTTACAAGCGCTTTATAGGTTTGTTATTATTGGTACTAACCATATCCGGCATAGTTATCTACATGACTGTAGATATTAATACTTTGCAAAATTTAGACAAGTTTATGCCATGGTCGATTGCGTTAGCCGTAATTTCAGTGGCTTTAGGGATGTTTTTTGATGGCTGCCGTCTGATGCATATGGTAAAAATTTCCAATGAGAAAATTTCACTTTATCAGGCAGTGCAGGTTATTTTTGGTAATTATTTTTTGGCTTTGCTAACACCTGGTGCTACGGGCGGCGCAGTAGCCCAGCTGATGTTTTTGCGTCATGCCGGCATACCTACGGGCAAGGCTACTGTATTAGTTATTGTGCGGACTTTAATGTCAATACTGTTTTTAGTGTTGTGTATGCCGCTTATATTTTTGCATGATGAAGGGATTATCCCTGGTGTCAGCAATAAAACATTGATGCTCATAACAATGACTGCCTTTGTAGTTATTGTGCTGATTGTCGTAACTGCCAAGCGCGGCTACTTAGACTATGTAGTGGTGCGTTTAACTAAAAGGTTTAATCCAAGTAAGCAGCGCAAGATATTTGCTTTTTATCGTGACACTAAAAGTGCTATTAATTTGCTGGCAAGCTCGCCGCAAAAAATGCTGCTAGTGTTTTTAGAGTCGGGATTAAATTTATTATGTATATATGCCATAGTGCCGTGTCTGATGCTAGGACTAGGCGTAACCGATGCCGATTGGTATACTGTAATGGGACGCATGATTTTTTTGAATATGCTACTTTATTTTACGCCGACACCGGGCGGCTCAGGAGTGGCAGAGGGCGGCTTTGTCCTATTATTTAATGAAACCGTACCGGCTGGCACAGTGGGCATAGTGGCGGTAGCATGGCGGCTTATTGCTGAGTATATTCCCTTCTTAATCGGTTTATACTATACTTTAAATGTGTTTGGCAGAGATTTTTTAAATAGACAGCTAAATAAGTAGCTATGACGGGGCATGAATAATGCCCCGTCTTGTAGTGGAGAGAAAATTATGGCAGTACTAAAAAATGGCTATACTACCGGTGCTTGTGTTGCCGCCGGTGTAAAAGCAGCTTTGCTTTATAATTTAGGCAAGACTGTAGATTTAGTGGAAATAGTTGCCTTAGACGGCACTAAGCTAAAAATCCCTATACAGGCAATAAAAAAATCTAATGATACGGTTAGCGTAGAAGTTATAAAATTTTCGGGCGATGACCCTGATATAACTAACGGCGTTTCTATCTTTACCAGTGTAAAAATGTTAAAATCGGGAGCGGGCATAACTTATATTGCTGGCGAGGGCGTAGGCACAGTAACCAAACCAGGCTTAGCCGTAAAAATAGGCGAGCCGGCTATAAATCCAGGACCGCGCCAACTGATAGCATCAGTAGTAAGGGATTTGTTGGGTGATGAATTTTCCTTAGAAATAACAATAGCTATTCCTAAGGGGGAAGAGCTGGCTAAAAAAACCTTAAATCCAGTGCTGGGGATAACGGGCGGAATTTCTATAATCGGTACTACAGGAGTTTTGCGTCCGATGTCGGAGGAGGCTTTTAAAAATTCATTAGTACCGCAGATTGATGTAGCTAAATCAACGGGCTTTGAGGATTTAATATTTGTTCCTGGCAAGATTGGCGAGCGCATAGCATTGAAATGGCAGCTGCCGGCAGCGGCTATGATACAGACGAGCAATTTTATCGGCTTTATGCTAGAAAACGCTGCTAAAAGGCATATAAAAAATATTTTGCTGTTTGGACATATCGGCAAGCTTAGCAAGGTGGCGGCAGGCGTATTTTATACCCACAACCGCATTGCCGATGCCAGACTAGAAACACTAGCGGCCTACGGAGCAGCCTGTGGTCTTGAGCGTCAATTTGTACAGGCAATATTAAATGCTAATACGGCTGAAGATGCAATGTCGATATTAAGAAAGACTGATAAATTAACTGTTGTTTGCAATACGATTGCCAATCGTGCCAGCATTAGAGCAGAAAGATATGTTTTCGGCGAAGTAGGTATCGGCACAGTAATGGTTGACTTAGAGGGCAATCTGTTAGGTCTTGACGATAAAGCTAAGGAAATAGGAGAGAAATATAAATGGAAAATGCCAAGCATAGCCATAAAATAATAATTGTCGGTATCGGACCAGGAAATCCAGAGTATTTGCTGCCCAAGGCAAGGGAGGTTATAAGTACAGCTAAGGTATTGGTGGGCGGCAAGCGGGCTATTGATGAATATGCTCATGCTGGTCAGCGACTAAAGTTAATAAAGGCTGATATTGAAGGAGTATTAGCTTTTATTGCCGATGAGCTTATAGCAAGCGATGTTGTAGTTATGGTTTCGGGCGACCCCGGTTATTATTCGCTGCTCGATGCCATAAGAAAAAACTTTCCAATTCAAAATATAAATGTGATACCGGGAATTAGCTCCTTGCAATTAGCTTTTGCTAGATTAGCTTTGCCTTGGCATGATGCAACGCTGGTCAGCTATCACGGCCGCACGCCTAAAAATTCTGATATTGCCTTCACTCCTAACAAAATATTAGGTATGCTGACTGACAGCCGCAATAACTCGCAAAGCATTGCTAAAAATTTAATAAATAATGCTGGCTGGCAAGAAATCTCTACTATATATATATGTGAGCGGCTATCCTATGCTGATGAAAAAATAACAGCGACCACTTTAATAGCGGCGGCTAACGCTGAGCCAGTTAAAAACTGTGTGTTAATTGTTGTTGCTTTCTAAAATAAAAAAAACTTGCTATAATATCTGTAAATAATTTTTATTGGGAGTGTTTTAAATGAGTATGCTGCGTTTTATTACAGCTGGTGAGTCTCACGGGCCGTGCCTTACGGCTATATTAGAGGGGCTGCCGGCTGGATTAAAATTAAATTTAGAAAATATTAATAGGGATTTAGCACGGCGGCAGGAAGGCTACGGACGCGGCGGCCGTATGAAAATAGAGCGGGACAAGGTTGAAATATTGTCGGGCGTGAGGTTTGGCGAAACCTTGGGCGGTCCGATAACCTTGCAGGTTGTAAATAAAGATTTTGCCAATTGGACCGAAAAAATGGCGGCTTTTGGTGATGAGTTTGGCGATAAAGTAACTGCCGCCAGACCAGGCCATGCGGATTTATCCGGTGTAAAGAAGTATAACCGCCAAGACATCAGGGACATATTAGAACGCTCCAGCGCACGCGAAACTACCATGCGGGTAGCAGTCGGCGCGGTCTGCAAGGAATTTTTAAGTGAGCTGGGAATAGCGGTTGTTTCCCATGTTATAAATATTGGCGGTATCAGTGTTGATAAAAATAATATTGAGCGTGATAAAATCGGAACTGATGTCTTATCGGAGCTAAACTGCTACGATAAGGCAGCAGAGCAGGCGATGAAAAAGCGGATTGACGAGGCAAAAGCAGCCGGCGATACGCTAGGCGGAGTATTCGAGGTAATTGTGAAAAATGTTCCTGTTGGTTTGGGCAGCCATATTCAGTGGGATCGCCGCTTAGATGCTAAAATTTCTGCTGCTATGATGTCTATACAGGCCATTAAGGGCGTAGAGATTGGCGCAGGCTTTTTATGTGCTGACCTCCCTGGCAGTAAAATACATGATGAAATGTTTATCACTAATGACGAAGTATATAGAAAAACCAATAATGCCGGCGGTCTTGAGGGCGGCATGACTAATGGCGAGGAAATTGTAGTCAAGGCGGCAATGAAGCCTATTCCTACCCTTATGACCCCGTTACATTCTGTTGATATTGCCACGAAAGAGGCGGTACTAGCTTGTAAGGAACGCAGCGACACCTGTGCGGTATCGGCGGCATCAGTAGTCGGCGAGGCAATGCTTGCCTTTGTTATTGCTGAAGCGATATGCGATAAGTTTGGCTCAGATGCTATGGTTGATGTAATTAATTCTGTCAATAATTATAAAAAAAGAATTGCAAAGGATTGGTAAATCCATGAAAAATATTGTACTAATAGGCTTTATGGGCGTAGGAAAGTCCAGCACGGGCAAGGCTTTAGCTACTAAGCTAGGTTCGTCATTCATTGATATGGACTTGGTAATTGAAGCTGAGGAAGGCATAAGTATTTCAGAAATATTTGCTAAATATGGCGAAGATTATTTTAGAAAAAAAGAGGCAGACTTAGTAAAAAGAGTAGCTATTAGGCAGGATACGGTTATATCCACTGGCGGCGGGACTATCAAAAATACTCAAAATCTAAAAAGGCTGCAAAATAGCGGTGTAATTGTATCATTAACCGCTGATGTAGATACTATTTTAGAACGGACTAGTCATCGCGGCGATAGACCGGTATTAGATAACGCTGATAAAGGCGACCGGCGGGCGGCTATTGAAAAGCTGCTGAAAGAGCGCGAAGGTATGTATCGTCAAGCTGATTTTACCATAGATACGTCAGATAAATCGCCTATGCAGGTAGTTGACTGCATCATAAAGCGATTAAAGACAAGAGGTGTAATTCATGCGTAAGGTAAGGGTTAATTTAGGTGTCAAAAGCTATGATATAGTAATCGGCTATGATTTAAAAAATGAAATAATAACTTTTGTCAAGCAGGCTGATTTTTCTAGCAAGGGACTTATTATAACCGACAGCAATCTAGCACCGCTATATTCTGCCAAGCTACAAGAAATTTTAAAAGCTGCCGGCTTAACCGCTGACATAGCAGTTATTCCCGCAGGCGAAAGCTCAAAGTCTTTAAAGGTTGCTGAAAACTTATATACCAAGGCAATAAATTTAGGTCTTGACAGAAAGTCGCCGCTATTTGCTTTAGGCGGCGGCGTAGTCGGCGACCTAGCCGGCTTTATAGCGGCTACCTATATGCGCGGCGTGCCGTTTGTACAAATTCCTACCAGTCTTTTAGCACAGGTAGACTCAAGCGTGGGCGGCAAGGTGGCTGTAAATCATGCTTTAGGAAAAAATCTAATAGGTGCTTTTTATCAGCCCAAAGCCGTATTTATGGATTTAAATATGATGTTAACCCTGCCTAAACGAGAAATATATACCGGCTTAGGCGAGATTATAAAATACGGTATTATTTATGATGCTGAATTTTTTAAATACCTCGAAGAAAATAAAGAAAAAATATTATCTCTTGAACCAGAAGCTATTACGCATGTAATAGCCCGCTCCTGTGAAATAAAGGCAGCAGTTGTTAGTCAGGATGAGCAGGAAAGCGGACTGCGGCGGA
>SAMEA104315428__coassemble_1820_pt1 | contig 9481 bp, 6 predicted proteins | sample SAMEA104315428__metabat2_low_PE_031 | metagenome-assembled genome bin SAMEA104315428 (sample SAMEA104315428) | gut metagenome | biome: Monkey gut; feature: monkey-associated habitat; material: faeces | place: China | collected 2013 | reverse complement strand
TATAAGTCCGTCAGTATGCTCTAGCCTGTTAATGGTCGAATAATCTAAAAAAACCGCGCCTATCTTGCCATTAGCAAATAATTCAATCTTATTCATTGCCTCGGCTAATGCCTTTATCCGTTCAAAAGGCTTTTCCTCTAATGCTTCTGATATAACATTAGGCTCTGCACCGCTATCTATCAGATTAGCTGCTATCTGCATAGTTAGCGAGGTAGTATTAGAAAATCTAAACCAGCCAGTATCTGTAGCTATGCCTGTATATAGGCACATAGCAATCTCTTTAGTGAAATTGCCGTTTGCTTTTTCAATCAGCTGATATATAATTTCGGCGGTAGCTGCCCGACTGCCGTCTAAATACAGATTGTCGGCTTTTTCATCATTAGTAGGGTGATGATCAATATTAAGCGTAGGCGCAGCGACTACATCGCCTACAATTCCTATGCGGTCTAGGCTGACATCTAGTGCTACTAGCAAATCAGCCGCAATTTTTTTGCCTTCCTCCGGTCTTTGTAAACACTCATATCCCGGCAACACTTTAAAGGTTGCCGGGATATCATCATCTATTAAGACTAGTGTTTCTTTACCTAAATTATGGAGGAAGTGCATAAGTCCCAAGGTCGAGCCGATAGCATCGCCGTCAGGATTAACATGTGCAGTCAAAACGATTTTTTTTGCCCTTAGCAAAGTATCTATCGTTTCTGGCAATGATATTTTCACTTCATACACTCCTGCATTTATTCTGTAGTTTTTGCCTCGTTTTGAACCTTTAGCAATAGCTCTTGAATATGTGCGCTGTAATCTAGCGACTTATCCAATTCAAAAGTTATTATTGGTGTAAAGCGAAGGCGAATGCGCTTGCCAATTTCGCGGCGAATAAAGCCTAGGCTATTATTAAGACCAATCCAGCATGATTTTACCTGCTCTTGATTTCCCATTAAGCTGACATAAACCTTTGCTTCGCGCAAATCACCAGTACAAGCTACTGATGTAACTGTCACAAAGCCGATACGCGGATCTTTTAGCTCCTGCAAAATAATCTGGCTTATTTCCTGTTTCATCAGCTCCTGAACTTTTTCTACTCGCAGCTGACTCATTTGACATACGCCTCCTTTACTATAATTTTTTCAGTATTAATCCTCATCTTTATTAGCAGCAGCTAATTCTTCGCGGCGTTTGGCGGCTGCCTTGTTGGCCTCATTTATATCGGTAGCAATTTCTTCCATGGTGTACGGCTCTATGATGTCGCCCTCTCTAAAGTCACGGAAACCGACAATAGATATACCGCACTCATAGCCTTCTTTTACTTCTTTAACTTCGTCCTTAAAGCGACGGAGCGAATCAATCTCGCCATCAAAGATTTCAACATTATCGCGGATTATGCGGATTTTTGAATTATTGCAAATCTTGCCTTCTAATACATAAGAGCCGGCTACTAAGGCCTTGGAGAATTTCATTACCTGACGGATTTCAACCTTGCCCTGAACAACCTCTTTATACTTAGGCTTCAGCATACCGCTCATGGCATCTTTTACGTCATTCAATGCATCATAAATAACGCGATAGGTACGAATATCAACGCTTTCGGCATCGGCTGCCTTGCTGGCATTGGCATCGGGTCTAACGTTAAAGGCAATAACAATTGCATTAGATGCCGAGGCAAGCATTACATCGGTTTCGTTTACTGCACCAACACCAGAATGAACGATGCTGACGCGCACCTCATCATTTTTGTTTAGCTTTAACAGTGATGCACAAAGTGCCTCAACCGAGCCTTGAACGTCTGCTTTAACAACGATATTTAAATCCTTTATTTCGCCGTCTTGAATTTGATTAAATAGGTCATCTAGCGAAACCTTTTTGCTCTTGATTAGATTATTGCGCTGACGCTCAACACGGGCATCGGCTATGGAACGAGCCTGCTTTTCGTCTAGTACAGCTAACACATCGCCGGCCTCTGGAACATCATTCAAGCCTAAAATCTCAACCGGTACCGAAGGGCCGGCTTTTTTTACACTGTTGCCACGGTCGTCAATCATGGCACGAACTTTACCGTAGGTCACACCGCAGACTACCGAATCGCCAATACGCAGTGTACCATTTTGTACTAATACAGTTGCTACTGTGCCGCGTCCCTTATCGAGCTTCGCCTCGACAATGACACCGCGAGCCTCGCGGTTAGGATTAGCTTTTAATTCCTCAACCTCGGCTACCAATAAAACATTTTCTAATAGGTCATCAATACCCATTTGCTTTTTAGCCGATACAGGAACCATGATAGTATCGCCGCCGTACTCCTCAGGGACTAAGCCATGCTCCATAAGCTCCTGCTTTACATGATCAGGATTAGCACCCGGCTTATCAATTTTATTGATAGCTACGATAATAGGAACATTTGCCGATTTTGCATGATTGATTGCCTCGACAGTCTGCGGCATAACGCCGTCATCGGCAGCTACTACCAATATGGCAATATCGGTAATTTGCGCACCGCGGGCGCGCATTGCTGTAAATGCTTCGTGACCCGGTGTATCTAAAAATACTATTTTTTTACCTTTGCAATTAACCTGATAAGCACCGATATGCTGAGTTATGCCGCCTGCTTCATGTGCCGACACATGAGTGTTGCGAATGCAGTCTAAAAGCGAAGTTTTACCGTGGTCAACGTGTCCCATTACTGTTACTACCGGCGGTCTTAATTTCAGTGTCTTGGGGTCATCCTCAATTTCAGGAATTTCCGTTGGGTCTACATCTGGCGGTAGCTCTTCGCAAGTTACACCAAACTCTGCTGCTACTAATGCTGCGGTATCAAAATCAATTTCTTGATTGATTGTTGCCATAACGCCCATCATAAATAGCTTTTTAACAATCTCGGCTGCCGTATAGCTCATCTTAGAGGCTAAATCCTTTACGGCAATGCTTTCTGGCAATTTTATATGCTTTGGTCTAGCAATTTCAGCCTTGGGCTGGACAGCCGGCATAGCATTGCGCTTGCCGCTGCGGTTCTTACGGTTGCCACGCTCATTTTTGTTATTGCGCTCACTTCGATTGCTGCGCTCGTTTTTATTGCCGCGGTCGCTGCGGCTGTAGTTGTTTTTATCGCTACGATTTTTGCGCTCATTACGTTCATTTTTTTCATTGCGCTTATCGCTGCTATTATGATTGCCATTATGGCGGGTGTCGGAATTATTATTTGTTGCAGCACTATTGTTGCGTGCATTGCGATTGTCACTATGTGCCTTACGACCGTCATGGCTATTTGTGCGCGTATTCGCCGAATTTTCATGTTTATAGGAATTTGCCGCTGCTTTAGACTCATTGTGCTGCTTTTTGGGCTCGTTAGCAGATTTATTTTCTGGCTTTGCCTGTACTTTAGGCACACTAGCTCCCCCTTTGCCATAATGTTTTTTTAGAGCATTTATACCCGCTTCGTCAACGCTGCTAAAATTATTTTTCACTGCGAATTTTTCTTTCTTCAGAAAATTTAATACCTCTTTGGTTTCTTTATTTAATTCTTTTGCTACTTCATATACACGTTTAGACATCAATCCACCCCCGCTTATTTCATACAGTTTCCTCCAACAGTTTGGCTAAGCCCTTGGCAAAACCAGCATCTGTTAGTGCCGCTATTGCGCGATAGTCTTTGCCAATACATGAACCTAGTAAATTTCTATCTAGGAGAATGACATAAGGAACCTGATATGTATCTGCTAATTTTATATATGTATTTTTAGTTTCAGCGGCACTGTCGGCAGCAATTAGTAAAAGCTTTGCCTGCCCCTTTTTTATTGCCTGCTCAACCACCAGACCGCCCGAAACTATCCGTCTTGCGCGCGCTGCCATTGATAGTAAATTCATCTGACGCTCGCTATTTTGTAAGACCATTTATTTAACCTCGGAATTAGATACTAGCTCATTTTCCAGCTTATCATAAATTTCTTTAGCAATTGTTCCTTTAAAGGAACGCTCCAAGCCATGATTTTTGCGCGCTAAATCAAAACATTCCCGCTTGTTGCAAATATATGCCCCTCTGCCAGCCTTTTTCCCAGTGAGGTCAATAGAATACTCGCCCTCCGGACTGCGGACAATGCGTATCAGGTCTTTTTTAGGAAAGCTTTCCTGACAGCCTAGGCAAAGCCTTTGCGGTATCTTCTTTACTTTCAACTTAGTCACCTTCTGCTGTGAAAGCTTCATCGCTTTCCACCTTGACCTCGCTCATGCCAGCATCGAGCTTTTCACCTACAGCCTGTGTTTCACTCTTAATATCTATTTTCCAGCCAGTGAGCTTGGCGGCTAGACGGGCATTTTGACCTTCCTTGCCGATAGCTAGGGAGAGCTGATAATCAGGTACGATTACCCGCGAAACTTTTTCTTCTTCGTTGATAGCTACCGATACTACTTTGGCAGGGCTAAGAGCATTAGCAATAAGCTTTGCCGGCTCTTCGCTCCACTTTATAATATCAATTTTTTCGCTGCCCAGCTCATCAACGATAGCTTGTACGCGCAAACCGCGATGACCTACGCAAGAGCCAACGGGGTCAACGTTTTCATCTTTAGAATAAACCGCTATTTTAGAGCGATTGCCAGGCTCACGGGCAACTGACATTATTTCTACAATGCCTTCCTGTATCTCTGGCACTTCTAGCTCAAATAAACGCTTTAACAAACCAGGATGCGTTCTAGATACTACAATCTGCGGGCCTTTGTTGGTTTTCTTTACCTCGACAATATAGGCCTTTATGCGGTCGCCATGCTCGTAGGTTTCGGTAGGAATTTGTTCTGCCGGAGTAAGGATTGCCTCAGTTTTGCCTAGGTCAATATATACGTTGCGATTTTCTACGCGCTGAACAATGCCGGTTATTATATCGCTCTCACGGCTTTGGAATTCCTCGTAAATAATACCGCGCTCAGCTTCGCGAATACGCTGAACTACTACCTGCTTAGCAGTCTGTGCAGCAATGCGACCAAAGTTTGCCGGCGTTACTTCAATCTCGATAACATCGCCTACCTCATAATCTGGTCTTATCGTGCGCGCCTGTGCCAGTGAAATCTCAGTAATTTCATTGGTGGGGTCTTCAACTACTGTTTTTATTGCATATACATGGTAGTTGCCGGTATCACGGGATAGAACCACGCGTACATTCTGTGCCGAGGCAAAATTGCGGCGATATGCTGAAATAAGGGCAGCTTCTATCGCCTCGAATAAAAATTCTTCATCTATTCCTTTTTCTTTGCCCAATTCGCGCAGCGTATCTAAAAACTCCTGACCATTGTCACGCTGTTTAGCCTTCGTTACTCTTTTTGCCAAAACCTTATCCTCCTACTATTAGCGGCTTTATTTTAAAAATCAATATGTAAACGTATTTGTGCTATTTTAGCCAATTCTATATTTTGGCTGTCATCTAAAACAATTGTCTTGGTATCGCTGTCAAAACCCGTTAAAATGCCAGTTATCATTTTCTGTCCGTCAAGCGGCGCATATAGCGTAACATCAACCGATTTTCCCTGCTCACGAATAAAGTCGCGCTCCTTGCGCAAAACTCTGTCAATGCCGGGTGATGACACCTCTAGTATATAGCTGTCGGCTATAATATTTTCATCGTCTAGCCTGCCTTCTAATTCTTCACTCAGGCTTTGACAATCCTCAATATCTATGCCGCCGTCCTTATCGATGTACACTCGCAAATAATAATCCGTATGTTCTTTAACGTACTCGACATCTACTAATTCAATAATATCCTGATTGGCTAACAATTCATTTACTATTTTTTCAACCTTTAGCTCAATATCTTTAGCTGCCACTACCAACACCTCCTAAAATAAATTTATTTCATAGCATAAGATTAAAGAGTGGGTTTGCACCCACTCTTTAGCATAAATACTTAAATTGACTATTAAAGTATAGCATTTAGCACCATGCTTGTAAAGCATTTTTAAATGGCGAAAATAAAATTAGCCAAACAGTGCCATTTGGTCTGATTCAGTCATGCCGTCAAGACAGCCATGCGCTCTTAAAATCTCAACATTAGTCGTCGATATGCCGGTACGCCTTTTTAAATCTTCGATACTGGTGAAAAGTCCGTTGCGGCGTGCCTCTACAATACTTTGCGCTGCTTTGCCGCCCATGCCGCTAAGGCTGGCTATCGGCGGCAGCAACGATTTTTCGTGAATTATAAATTTATCGGCCGCGCTATGATATATATCGACGTATTCGCAGCTATAGCCGCGTAAATACATTTCCCAAGCTAACTGCAATACAATCAAGGTTGCGTTTTGCTTGGCATCTAATTTTTTTTCTTTTGCCGCCGTTTCTAACACTTTTATTTGCTCGCCGACAAATTCTTGACCGCGAGCGATAACGTTAGCGTCAAATTCATCAGCGCGAATGGAAAAATACGCGGCATAATAAGCCAAAGGATAATGCACTTTACAAAAAGCTATGCGGAACGCCATCATAACATACGCCGTAGCATGAGCGCGCGGGAAAAGATATTTTATTTTTTGGCACGAGTTTATATACCATTCGGGTATATTTTCAGACTGTAATTTTTTTACCACTTCGGGGTCTATGCCTTTTCCTTTTCGTACCTTTTCCATGGTCTTAAATGCTAGCAGCGGGTCGATGCCATTATGAATTAAATACATCATAATATCATCGCGCGCTGAAATAGCATTTTTTATCGTACACTGACCGCTGCGGATTAATTCCTGCGCATTGCCTAGCCATACGTCTGTGCCGTGGGAAAAGCCCGATATGCGCACTAAGTCAGAAAATACATCCGGCTGAGTATCGTCAATCATCTGCCTGGTAAATGGCGTTCTAAACTCAGGAACGCCAAACGTTCCTGACGTTGCTCCTAGTTCATCAGGGTCAAGTCCTAGGGCAGCAGTAGAATTAAATAGCGACATAGTTGCAGGGTCATCAAAGGGAATTGTCTTAGGGTCGCGATGCGTCAAATCCTCTAGCATTTTTATAACTGTCGGGTCATCGTGTCCTAATATATCTAGCTTTACTAAGCGCGCACTAATGGAATGATAATCAAAGTGTGTGGTAGTTATGCCGCAATCTATTTTATTGGCGGGATGTTGTATCGGTGTAAAGAAGTGTACGTCCATATTTCTAGGAACTACCATAATTCCCGCGGGATGCTGACCCGTGGTAGCTTTTACTCCCATGCAATTATGGGCAAGCTTATCGATATAAGAAATATGTTTTTTTATGCCTTTTTCTTCAAAGAATTTTTTTACATAGCCAAAAGCAGTTTTATCAGCTACTGTCTGTATTGAGCCGGCTTTATAAACGTAATCCTTGCCAAAAAGAATTTCTGTGTATTTATGTGCTACTGGCTGATATACTCCGGAAAAGTTTAGGTCAATATCGGGAACTTTATCGCCGTCAAAGCCTAAAAAAACCGCAAACGGTATATCGTGACCGTCCTTAGTTAGCGGCGTGCCACACACGGGGCATATTTTATCGGGCAAATCGTAACCGCAGCCGTATGAGCCATCAGTTATAAATTTACTATATTGGCAATGCTGGCAACGCCAATGCGGCGGCAACGGATTTACTTCAGTTATCCCCGTCATGGTAGCGACAAAGGAAGAGCCGACCGAACCACGCGAGCCAACCAAATAGCCGTCATCATTAGATTTTTTTACCAATCTTTGCGCGATTAGATACAGCACGGCAAAGCCATGACCAATTATTGGCTTTAGCTCCTGCTGTAATCTTGCCTCGACTATTTCCGGCAAATTTTCGCCGTACATTTCCCGTGCCTTTTTATACGACATATCGTTTATTTCTTTATCTGCACCAGGTATCATCGGCGAGTAAAGCTTGTCCTCATCAGGTATGGCTTTAAATTTTTCGACCATATCAGCAATTTTGCGCGGATTTTCTACTACTGCCTGATAGGCAAGCTCCTCGCCTAAATATGTAAATTCGCTCAGCATATCCTCGGTAGTGCGTAAATAGAGCGGTGGCTGCATCTCTGCATCTTTAAAGCCCTTGCCCTTCATAAGTATAGCGCGGTAAAGAGCATCATCGGGATTTAAAAAGTGTACATCGCCGGTTGCTATCAGCATTTTTCCTAGTTTTTTTGCCAGCTCGGCTACTTTTAAATTTATATTTATAAGGTCTTGGTCGCTTTGTATATCGGGATGCTTTTCCGAGCGTTTCATGTATTCATTATTTTGAATAGGCTGGATTTCAAGATAATCATAGAAGCTAGCAATCTCTAGTAATTTTTCCTCAGGCTGTCCCTCTACGATAGCACGGATTAATTCGCCAGCCTCGCACGCCGAGCCGATAATTATTCCCTCGCGATATTCTTCTATGACCTCACGCGGCAGCTGCGGACGGCGGCTAAAAAATTTCATGTGTGAGAGGGAAACCATTTTATACAGGTTATGCAGACCATGAATATTTTTAGCTAAAAATATTATATGGAAGGGTCTTGCCTTTAAATCGCTGCTGCCAGCGAGATAGCCTTCCATACCGTAAATAATTTTGATGTTGGCTTTAGCGGCAATTTTATCCGCATCGGGAAATGCCTGTACTACGCCGTGGTCAGTTATGGCAATCGCGGGCCAGCCCCAGCGTTCAGCTGTTTTTATTAAATCCTTGGCTGATACCACTGCATCCATTTCACTCATAGTGGTATGGGCATGAAGCTCTACTCTTTTGATGGCAGCCGTATCCTCGCGCTTTAATTCTTCTTTTTTAGCTAACGCATCGACAAATAATACATATTCATTCATATAGGTATCGAACCGCACTGAGCCTCGGATGCGTACTGCCATACCGTCCTTTAGCTGTCCGACAATGGCATCAAAATCCTCTTCAGCTGAATTTTTCCCGCGCGCAGCCTTAAAGAATTTCTTACAGGAAATGCCATTTGTACTATCTGCTAGGCAAAATGCCAGCATTTTAGTACCGGTTTTAAACTCGTTTGTCTTTATACCAGACATTCCTGTGCCGATATGCCCTTCTAAAATAACATTTTTAGTTTCGCCGTCGAGGTCATCAATGGTAGTAACATCGCCCTGTATGCCGCGACCGAATATAAGATTTTCTATATTTTTTATAACCGTGGCAGAATTACTGTCAGGCTTTTTATTTATGGCTGTAACCTTTGGAGCTTTTTTTACTGTTATCGGCTCTTTTAGCGGTGCTTTTTCTCGATTAATTTTAGGCGGTGCTGAAGGTGGTTCATAGCTAGCAAAGTCATTATTAACGCCTAGGCTTTCTAATACCTCTTCACTAGCATTACAATCCACTATGCACCTATAGCCTAGCATTTCTTTTATAGCATTTGCCATTAGCTGTGTTATTGAATGGGCGCGCATTATTTCGCCGCCTAGTTCGCCCGGCACATCTAAGGTGATTTTATCGCCGTCTATTGAGTATTTAGTGCGCTTTAATAGCTGATATACAGTTTGATTGTCAGCAGCAACTTCGGCTATCAATTTTGACCATATCTTT
>SAMEA104315428__coassemble_1761_pt1 | contig 9906 bp, 9 predicted proteins | sample SAMEA104315428__metabat2_low_PE_031 | metagenome-assembled genome bin SAMEA104315428 (sample SAMEA104315428) | gut metagenome | biome: Monkey gut; feature: monkey-associated habitat; material: faeces | place: China | collected 2013 | reverse complement strand
ATTCCGGCTTGGCTCAAAGGCGGAAATAAAGGCTGGATAACGGCAGAATATTCACTTTTGCCAAGTGCTACTACTACGCGCACGGCACGCGAGGCAGTAAAAGGCAAACAGACCGGCCGCACGCAGGAAATAGAGCGGCTAATTGGCAGAAGTCTGCGCTCGGTAGTCGATACCAAGGCAATAGGGGAGCGCACCATTATGATTGACTGCGATGTTATTCAGGCTGACGGCGGCACGCGCACGGCGGCAATTACCGGCGCATTTATCGCATTAGTCGAGGCTTGCGCCAGCTTTTACGAAAAGGGCAGGGCATTTCCTGTAAAGGATTTTTTAGCCGCAATCAGTGTCGGCAAGGAAAATATCGCGCTCCTCGACCTTTGCTATGAAGAGGACTCTAATGCCATGGTCGATATGAATGTGGTTATGACTGGTTTTGGCAAATTTGTCGAGGTGCAGGGAACAGGCGAGGGTCGACCATTTTCTCACGAGGAACTAAGCCGATTGTTAGTTTTAGGGGAAAAGGGCTGCCGCGAGCTAATATCCTATGAAAAAGATATTTTAGGCGGCGAGCTGGTGTGGCTGGTAGGACGCGTAGGCTAAAGAGGTGACAGCATGAAAATTGTAATGGCAACGAAAAATAAAGGTAAAATTTTAGAGCTAAAAGCGGCACTGGCGCATTTAAAGGCAGAAATTGTATCGCTAGCGGAGTTTGGCGATATAGAAGATGCCGTAGAGGACGGCAAAACCTTTGCGGAAAATGCCTTGATTAAGGCTAAATACTATATGGAAAAAACGGGACTGCCGTGCATTGCTGATGACTCAGGACTAGAGGTAGCAGCATTAAATGGCGAGCCAGGGGTATATTCGGCTCGCTATGCCGGTATTCATGCCAATGATACCGCTAACAATAAAAAGCTTGTCACTGAATTGCAAAAGAAAAATTTAACCGAGTCGGCGGCAGACTATCGCTGTGCTTTAGTCTTTATTGACACTGACGGCAAACATATTTTAACCGAAGGCCGCGTAGACGGCACAATAAAAATTAATCCTAAAGGTACTAACGGCTTTGGCTACGACCCCTATTTTTATACGACAGAATACGCGGGACGCACTATGGCAGAGCTGACTGTAGCAGAAAAGGAAAAAATAAGCCACCGCGGCAAGGCGGTACAGAAAATGGTTAAATGCCTAGAGGAGTATATGAAATGAAAATCGGCATTTTAAGCGATACCCACGGCGCACAAGGTGTAATTGATAATGTAATTAACCATAAAGAGGCGGCTGGTATCGAGCATTGGCTGTTTGCCGGCGATATTGCTATCGATGCCGAGTATTTAGAGGTTTTAAGCGGCACAAAGGTTACTGCGGTTGCCGGCAATAACGATTATTTTGGCTCAGGCTTAAAGGATATAGAAGTTATAAATTTAGCCGGACATAAAATTTTTTTAACTCACGGACACATGCATAATGTGCAATGGGGACATAGAGATTTAATAGCAGCAGCAAAATTTGCTAATGCAGATATTGCAGTTTACGGGCATACCCATGTAGCGGTTATGGAAAAGGAAGATATTTTAGTATTGAACCCTGGCAGTGCTGCTCGTCCGCGTGACAATCACAAAGGTTCATTCATGGTGGCAAACATTACAATAAATGAGCCTATAAATGTTAAAATAGTAAGGCTATAAATTTGACTTATTTTTAAATAAATAAAAAGTAATAAAAAATAATATTTTTTTTACGATTGGCGGCAGGACTTTTTTACTAAATGGCAAATATAAAGGGTAAATGCCGCATTGTTAAATAGTGGCAAATATGACCAATGCGAATAATGAACGCAATTCACTATTTACGCGGCGCAGTGGCACTTTTAGCAGGCTTGAAAGGGCGAAAAAATTGTGCTATGATTGGTCTAAAGTCACTTATAAGTTATATTTATGGGAGGGATTACTTTGCGAGAAATCGACGCAAAAACAATCACTGAAAATGTAGCCGAAATGTGTAAAGAGGCTGCTTACTATCTTCCTACTGATGTATACGAGGCTATGAAAAAGGCTCGCGAGAAGGAAACTAGTCCGGTTGGTCAGAATGTTTTAGACCAGATTATCAAAAATGCTGAGATTGCCCGTGACGAAAACCGTCCGTATTGCCAAGATACGGGCATGACGATTGTTTTCCTTGAGGTCGGTCAGGATCTTCATATTACTGGTGGCAATCTTGAGGACGCAGTAAACGAAGGTATCGGCAAAGGCTATACTGAAGGCTATCTTCGTAAATCCGTTGTCGGCGAGCCGCTCTTTAATCGTGTAAATACGAAAAACAATACGCCGGGCGTTATCTACACGCAGATTGTTCCTGGTGATAAATTAAAGATTACTGTTGCTCCTAAGGGCTTCGGCTCGGAAAATAAGTCAGGTATTAAAATGCTCGTTCCGGCTGACGGTGTTGAGGGCGTTAAAAAGGCCGTTATGGAAATTATCCTCCATGCCAGCATGAACCCCTGCCCGCCAATGGTAGTCGGTATCGGTATCGGCGGCACAATGGATAGAGCCGCTCTCATGTCGAAAAAGGCTCTTACCCGCTCCATAAATGAGCGCAACCCGATGCCAGAGTATGCAAAACTAGAGGAAGAACTCCTAGATTTAATCAATCAGACGGGTATCGGTCCGCAGCTCGGCGGCAATACTTCGGCACTGGCAGTAAACATTGAGTGGGGTCCGACGCATATTGCCGGTCTTCCAGTGGCAGTTACGATTTGCTGCCATGCTATGCGCCACAAACAGCGCGTACTTTAATAGCTAATGCTGATTGAAAAAGCTGTCAGGAGGAATAATAATGGCTGATGTTATAAAAATCCATACTCCGTTTACAGAGGAGATGTCCCGTAAATTAAAGGCTGGCGATGCCGTTCTCATTAGCGGCGAGATTTATGCTGCCCGCGATGCTGCCCACAAGGCTATGACCGAGGCTTTAGCTCGCGGCGAGGAGCTGCCGCTTGATTGGCATGATAAAATGGTTTATTATTTAGGCCCTACGCCGGCAAAACCAGGCGACCCGATTGGTTCGTGCGGCCCAACGACTTCCGGTCGTATGGATGCCTATACGCCGACTATGCTCGAACAGGGCATTAAAGGCATGATTGGCAAAGGCTCACGCTCGAAAGAGGTTGTTGAGTCCATGAAGAAAAATGGTGTAACTTATTTTGCCGCTGTCGGCGGTGCTGCTGCCCTTATTGCAAAATCAGTTAAAAAATATGAGGTTCTCGCTTATCCGGAGCTTGGCCCTGAGGCAGTGGCCAGACTTACGGTAGAGGATTTCCCTGCTATTGTTGTTATTGATTGTGAAGGCAACAACCTTTACGAAACAAATCAAGCTAAGTATCGTACGCTGAAAGGCTACTGATAGAGGAAGCGGGAAAGTCTCATAGCTAGCGCATTATGCACTTACTATGAGATTTTTTCGACTAAGGAATTATTTTTAGGAGGTATAGAATGTTTCACACAACTTTTTATCTGCGTCGTCTACATTCGCTAGTTGGCCTCTTGGCATTAGGTGGAGTTCTATTTGAGCACATCTTTACCAACTCGATGGCTATGGGCGGCCCAGCAGCACTCAACGGGGCTCTTGAGATGATGGAGCTTATTCCGGCTCCGATTTTTTTCTCGCTTGAGGTCGGCGCAATTGCCGTTCCCCTTCTTTTCCATGCAATCTATGGCGTATATATCGCTATGCAGGCAAAGAACAACTCCGGCAAGTACACCTATTGCAAGAATAAGAAATTTGCCTTACAGCGTTATACTGCCTGGTATCTAGTAGCATTTCTCATCTGGCACATTGGCTATTTGCGCCTATACTTAAAGGGCGTTACAGGAACGCCGATTTCCTATGAGTTACTTCAGAGCTACTTTACGGGCAATATGCTAGTTACGGTTCTCTACATTCTCGGTATGTTTGCAGCAATCTTCCATTTCTGCAACGGTATCACAACTTTCTGCATGACTTGGGGTATTGCCAAAGGTCCGCGCGCACAAATGGTTATTGATAAAATCGCAATGGTTCTTTGCGCTGTGCTTTGCCTGGTAACGCTGGCATTCATGGGCAGCTACTTCATGTAATAGCAAAGTATTGTAAAGGAGAAACGTAATGGCTAATAAACCTGAAAATAAGATTATTGTCGTAGGCGGCGGTCTTTCGGGCCTCATGGCTGCGCTAAAAATCTGTGAGGGCGGCGGAAAGGTTGACTTGTTTTCCTATTGCCCGGTAAAACGCTCACATTCACTTTGTGCGCAGGGCGGCATCAATGCCTGCATGGATACTAAGGGCGAGCATGACTCAATTTATGAGCATTTTGATGATACCGTATACGGCGGCGACTTCCTAGCTGACCAGCAGGCTGTAAAGGGCATGGTCGAGGCAGCACCGAAGCTTATAAAAATGTTTGACCGCATGGGCGTACCGTTTACGCGCACGGCTGAAGGCGTTCTTGACCTCCGTAACTTCGGCGGTCAGAAAAATAAACGTACCGTATTTGCCGGCTCGACTACTGGTCAGCAGCTCCTGTATGCTCTTGATGAGCAGGTTCGCCGCTGGGAAGTTAAGGGCGGCGTCAAAAAATACGAGTTCTGGGAATTTATCAAAATCATTAAGAATAAAGACGGTGTTTGCCGCGGTATTGTTGCTCAGAACATGAACAGCAATGAAATCGTAGCTTTCCCCGCTGATGTTGTAATCCTAGCAACTGGCGGCCCTGGTCAGGTTTATGGTCGCTGCACCGCATCGACTATCTGCAACGGCTCGGCAGTATCAGCCGTATACCAGCAGGGCGCAGAAATCGGCAACCCCGAGTTCCTACAAATTCATCCGACCGCAGTTCCAGGCTCCGATAAGAACCGTCTTATGTCCGAGGCTTGCCGCGGCGAGGGCGGACGCGTATGGGTATACCGTAACAACCCTGAAACCGAAGAGAAAGAGCGTTGGTACTTCCTTGAGGATATGTATCCGGCATACGGCAACCTCGTACCGCGTGACGTTGCATCGCGCGCTATCTACAAAGTAGTTGTTCACATGGGACTAGGTATGCAGAACCCGAACCGCGTATATCTCGACCTTTCGCATATTCCGGCTGATTACCTTGAGCGCAAGCTCGGCGGTATCTTAGAGATGTACACGGACTTTGTTGGTCAAGACCCGCGTAAAGTTCCGATGGAGATTTTCCCGTCTATCCACTACTCCATGGGCGGCATCTGGGTTGACCGTGAGCATAACACAAATATTCCGGGCCTTATGGCATCGGGCGAGTGCGACTATCAGTACCACGGTGCAAACCGCCTAGGCGCAAACTCCCTGCTTTCAGCAACCTACTCCGGCACGGTTTCCGGCCCAGAGTCCTTAAAGCTTGCCCGCAGCGGCAAATTAGGTGCTGCTCTTACGGCTGACGAGCTAGAAAAGGCTAGAAAAGAGTGTCAGGACGAGTTTGATAAAATCCGCAACATGAACGGCAGCGAGAATGCTCACCAGCTCCACCATGAGCTAGGCGACATCATGTACAAATATGTATCTATCGAGCGCGATAATATCGGTTTGGCACAGTGCATGAAGGAACTTCATGCAATCCTCAAGCGTTGGGATAACATCGGTGTTACCGACCATGGCAACTGGGCAAATCAGGAGGCAATGTTTGTCCGTCAGCTCCGCAACATGATTATCTATGCTATGGCTATCACGAAATCGGCATTGCTTCGTGATGAGAGCCGCGGTGCTCATGCAAAGATTGTCCTTGATACGGACTTTGATAAACTCACTCCGGAGCAGCAGGCTACGCTCAAGGAGAAGAACGGCAAATTCCACTTCGACAGCGAAACGCATCGCGCTATCAAAGATGACGGTACGGATGACTTAGTATTCTTTGAGCGTGATGATAACAAGTTCATGCGCACGACTATCGTAAGCTTTGATGCAGCAAATAACGAGCCAGAGGTATCCTACCGCGAGTTCGACCATTCTCTCATCAAACCGCGTCTGCGTAACTACGCTGTAGCTAAGAAAGAGTAAGAGGGAGGACAAATAGACATGGCAGAAAATAAAAAAGTCAGATTTATCATCGAGCGCCAGGATAGCCCGACATCTGCTCCGTACAAGCAGGAGTTTGACGTAGACTATCGTCCAGGACTAAACGTAGTCGCTGCGCTCATGGAAATTCAGAAAAATCCGGTTACCGTTGACGGCAAAAAAGTTGCTCCCGTTGTTTGGGAATGTAACTGCCTAGAAAAAGTTTGCGGTGCTTGCATGATGGTAATTAACGGCAAAGCCCGTCAGGCTTGCTGCGCGCTAATTGATGAGCTGCCGCAGCCGATAACCTTAGCTCCGGCACGCACCTTCCCTGTTATCCGCGACCTGCACATCGATCGCAGCGTTATGTTTGAGAGCCTCAAGCGTATTCATGGCTGGGTCGAGGTTGACGGCACTTGGGAGGTTAAGGATGCTCCTATTCAGAACCCGTACACCGCACAGACGGCTTACGAGATTTCTCACTGCATGACCTGCGGCTGCTGCCTAGAAGCTTGCCCGAACGTTGGCCCGCAGTCTGATTTCATCGGTCCGTCCCCGACGGTACAGGCATATCTATTCAACCTGCATCCGCTCGGAAAATTCGATGCTCCAAAACGCTTAAACGCGCTAATGGAGAAAGGCGGCATCACGAGCTGCGGCAACAGTCAGAACTGTGTCGAGGCTTGCCCGAAGAACATCAAGCTGACGACCTATCTCGCACAGCTGAACCGCGATGTAAACAAGCAGGCACTAAAAAATATTTTCAACCATTAATATTTGTGCCTGAAAAAAATCCCGAAAAGCAAATGCTTTTCGGGATTTTTATATTGTGGTGTAAACTATACATTATATACGGTTATGACTTGCCTATTTATCCCCTTTAGGTGTAGTATTATATACTGGTGGTGAATTTTTATAAAGATTTACGGAAGGGGAAATGGGATGATACTTTATGAAAAAAAATAACCGTGCAGTATTGAGTCCGACTTTAAAGCAATACAAATATTTATTTGATTTGATAAAAAAGGCGACCGATGATTATGTATTCTGCTTAGATTTGAAGGAAGATATTATCAATGTATCGCCGAACCTAGTACATGATTTTGATTTGCCTGCCGAGGTGCTAAAGGATTTTGATAGCTATTGGATAGAATTTATCCACCCCGAAGAGCGCGGCAACTACATAGCTACTAGGCGCGCTGTCAAGGATTTGGGTACGCTTTATGATTATAGCCTAGAGTATCGGGTAAAAAATCGCAAGGGCGAATATATTTGGCTTAGAAGCCGCGGTCATGTAGGTATTGACCAAAAGGGAAACCCTGTAATTTTAGTGGGCATGATGCGCCGCATGGCACAGCGCAATCAGGCCGATGAGGTTACGGGACTTTTAAATAAATATCAGTTTGAAAATGCAGTTAAAAAAGCTTTGGCAGCCTATCGCATTACTGGGGATGGCGGCGCGATAATGGTGTTCGGGCTGGACAATTTTAAACTTATCAATGAAACCTATCACCGCATAATGGGCGATATGGTGTTAAAACGGGCAGCACAGGCAATAGAAAATGTTCTGCCGGATATGCTGACACTGTTTAAATTAGACGGTGATGAGTTTGCGTTGATTTATCCGACAGCTACCGCAGCCGAGGTAGAGGATATATTTAAAAGCGTGCAAAAGGCACTGTCGCGTCCGCAAAATATTGACGGGCATAATTATTTCTGCACAGCATCCTGTGGCACAGTGTTTTATCCTGAGTCTGGCAAGGATTATTTGATTTTGCACAAACACGCCGAGGCGGCAATGGATTTAGCCAAGCGCGATGGTAAAAATCGCAATGTTATCTTTAGCAAGGAGCAATATAATCGCTGGGTGCGCTCAATAGCTATGCGCGACAGCCTGTGGGACAGTATAGAGCATGGCTACGAAGGCTTTAGCCTGTTTTTTCAGCCGCAGGTAGATGATAAAAGTAAAGCTATAATCGGCGCAGAGGCACTTCTGCGTTGGAAAAATCCTAAAGGGCGCATGGTTGCTCCCATGGAATTTATTCCGATACTAGAAGAAACTCAGCTGATTATACCTGTCGGCAAATGGATATTTGAAGAGGCGATAAAGACCTGTAAAAAATGGCGCAGGATAATTCCCGATTTCCGTGTCAGCGTCAATATGAGCTATGAGCAAGTAAAGGAGCTGTCCTTTAAGGATTTTGCCCTAGATACACTGTCACGCTATGATATGCCGGCAAGTTCAGTAACGCTAGAGCTTACCGAAAGCAAAATTGTGGCAGATTGGAGCTTTGTCAACAAGCAGTTTGACGTATTCCGCGAGCTGGGCATTGCCATAGCTATGGACGATTTTGGCACAGGCTACTCCTCGCTGTCGTCATTAAAAAATCTATCCTGCGACATAGTAAAGATTGACCGCGAGTTTGTCAAAAAAATACTCGAAAACGAGTTTGACAAAAATTTAATAAAATACACCGTGGCACTTTGTCACAGTATCGGTATACGCTGCTGCATTGAAGGCGTTGAGGAATACCCCGAATATGAGCTGCTGCGCGATTACTGTGATGCCGATACCATTCAGGGCTATCTTTTTGGCAGACCGGAAAGTGCTAAGAGCTTTGAAGAAAAATTTTTAAAAATATAATAGAAGGCGGCGATAATATGCGCGATAAAGAAAAAGAAGATATAACTTTGTTAGGACAAAAAAAGGTTAAGTATCACTATGATTACTGCCCTGAAATACTAGAAACCTTTAAAAATAAGCACCCTGAAAATGACTACTGGGTGAAATTTAACTGCCCCGAATTTACCGCTCTATGTCCGATAACCGGACAGCCTGACTATGCGACAATCTATATAAGCTATGTTCCTAGCGAGAAAATGGTGGAAAGTAAGTCACTAAAGCTATATTTAGTCAGCTTTAGAAATCACGGTGATTTCCATGAGGACGTAGTAAATGTTATTATGAAAGACCTAGTAAAGCTAATGGAGCCTAAATATATCGAGGTATGGGGAAAGTTTTTGCCGCGCGGCGGTATTTCTATTGACCCCTATGCTAACTACGGCAAGTCTGGCACTAAATATGAAGAGCTGGCTTGGCATCGCTTTGCCGAGCATGATATGGTGGCAATGGACAAGGTAGATAATCGCTGATGATAAACTATTATGAGGTGTGAGCCTTTATGAAAAGACAAAAGCGTATTGCACTGATAAATGATATAACTGGTTTTGGACGCTGTTCAGTCACGGTCGAGCTGCCGCTTATTTCAGCAATGAAAATTCAGGCCTGCCCGCTGCCTACAGCAGTTTTGTCGGTGCATACCGGCTTTCCTAACCATTTCTTAGATGATTACACAGATAGAATGCTTCCTTACATGGACAGCTGGGAGAAAAACGGACTAGATTTTGACGGCATTTGCACAGGTTTTTTAGGCTCGGCAAGGCAGATAGAAATAGTTATTGATTTTATCCGCCGCTTTAAAAACTCTGCTACTAGAGTAATGATTGACCCTGTTATGGGCGACTACGGCAAACTTTATAGCTCCTACACTGAAGAAATGTGCAGGGATATGCAGGAGTTATTAGCATATGCCGACCTAGTTACGCCGAACCTTACCGAGGCTTGCCGTCTTTTAGATATGCCCTACCCTAAAGACGGCATAGTTTCTGATGTCGACCTTGAATATATGGCAAGCGAGCTTGCCGATAGGGGTCCTGCGCAAGTAATTATAACCGGTCTTAGTGACGGCAACACTATCCGCAATTTTGTGTTTGAGGCTGGCCGCGGCTCGGTTATTGCCACACCGAAAATCGGCGGCGACCGCTCTGGCTCAGGCGATGCGTTTGCTGCAATTGTTG
>SAMEA104315428__coassemble_1747_pt1 | contig 9986 bp, 11 predicted proteins | sample SAMEA104315428__metabat2_low_PE_031 | metagenome-assembled genome bin SAMEA104315428 (sample SAMEA104315428) | gut metagenome | biome: Monkey gut; feature: monkey-associated habitat; material: faeces | place: China | collected 2013 | reverse complement strand
GAGGTAAAGTTGCGCGCCAGCTCGCAAACCTTGCCGATAGTCGAGTAGTCAACCTTTTTTACACCGGTTACACCGTTATTAGATACGCAATAAATAAAGCCGGTTGCGCCCTGACAGGTTTTTTCCATGCGTTTTGCCGTAGTTCCAGGCGTTATAAACTCGGCTAAAATAAAGTCATTAGCGGCGCAAATCCTGCGCATATCGCCGCTTTCCTCATGCGGCAAATCAGGGATAATTACACCGTCCATGCCGGCGGCTTTAAAGTCCTGTACGAATTTTTCTAAACCATAGTGGAGCATATTATTAATATAGCCCATACCGATTAGCGGAATGTTAGAAAATTTTCGTATCTCGCGAACTATCTCTAGCTCCTTTGCCATAGTCATGCCGTTTTTTAAGGCCATAACTGATGCCGTCTGTATAACAGGGCCGTCCGCCATAGGGTCGGAAAAGGGAAGTCCTAGCTCGATTACATTAGCTCCTGATTGTTCAGCTGCCTTTATTGCCTCAATCGTCATGCTGATACTAGGCGCGCCAGCAGTAACATAGATAAAAATTCCTTTTTTATTATCAGCCTTTAAGGCATTCATTACTTTTTCTATACGGCTCATAAATCAATATCCTCCCCTAAAGCTTTAGCTACCATAGCTACGTCCTTATCGCCGCGACCTGACAAGCAGACGACTACATTTTCTCCTGCCTTGGTCGTTGGCATTAGCTTTTCTAAATAGGCTAATGCGTGCGAGCTTTCTAGTGCCGGAATAATTCCTTCTATTTTTGACAAACGCTGAAAAGCGTCTAAGGCTTCACTATCAGTTACCGATACATATTTTACAATGCCGCTTTCATGGAAATAGGAATGTTCCGGCCCGACACCGGGGTAATCTAGTCCTGCCGATATAGAGTAAGCCTCGACTACTTGCCCGTCTGGAGTTTGCAAAAGGTAGCTATAAGCTCCGTGCAAAATACCAGGCTCGCCCGCACCGCTAAGAGTTTTAGCATTATCGGCTACTTTATCGCTGCGGCCGCCTGCCTCTACACCGAATTTTTTTACGCTCTTATCGTTTCTAAAATCATAGAATGTACCGATAGCATTGCTGCCGCCGCCCACGCAGGCTACTACATAGTCAGGGAGCGCGCCGACCTTTTCCTTCATCTGCGTGCGTATTTCTTCGCCAATACATTTTTGGAAATCGCGCACGATAGTCGGATAGGGGTGCGGCCCTACTGCTGAACCGATGATGTAGTGAGTATCAGTAATATTAGTAGCCCAGTAGCGGATTGCCTCGCTCGTGGCATCCTTTAGCGTGCCAGTGCCGCTAGATACGGGGATAACCTTCGCGCCTAATAGCTTCATGCGGAAAACATTTAATTTCTGCCTTTCGATATCGAGCTTGCCCATAAATACATGACATTCCATGCCAAAAAGAGCCGCTACTGTAGCCGATGCTACACCATGCTGACCAGCACCGGTTTCAGCTACAATGCGTTTTTTGCCCATTAATTTAGCCAATAGTGCCTGTCCTAGTGCATTATTTATTTTATGCGCGCCAGTGTGCAGTAAATCCTCACGCTTTAAATAAATATTTGCCTTGCCATAATGCTTAGTCAGCTTTTCAGCAAAATAAAGATTGGTAGGACGGCCGGCATACTCATGGAGCAGCCGCTTAAACTCAGCCTGAAAGCCTGCATCATTTTTATATTTTTCATATGCCTCCTCTAGCTCGTTTAAAGCCGGCATTACAATTTCTGGGACATACTGTCCGCCATATTTACCAAATCTGCCCTTTGTATTCATTAGATAAACTCCCTTCAGATAGTTAAATATTAATTAAATCTCTAGTCTGTCTGCCAATATCGTGAGCCTTTACTAAGCCCTCGCCAACTAATATACCGTCACAGCCCGCTGCTTTTAAAATTTTAGCGTCCTGCGCGCTAAATACGCCGCTTTCGCTTATCAGGGTGCGCTTAGTATCGGCATACGGCAGTAAATCCAAGGTCTGCTGAATAGCTGTATCGAAGGTCACTAGATTGCGATTATTGATACCGATAAATTCTGCCGGCGTACTAAGAGCGGCTGCCATATCCTTTCTATCGTGTACCTCAATTAAAGCGTCCATGCCCAAGCTCCAAGCAGTAAATAAATATTTTTTTAGCTGCTCAGGACTTAAAAGACGCGCTATTAAAAGTACGGCATCTGCCCCTAACATTCTAGCCTCATATATTTGATATTCATCAATTATAAAATCCTTTCTAAGGAGCGGCAGCTTTACCTCACGGCGCACTTTTATAAAATCCTCATTTGAGCCTAAAAAGTTGGGGTCGGTATGTACTGACAGCATACTTGCGCCATTTTCTTCATATATATGGGCAAGTTCGGTTACGGAATGAGTTTTATTTAGCCTGCCTTTGGCTGGCGATTTTAGCTTGCACTCGGCGATTAAGCTCCACGCGCCTTTTTTAAAGCTATGTCCCATACGGAATGTTGACGGCTGCACATTTTTCTTTAGTTCGCTTAGCGGCAGCTCTTGTTTAGCTTTCGCTACTATATTTTTTTTATTAGCGACTATTTCAGCTAATATATCCTTCATTAAGCTCTCTCACCCTTTGCATAAATTCATTTATTTTTTTAATAGATTTTTCTTTATTTATCTCTAAACTGCCTGACACATCGACACCATAGGGATTAAATATATTTTTTACGGCGGCTAGATTTTTTCTAGTTATGCCGCCGGCTATCAGCACGGGCTTATTTACCTTAGCTATATCAGCCCTTGCCTGCTGCCAATTAAAATTAATTCCAGTGCCGCCTGCCGCGCCCTCCTTATAGGCATCTATTAAAATAATCTCGGCGGGAAAATTATTGGCTAATTCATAGCTAAAGCCGTCACCGTAGCGAAAAGCCTTGATTATTGGTCGATTACATTTAGCGGCGTAATCTATATTTTCCCTGCCATGCAGCTGAATGTAATCTAAATCTACCATGTCAGCTATCGTATTTACTTCATCTAGCGGCGCATCAACAAAAACGCCGACCTTTTTTATATTTTTTAGTTTAGCTGCAATTTCTTTTGCCTGCTTTGGCATTATATAACGATGGCTTTTCTTATAAAATATAAAGCCTATGAAATCTGCACCAGCATCTTGGGCGGCGGTAGCCGCCGTTAAGGTTTTCATGCCGCATAGCTTTGCCTTCAATTTTTTCACCTCGACTAACTAATATAAAAGCCCCGACAGAAAACATCTGTCGGGGCGAAAATATCCGCGGTACCACCCGTATTAACGAAAAATCGTAACTCTCAGCACGGGCTAATGCCGATGCCTAAGCCCTGTAACGGGGGCAGCCGTCCCAGCCTACTAAAGTTCGGTGGGCTCTCGCAAGACCATTCATTATATCTAGCTGACCGGACCTCACACCGCCGCCGGCTCGCTGACAGCAATCAATATAACTACTATTTCTTGTTCGTCGATTTGCGTTGTAATACTGTAAACTTTGTTGACGTGTTACATATTACACGCTTTTGCTCTGGTTGTCAACACTCTATTTACACTTTTATTTATTTTGCGGTTGTTTTGCTTCAAAATTGTATAGATACTGACTTAATAATTATTTTTGAGCGTCAGCATTCGGCTCAACCATCATATCGGGGTCGATTGGCTCATCAGCTGGCTGAAATTTCACCTTGCCCCAATCCTTTTTATCGGGACGAACATCATTCCAATTAACATTTAGCTTTTCTGCTACGTCCTGCCAGCTATTATTTATTTTTTTCATATTCAGCACGGATTTTATATCTTTGCCAGTAACATTAGACAATTTAGCCGCTATCCTTATATCGCGCGGATTATAACCGTTATTTAAAAGTTTTAGTGCGGTATCTTCTGTCAGATAATTGCAAGCCATTCTTTTAGCCAAATTCTCGTGCGTCATATGCTCTCTATGATGTTCATTGCGTTCAAAGTGATGCCGATACTGGGGCGGCGGGCAGGTATAGTCGCCGTCAGTCTGCGCGGTCGTTTGTCTTTCTGCCGCCTGCGCGCTAAGATTGCTAAAGCCTACACCTAACAAAGCTGCACCTAGCGTTATGCCTACGACTAACTTCTTACTAATCTTTTTCATAACAATCCTCACCTTTCAAAGTTTTTTTTACTTTATAATCGTATTATATCACAGCTATTTTAATTAATCCTTAAACAAAAATTAGAAATTGCTTTAATTTTAGTGTAAAAAATATGAATTAATTTTGCAAATAACAAGGACATTCACCGATAAATGTCGTATAATATAAGCATTGGTAATTGCCAAATATTACAAGTGTAAAGGGGTGACTTTGATGACTGATAAGGAAATTGAAAAGCTCGTAGCCGAAAAGCTCGATGAGGCTTACAAATCGGAAACGCATCCAAATAAGTTTTTTATAACGGCTAACGGTCGTGGTGTAACTGACGGCGGCGATTTGTACAATGCTCTTCTAAAGGATATGCTGCGCGTATCGGAGAAGGCTATTTCTGAAATCCTCAAAGAGGCTTTAAAGAAATAATTTAAATTATAAAAATAAGCCTAGCTAAATAGCTAGGTTTATTTTTATACCAAAAAACCGCGACCAAAGCCGCGGTTTAAAGTACGCAATATAAATATTAACGCTTGGAGAACTGGGAAGCCTTACGAGCTTTTTTAAGACCGTACTTACGACGCTCTTTCTCACGCGGGTCACGCGTAACAAAGCCAGCCTTTTTGAGAGCCGGACGAAGCTCAGCATCCATTTCCATTAATGCACGGGTGATGCCGTGACGTACAGCACCTGCCTGACCGGAAATACCGCCACCAGCAACGTTAGCAATAACATCATACTTATCAACAGTTTCCGTTAATGCCAAAGGCTGACGAACAATAAGTTCCAAAGTCTTTAGACCAAAATACTCCTCCATGCTACGACCGTTAATCGTAACCTTGCCCTCGCCTGGAACCAGACGAACACGGGCAACGGAAGACTTTCTGCGACCAGTGCCGTAATAGCTTACTTGTGCCATGTGATATGTTCCTCCCTTTCCAGATTAGCGAATGTTTAACTCAAGCTTTTCAGGCTTCTGAGCGGCATGCGGATGCTCAGAACCAGCGTATACGCTCAGCTTGCGATACATCTGCGCGCCAAGGCGGTTATGCGGAAGCATTCCCTTTATTGCATGCTCTAAAACACGCTCAGGGAACTTAGCGAGCATCTGACCAGCCGGCGTAAAGGTCGTGCCGCCCTGATAGCCGGAATGACGGAAATACGTCTTTTTAATTAACTTATTACCAGTAAATTTTACCTTATCAGCATTGATGACGATGACATAATCACCCGTATCAACATGCGGAGTAAATGTTGGTTTATTTTTACCGCGAAGAACTTTGGCAACCTCGGCAGCAAGACGGCCGACAGTCTGACCCTCAGCGTCTACAACGTACCATTTGCGTTCAATATTGGATGCATTTGCCATAAACGTTGTCTTCATGCGTTTTCCCCCCTAAATTCTTAACAAAAATTAATCTATGATGCTCTCAAGGCTGTTCTCCGGGGCTAATGGAAACGCACGCCCGTAACATCACATGAAAATATTCTAGTAAAAAATCTTCTTGAAGTCAAGAACTTTTTTATATATTTTTTTCATTTTCTAAATGAGCGGTACTATTTAATAATTCAACCGTAGGATTAGCATTAGCTTCATAACGCACAATATTTACCGCTGTATTAAATTGACGAATACTCCATAAATATTCTAGCGGCATATGCAGGGCGGCAGCCAGCAGCGTGCGCAGCACCGCGCCATGCGCGACAACTAAAATAGTATCGCCCTCATGTTTAGCCAATAGCTCATTTAATCTAGCAACTGCTCTTTTTTGTACCATTTGAAAGCTTTCGCCGTGCGGCACAACTAAAATATCGGGGTGCAATAAAAAATTTTTCATGGCATCCTGCCAGCCAGACACTATTTCATCATAGGTAAGCCCCTCCCAATCGCCAAAATTAAGCTCGCGAAAGCTCGGCTCGCCATGAACCGGCAAATTAAATTTATCGGCTACTATCTTAGCTGTAGCCATAGCTCGGCTTAAATCACTAGCATACACCGCCGCGATATTAGCTGCGGGAAAATTTTTAGCTAGCAGCTTTGCCTGCTCTATTCCCTTAGCCGACAGCGGCACATCAGACTGTCCCTGATATCTGCCATTTATATTCCACTCAGTTTGACCATGACGGACAAATATAACCTTTGTCATAAAATTTATCTCCTTACTATTGCAAAACTCCGATAATATGCTCTAAAAAGCAATCATCGGAGTTCTATCAATTAATATTAATATAGTTTAGCACCGGCAGGAATACGGTGGTCTATCATCAGTAGATTTAGTTTTTCCTCGCCGTCCTCTTTATGCACAGCCGACAGTAACATTCCGCAGGACTCAATGCCCATCATTTTGCGCGGCGGCAGATTGGTAATAGCTACTAAAGTTTTGCCAATTAAATCCTCCGGCTCATAGAAAGCATGGATGCCGCTAAGAATGGTGCGGTCTTTGCCCGTGCCGTCATCTAGCGTAAACTGCAATAATTTTTTGCTCTTTGGTACAGCTACACAGTCTAGCACCTTTACTGCGCGGAAATCAGATTTGCTAAAGGTTTCAAAATCTACAAAGTCGGTAAACAGCGGCTCAATTTGAACCTTCGAGAAATCTATTTTCTCAGCGGCTGCTTCCTCTGCCTCACGGGCGGCCTGCATTGCTTTTTTCTCTGCATCAAGCGGTTTCATGGTCGGGAATAAGAGTACATCGCGGATTGATGCGGCATCAGTTAGGAACATAACTAGTCGGTCAATGCCGATACCTACACCGCTCGTTGGCGGCAATCCATATTCTAGTGCCGCAACAAAGTCCTCGTCCATGCCATGCGCCTCATCATCGCCGGCCTCGCGCTGCTTTAGCTGGTCTTCAAATCTAGCGCGTTGGTCAATCGGGTCATTTAGCTCGGTAAAGCCGTTAGCTAACTCACGACCATAGATAAAGAACTCAAAGCGGTCAGTTATACGCGGGTCGTTTTCATTGCGTTTAGCCAGCGGCGATATTTCAGTGGGGTGACCTGTGATAAAGGTCGGCTGAATTAAGGTTTCCTCAACCTTTTCTTCAAAAGCAGCGTTTAGTATGCCACCAATGCCGTGACGCTCCTCATACGGTACGCCGATAGAGTCCGCCATAGCGCGTGCATCTTCTACAGTATTGCAGCTCAAGAAGTCCTTGCCCGTAGCCTCTTTTACCGCATCATTCATACTGATGCGCTTAACCTTGGCTAAATCAATTTCCGTTCCCTGATAGTTAATAACGGTTGTACCTAGCACAGTTTTAGCCGCATTTAGCACAATGCCTTCCGTTAAATCCATGGTATCGGTATAATCGGCAAATGCCTGATAATACTCAATCGAGGTAAATTCGGGATTGTGGCGCACGTCCATACCCTCGTTACGGAAAATACGGCCAATCTCATATACCCTGTCTAAGCCGCCGACAATCAAGCGTTTAAGATTTAGCTCAGTGGCAATGCGCAAATACATATCTAAATCCAGCGCATTATGATGCGTGATGAAGGGGCGGGCAGCTGCGCCACCAGCAATAGTTGATAATACCGGCGTTTCAACCTCTAGGAAGTCGCGCTCATCAAGATAGCTGCGGATAGAATTTATAATTTTTGTGCGCTTGCGGAAGGTGTCGCGTACCTCCTGGTTCATAATAAGGTCAAGATAACGCTGACGATAGCGAATGTCTACGTCCTGCAAGCCGTGAAATTTTTCTGGTAGCGGGCGGAGGGATTTCGAAAAAATATCAAAATCCTCTACACGGACAGTTACTTCGCCGCGGTGAGTTTTAAACACAATGCCGCGAATACCTACAATATCGCCAATATCTAAACGGCGAAACTCTTTTTTATATTTTTCTTCGCCTAGTACGTCAATCTTAAAATATACCTGAATATTGCCGGTACGGTCATTCAGCGTGCAAAAGGATGCCTTGCCATGACCGCGAATAGCCATTAAACGGCCGGCAATTTTTACCTCCGCGCCTTCTTCGTCCCCTTCTAGGACTGCGCCTTTTTCCTTTATATTTTCAGCGTAGTCTGTTACTTCAAAACGATGACCAAACGGTGAAATCCCCATTTCCTGAAAGGCTTTCATTTTATCGCGGCGAACCTGCATCATCTCGTTTAGGTCTAATTCCTGCGTAGCTTTATTTTCCGCCATAAATATTACCCCTTAATTTCCTTTATCTCGTACTTGATAACGCCTGCCGGAGCATGAACATCAACTACTGTACCTACCTTTTGTCCTAAAAGTGCCTGTCCTAGCGGTGATTCGTTAGAAATTTTTCCCTCATCAGGGTCAGCCTCAGTAGAACCAACAATCATAAAGGTTTCTGGGCCGTCTTCGGCAAATTCTAAATCCAAAACTGATACCTGCGAGCCCATTTGTACTACATCGCCGGCACCAGCCTTAATAATATCGGAGTTTCTGATTTTTGCCTCTAGCTCCTGAATTTCACCCTCTAGGAATGCCTGCTCATTTTTAGCATCATCATACTCAGAGTTCTCGGAAAGGTCGCCTAACGCGATTGCCGCCTTTAGACGCTCGGCAATTTCAATGCGGCGTACACTCTTTAAATAATTAACCTTATCGACTAGCTTTTTATAGCCGTCCTCAGTAAGCATTACTTTTTTATCTGCCATGAAAAACGCTCCCTTTATTTTAAATTATAAAAAATTATTCAGCATCTTTTAGCGTAATTTTATTTATCGTGATAATTTTATTTATCGTGATATTTTCTAGCGGACGGTCAGCAAAATCCGTTTCGCTGTGACCGATAGCTCTTACTACGTCCATACCCTTTACTACCTTGCCGAAAATAGTATGCTTGCCATTCAGCCAAGGAGTTTTGTCAAGAGTAATAAAGAACTGGCTGCCGCCCGTGTGCGGCATACCGGTATTAGCCATAGCCAGTATTCCCTCACCAGTAAATTTCAAATCCGGCAGGAACTCATCCTCAATAGTATAGCCTGGACCGCCCGTGCCTGTGCCAGTCGGGTCGCCGCCCTGTATCATAAAGCCGTCAATCACACGGTGAAAAATAACGCCGTCATAAAAGCCCTTTTGAGCTAAATCAATGAAATTCTTAGTAGTAATCGGGGTTTTATCCTCGAATAATTCGATTTCAAAAGTTCCCTTGTTAGTTTCAAAAACTGCTATACGGTTTGCCACTTTATTTTCTCCTCCATTATTGGCTGCCATGCAGCCGGTTGTTAATACTAATAGAGCCGCGAGTAGCGTCATTAATATCCTTTTCATTTTACTTCAAAGCCTCCCTTATTTACAAGTGCAAATTATAAATTAAGCTCTATTTTTTCACCGCTAGTTACTGGCGACCACACTTTAAAAGGCTTGGCAGGGAAAAAATCCTTGCTCGGCTGCCACGCTAGATAGCCTACCGAGTGCATGGCGACCAGTGTACCTACGTTTACTGCGCGTACAAAGTCATAAGCACCATGCTCCATAGAGCTTTCTAATCTGCCGTCAACAGGGAAAAAGGCAACATCGGCACTAAGACCTGCTAACCTCTTTAGCTGCTTACGAAAGCCGTTGCGCGCCAGCATTTGATTTTCCATGAAATCGCCTGGCCAATCCCATGAATTAAAATCACCGGCATGGAAAATATGCTTGTCATCGATACAAACCATAAACGAAGTTCCCATATCGGTCGAGCTAAAGCTATTCACTTCGATATTTTGGTCTTTATAGTTATCGTATACATCTATCCAGACTATTTTTTCGCGCGGGAAATTACTAATGTCTGTTGCGTAGCGAATATCAAGGCTTAAAAAATATTTTGTAGCCTGCTCATTAAATTTAGCAATTTCAGGGTTGAAATGGTCATAATGACTATGCGAAGCAAAAAAATAAATTTCCTGATA
>SAMEA104315428__coassemble_1711_pt1 | contig 10202 bp, 7 predicted proteins | sample SAMEA104315428__metabat2_low_PE_031 | metagenome-assembled genome bin SAMEA104315428 (sample SAMEA104315428) | gut metagenome | biome: Monkey gut; feature: monkey-associated habitat; material: faeces | place: China | collected 2013 | reverse complement strand
GTTTTGCGTGTTGGCTCGGCTATCGATTTTGCACCGTTTGAATTTCAGGACGAAACCCAAAAGGATTATCAGGGCTTTGATATGGATTTAATCCGCGCTATCGGTAAGGAAATGGGCGCAGAGGTAGAAATACAGAACCTTGGCTTTGACGGCTTAATTCCCGCGTTGCAGAGCAAAAATATTGATGTAGCAATTTCGGGTATGACTATTAATGACGAGCGCAAGGCAAACGTATTATTCTCCGACCCGTACTATCAGTCAGGTCTTACTATGGTAGTTCGCGACAACGAGGAAAATATTAAAAAGTTTGCCGACCTCAAGGGTCATAAGGTAGCCGTTCAGATTGGTACGACGAGTGCTAATGAAGTTAAAAAGATTGAAGGCGTTGAAGTAAAAGAACTGAACACTCCGGCTGACTGCTTTATGGAGCTGAAGGCTGGCGGTGCTGATGCGGTAGTAAATGACCGTCCGGTTAATGACTATTTCATCAAGCAAAACAGTGCTACGGGCGTAAAGACATTAGAGGAAAAATTAACGGCTGAGGATTACGGCATCGCTATTGCTAAAGACAATGCCGAGTTGCAGCAGAAGATAAATGACGCGCTAAAGAAACTACATGAAAATGGCGAGTATGATAAGATTTTCAGCAAATGGTTTGGCGAGCAAAAATAATCCTGTAGGGTGAATAAAAAATCACTGACTTCGTATGAGGTCGGTGATTTTTTTATGCGCGCGCTTTGCAAGCGGTTAGCGGTTGACAGGGATTTTTCCTTGACATATAATATTTTATGGCTTTTTGTGAAGTGTGAATAAATATAAATGATTGTAAGGATTTGGTGAAAGCTATGGATTTTAATATTGACCTAGTGATGACCTCTATTCCGCTATTATTACTCGGCGCGGGCATCACAATAAAAATTACAGTGCTGTCGGTCGCAGTCGGTATCATCATTGGTTTGATTATGGGCATTGCGCGTATTTGCAAATTGCGCGTGTTTAGAATGATTGCGGCGGTGTATGTTGACTTCTTCCGCGGCACGCCGCTACTCGTACAGATTTTTTTGGTATACTTTGCTTTGCCGCTATTAACAGGGCAGCGCAGTGACCCGTATATTGCGGCTATTAGTGCCTGCGGTCTAAACTCCGGCGCGTATGTTGCCGAGATTTTCCGTTCGGGAATACAGTCGATTGATAAGGGACAAATGGAGGCCGGCCGCTCGCTGGGTATGACGTGGCTACAGACTATGCGCTATATTATTGTGCCGCAGGCGTTTAAGCGCGTTATTCCACAGCTTGGCAATGAGTTTATCGCGCTACTCAAAGACTCCTCGCTGGTATCAGTTATCGGTTTTGAGGAGCTGACGCGCCGCGGTCAGCTGATAATCGCTAAAACCTATGCCTCAATGGAAATTTGGACTTGCGTAGCGATTATCTATTTAATAATGACGCTGTCGATTTCGCGCTTTGTCGCTTATCTTGAGTGGAGGTTTAGAACGAATGATAAACATTGAGGGGCTATATAAATCCTACGGCAAAGTGCAGGTGCTAAAGGGAATTAATTTAGACATCAAGGAAAAGGAAGTTGTAGTAATAATCGGGCCTTCAGGCTCAGGAAAATCAACGCTTTTGCGCTGCATGAATTTTTTAGAAGTGCCGACGAAGGGAACAATCAGCGTTGACGGCGTTATTTTAGACGGCGAAGCAAATATAAATAAAGTGCGCGAGGAAGTCGGCATGGTTTTTCAGCGGTTTAATCTGTTCCCACATATGACCGTACTAGAAAATATAATGCTAGCTCCTATGAAGGTAAAAAAAGTTACGCGCGAGGCGGCAGAAAAAGATGCTAGAAATCTTTTAGAGCGCGTAGGACTAGCGGATAAAGCCGACAACTATCCGCCGCAATTATCAGGCGGTCAGCAGCAGCGTGTAGCTATCGCTAGAGCCTTAGCTATGAAGCCTAAGGTAATGCTCTTTGATGAGCCGACATCAGCACTTGACCCTGAAATGGTGGGCGAGGTTTTAGACGTTATGCGAAAACTCGCCGAAGGCGGCATGACTATGGCAATCGTGACCCATGAAATGGGCTTTGCCCGCGAGGTCGGCGATAGACTACTATTTGTTGATGACGGTCGCATTATCGAGCAGGGCGCGCCGAAAGATGTATTTGAAAATCCCAAAGAAGAACGCACCCAGCTATTTTTATCTAAAGTATTATAAGACCACAAAATAATTTTAAGAAAATTTAAGTTTTTTTATTTTTATAGCAGGGATTTTGGGGGCATTAGCGAAATATATAAGCAAAACAAAATGAATAACAGTCTAGCTCACTAGACTGAAATAAGAAAGGGGATGTGTCTTATGGCAACATTCACTGTAAGAGGCAAAAACATTGAAATCACTCCTTCTCTTCGCGAGTATGTAGAGAAGCGCGTGGGCAAGGTAACGAAGTATTTTGATAACGTGGGCAATATCACAGTACTATTGAATGTTATCAAAGGCAGACACATTGTAGAGGTAACTGTTCCTATTCAGGGCGGTATTTTGCTCCGCGGCGAGGAAGCTACCATGGATATGTACACCTCTATTGACTTGGTAGTAGAAAAGCTTGAGCGTCAGATCCATAAACAGAAAACCAAACTCGAGCGTCGTTTCCGTGCCGGCGGCTTTAAGGCTGAGGCTTTCGCTGCTGCACCGCAGGCAGCAGCACAGGAGGATGACGAGGAGTACAAGGTACTAAAGAAAAAGAAATTTGTAGTAAAGCCTATGGACGTTCAAGAGGCTATCATGCAGATGAACCTTTTAAATCATAATTTCTTCGTATTCCGCGATGCTGAAACGGAAGAAGTAAATGTAGTATATCGCCGCGACGATGGCAACTATGGTCTTATCGAGTCGGGCGAGTAAATAATATTATAGCTTTTGCTAGGAGCTGGCGCATTGCGCTGGCTCTTTTAGCGTGCTAGGAAAAATTGACTTATATAGCTTAGTTTGCTAATATTGTAAGGTAAGATTTAAAATAAGATTACTATATATATGAGGGGTGACTTTATTGCTAGGCTTTTTAAAAAGATTTTTAGGCGACAATAACGATAAAGAAATTGCACGGTATCGCGGTGTCGTGGAAAAAATAAATGCACTTGAAAAAGATATGCAGAATTTGACCGATGACAAGCTTACCGGTTACACCAATAAATTTAAAGAGCGATTAGCCGCCGGCGAAACCTTAGACGATATTTTGCCGGAGGCTTTTGCCGTAGTACGCGAAGGCTCGCGCCGCGTGCTGGGTATGCGCCATTTTGATGTACAGATGATTGGCGGCATGTGCCTGCATGAGGGCAAAATTGCCGAGATGCGTACTGGTGAAGGTAAAACCTTAGTGGCAACCCTGCCAGTTTATTTAAATGCGCTCACGGGAAAAGGCGTACACATGATAACGGTCAACGATTATCTAGCACGCCGCGACAGCGAGGAAATGGGAAAGCTTTATCGCTACTTAGGGCTGACTGTCGGCTTAGTAGTGCATGACATGGATTTTCCTGAGCGCAAATATGCTTATAGCTGCGATGTAACCTTTGGTACGAATAATGAATTCGGCTTTGACTATCTGCGCGATAACATGGTAATTTACCCCGAACAAATGGTACAGCGCGAGCTAAACTATGCCATAGTCGATGAGGTTGATTCGATTTTAATTGATGAGGCGAGAACGCCGCTTATCATATCTGGCCCAGGAGCAAAATCTACTGAAATGTACGCTGTTATGGCGCGCGCCGTAGCTACGCTCAAAGAGGGCGAGGACTACACAGTAGATGAAAAGCAAAAGACGGTTGCGCCGTCAGACAGCGTAGTACCAAAGATTGAAAAAGCACTAAACATCACCAATCTTTACGCACCAGAAAATATTGAGCTGTCGCACTGCTTTACCGCCGCGCTCCGTGCCAAGGCACTGATGAAACGCGACCGCGACTATGTAGTTCGTGACGGTGAAATCATAATCGTTGACGAGTTTACGGGCAGACTTATGGAGGGTCGCCGCTACTCGGACGGTTTGCATCAGGCTATTGAGGCAAAGGAAGGCGTAAAAATTCAGCGCGAGTCGCAGACGCTCGCGACAATTACCTTCCAAAACTATTTTCGTATGTATAATAAATTAGCTGGTATGACTGGTACGGCAAAAACTGAAGAAGACGAGTTTATAAAAATTTACAATCTGCCAGTTATCGTAGTACCTACTAATCGACCGGTACAGCGCGTAGATTATCCCGACCTTATCTATAAAACCAAGCGCGCTAAGTATAAGGCAGTAGGCAAATTTGTAAAAGAGCTGCATGAAAAGGGACAGCCGGTGCTTATCGGTACAACCTCGATAACCCAGTCGGAAGAATTAAGCAATGTCTTAAAGAAAAATGGCATACCGCACAGCGTTTTAAATGCCAAGTTCCATGAAAAAGAGGCAGAAATTATTACTGATGCGGGGCAGAAAGGCGCAGTAACTATCGCCACCAATATGGCTGGCCGCGGTACGGATATAAAGCTCGGCGAGGGCGTACCAGAGCTAGGCGGTTTATTTATTGTCGGCACCGAACGCCATGAATCGCGCCGCATTGATAACCAGCTGCGCGGCCGTGCCGGTCGTCAGGGCGACCCCGGTGCATCGCGCTTTTTCCTATCGCTAGAGGACGACCTACTGCGCCTGTTTGCGGCTGACCGCATTTCAGGCATGATGGATAAGCTCGGCATGGAAGAGGATGAGCCGATTGAGCATCGCTTAATCACTAACTCTATAGAACATGCTCAGAAAAAGGTTGAGGCGCGTAACTTTGACATTCGTAAGCATGTCCTTGAGTATGACGATGTTATGAACCAGCAGCGCGAGGTTATGTATGGCGAACGCCGTAAGATACTTATGGGCGAAAACCTAAGAGAAAATATCCTAGGCATGGTAAATCACATCATCAAAGACGAGATGAACCAGTATGCCAATGAGCAGCTTTATCCAGATGAGTGGCTGCTAGATGATTTGATAGCCGATGCCGAAAAAATCTATGCTCCGGCGGGCAAGCTGAAAAAAGAAGAGTTGCAGGCGGGCAGCCGTGACGATTTAAAGGCGACCTTAGAAAAAGTTGCAGCTGACGGCTATCACCAGCGCGAGCTGCTCTTTGGCGAAGAAAATATGCGCGAGCTAGAAAAGGTTGTTATGCTCCGCGTAGTTGACAGCAAATGGATGGAGCATTTAGACCATATGGATATGCTCCGCGAGGGTATAAACCTGCGCGCCTATGGTCAGCGTCAGCCGATTGTTGAATATAAAATCGAGGCACTTGATATGTTCGAGGAAATGGAAAGTGCCATTATGGATCAAATAGCCTCGCTGATGTATCACGTCAGCATTGTAACGCCGGAGCAGGCGGAAAGTGTCGCTAGTGACGATAAGCCGGAGGCAAGTGCAAGTCAAATGCAGCAGCTAGAGCGCACGATAAAGGAAGAACGCTCAAAGCTAAGCGACCATTTAGAAAATGCACAGGCAGCGCATGGCAGCGATGTATCGGCTGCCGAGGCTAAGAAAAAACCAGTTACCGCCAGCGGCAAAAAAGTCGGCAGAAATGACCCCTGCCCTTGCGGCAGCGGCAAGAAATATAAAAATTGCTGCGGCAAAAATAGCTAATTTATAGAGAAAAGGTGCAAGATAAATGCTAGAGGATTTAAAACCACGGTTAGGCGAGATAAAGGAAAAGCTAGACCAAATGCGCATCTCGCTAGAAGTACCGGCGAAGGAAGAAAAAATCGCCGAGCTAGAATATAAAATGGGCGAGCCGACCTTTTGGGACGATGCCGAGGCGGCACAGAAAATAAATCAAGAACTAAACGATGTAAAAATCAGCGTAGATAAATATAAAAGTCTAGTAGGCAAATATGAGGACGCTGAAACTCTCTATGAAATGGGCATAGAAGAAAAAGACGAATCCATGGAGGAAGATGTAAAGTCTGCCCTTGATGAGGTTGACGAAGGCTTAGAAAACTTGCAGCTAGAAGTTTTGCTGTCCGGCCCATACGATGCCAATAATGCTATACTTACGCTCCATGCCGGTGCTGGCGGAACAGAGGCGCAGGACTGGACACAGATGCTTTTGCGTATGTACGGCCGCTGGGCAGAGCGTCATGGCTTTACTGTAGAAACGGCAGACTTGCTCCCTGGCGATGAGGCCGGTGTAAAATCGGCTACGCTTTTTATCAAGGGACACAATGCCTATGGCTTTTTGAAATCAGAAAAGGGCGTACACCGCTTAGTCCGTATATCGCCGTTTGATGCCAACGCGCGCCGCCATACTTCATTTTCGGCCTGTGATATAATGCCGGAAATTGATGATGCGGTAGAGGTCGACATCAATATGTCCGATGTCCGTGTAGATACCTATAGAGCCAGCGGCGCGGGCGGTCAGCATATCAATAAAACTTCGTCGGCTGTCCGTATGACGCACGAGCCAACCGGTATTGTGGTGCAGTGCCAAAATGAACGCTCGCAGCTACAGAACCGCGAGCAGTGCTTAAAAATGCTCCGTGCTAAGCTATTTGAGCTAGAGCTAGAGAAAAAAGAGGCAGAGCTAGCCAAACTCGAAGGCGACCAGCAAAATATAGAGTGGGGCAGTCAAATTCGTTCGTATGTATTTCAGCCGTATACCCTAGTAAAAGACCACCGCACCTCCTGCGAAACCGGCAATGTGCAGGCGGTTATGGACGGCGATATAGACCCCTTCATTCGTGCCTTTTTAAATGCTAAGGCAAACCATCAATTTTAATAATGCAGGAGTCAGATTTTATCTGACTCCTGCATTATGTTGCTTTTAACCAATGGTAATGAGGTGATGAATTTGCGAAAAGGCTTGACTATTGTAGGCTTGTTATTCATAATATTAATCGTGTCTAGTGAGCTGCTGCTCCCTAGATTTATAACCGGCGCAATGCGTGAGCGGCTAGTAGAGCGTGTAGCTACTGACGAGGTTACAGTAAATATCAGTACTAAGCCTGCCTGTCTAATGCTGTTAGGTTCATTTGATAATTTAGAAGCAGTAGCGCATAATGCCAAAGTCGGACAGGTCTATGTAAAAGAGCTTACTTTGACGGGAACTGATGTAAAACTAAATGCTGATGCTTTGTTTTCTGATGAGGAGGTTGCAATAAAGTCAGCTAAATCATTAGAGCTAAAAGGAATTATTGATGAAGAAAATCTGCGCGAGGTTTTAGCGCGCAAAATTGATAAGGTAGAAAATCTAGCAGTATCTATAGATCCTGACAGCGTAAATGTCACGGCTAATATTAAAATTTTTGGTAGAATGGCTGACGTTGACCTAGAGGGAAAAGTAGTCGAGGACAGCGGCTCACTGTATTTTATGATGAACAGACTGGATATAAAAAATACTAGGCTAGGCACAGCGCGTCTAGGCGACCTTTTTGGCAATATTCAGCTAGCAGCCGTAGGAACACTGCCTATGGGCTTAAAAATAACCGATGTTAAGCAGACGCACGGCACGATTGTAGTTACCGCCGATAATAAATAAAATGGAGCATTTATAATGAAGGTTTTTAAATATAATCCTATATTGATTGCTGTGATAGCAATAGGATTAGTCGCAGCGATAATGATTAGTGTCGGGCGGCATGAGGTAGAAAGAGCTAGCAGAAATATTGACCTAGCGGTTGACTACGAGGGACTTTTAGAATTAGCCCAGCGCGAGGGCAAATCAGCTGACGAGGTACTAAAGGCGGCAAAAGATGCCGGCATTACTTCGCTTGCCGTTTATGAAACAACCTTTAGAAAGCTAAATGATAACGGCAAGGCTACAGCAATAAGCGGTGCGGAGCTAATCGCTGCCTACCATAGCGGCACGCTTACGGACGCAGCTTGGCGAAGGTTAATTGCTGACGGGAAAATCGTTGCCACTGAGATCTATATCGTAGGGCATGATAAGCGCACTTGGCAGGAACTAAAAGAGGATATTCCACGGCGTTTAGGCAGCGACCGCGTAACTCTTTACACTGTCGGCGATGATGAAGTTATGGCGGTAAAGGCGCACTATGAGTCCTTTATGAAAATGAATATCGGTATGCCGACCGATGAAATGGAAATAGTAAATAATGCCGGCTTTAACGTACTAGCTCGTCCGAGCAACTATGCTGCCTGCTCGCCTGATGATGTACAGGCAGTATTTAAGCGTCTTGAGCCATACAAAATATCAGAAATTGTTTTCTCCGGCCCAGAAACACTAGGTGCGCCCAAAAGCTTGCAGACAACAGTTGATGAAATGAAGGCGCATAATTATAAGCTCGGTCTTATCGAGGCAGTAACGCAGCTACAGTTTTATAAGCAGGACGGTATGCAGGAGCTGGCTAAAGGACTAGGCTATAATAATGTAGCGCGGCTTTATTCTATCCCCAAAGATGAGCAGCCAAAATTAAAAATAGATGCAGCGGTAGAGCGGTGGAGCAATACTGACGAGGAAAGAAATATCCGCATAGATTTGCTGCGCATATATGATAAGTCTTCTCCTGGCATGACCTTAATGGAAACTAATATGAAGTATTTTAAGGATACTCATGATAAATTAGTAACGCAGGGCTATAGTATAGGCAGTGCAGGAACCTTTTCTAGCTACTATCCTAGCAACATATTGCGTGCTTTGGTAATGGCAGGTGTTGCCGCGGCGGCAGTTTTATATTTGTCACTGGTAATACCGGCTTTAAATGGCAAGCCTAAATATCAGTATTTATTATTTTTAATAATAGCACTTATAGCCGCCGTTCCTGTATTAATGGGCAACGGCAATAAAATTCGCGTCTTAGCTGCCTTAGCTAGTGCGAATTTATTTCCCGCAATTGCTGTTATTTGGCAGCTTGACCGCGTGCGCTCCTTTAAGGATAAAATAAATATATCGCTCATTAGGATAATGATTACTGGTGTGATAGCTCTATTTATTACTGGTGCATTTTCCTATGTAGGCGCGGCTTATCTATCAGGCTCACTCTCTGACACCGAGTACTTTTTAGAGTTTAATATCTTTAGAGGCATAAAGCTAACCTTTGTATTGCCGCTCATTTTAGTAGCGATTGCCTTTTTGCAGCGATTTGATATATTTGACGGCAAAATGGATAATACCAGCGGTGTATTAGAGCAGCTAAAAAAGATTATGGATATGCCGATTAGAGTAAAATCCTTAATAATTTTATTTGTAGTGCTGCTAGCAGGCATTGTATTTGTTGCCCGCAGCGGACACACTTCGGGTATGCCGGTATCTAGTCTTGAGCTGCAATTTAGAGCCTTTTTAGAGCAGGCACTATATGCGCGTCCGCGTACTAAGGAGCTGATGATAGGGCATCCGGCATTTATGCTGGCGGCATTGGCTCTCGTGCGCAAGTGGCCGACTATGGTATTTTTTGCGCTGGTGCTGATTGCAACTATCGGTCAAGGCTCAATGGTTGAAACTTTTGCCCATATGAGAACGCCAGTATACATGTCCTTTATGCGCGGCATAGGCGGCATTACCCTAGGTGCAGTAGTCGGCATGATTGCCATGATGCTAGTAGAGCTATGGCAGACAATATTAACAAAAGCAAGGAGTAAGATGAAGTAATGAGTAAAATCGTCGTATCAGGCTATTACGGCTCAAAAAATGCAGGCGATGAGGCCATGCTAGCTGCAATGCTTGAAGTATTAAACGACCTTGACCCCAAACTTCATATTACAGTAATATCAGCTAATCCTGAAGATACTAAAAAGCGTCATAACGTAGATGCAGTATCGTGGCTGAATTTAAAAGAAATTGTGCGTGAGCTAAGGCAGGCAGACTTACTAATCAGCGGCGGCGGCAGCCTGCTGCAAAACGTAACCAGCCGCCGCAGTCTATATTACTATTTGGCAATAATTACTTTGGCACGATTTTTAGGCACGCGCGTCATGCTTTACGCGCAAGGCATTGGCCCGATATTAGGCGGCGTTGCCGAAAAGGCAATGCGCTTTATCGGCAATCGGGTAGATATGATAACGGTGCGCGACCAAGGCAGCCTGCTAGAGCTCGCCAGACTGGGAATTAAAAGGCCGCCTATCGAGGTTACCGCTGACCCAGTGCTAGCTATTCACCCCGTTGATTTAAATGTCGGCAAGGCTATTTTTAAAGCGTATCATGTAGCTAAAGATAAACCGGTGTTTG
>SAMEA104315428__coassemble_1708_pt1 | contig 10254 bp, 6 predicted proteins | sample SAMEA104315428__metabat2_low_PE_031 | metagenome-assembled genome bin SAMEA104315428 (sample SAMEA104315428) | gut metagenome | biome: Monkey gut; feature: monkey-associated habitat; material: faeces | place: China | collected 2013 | reverse complement strand
GCACCAGCGACAATGCGGCGCAAAAAGGCAACCTCGCTACCTTTTTCTTTTACCGCTACGCAGAAATTTTTGATTTTATCATCAGCTAAGTCCGTCAGCTCATGATAATGGGTAGCAAACAATGTTTTAGCATGAATTTTATGTTCGATATGCTCAATAACGGCGCGCGCAATGCTCATGCCGTCAAAGGTACTCGTACCGCGACCGATTTCATCTAAAATAATCAAGCTGTTCTTCGTAGCATATTTTAGAATTTGTGCTACCTCGTTCATTTCTACCATAAAGGTGCTTTGCCCGCTGACTAAATCATCGCTCGCGCCAATCCTCGTAAATATACGGTCTACGGGGCTAATTGCTGCCTCTCTAGCAGGAATAAAGCTGCCTGCCTGCGCCATAAGTGTAAGTAATGCTACCTGGCGCATATAGGTTGATTTTCCTGCCATGTTTGGGCCGGTTATAAGCATAATTTCAGTGTCATTATGATTTAACTTTGTATCATTTGGTACAAACAAGTCGCGTTTAAGTATGCGCTCTACTAATGGATGCCGCCCGTCCTTTATATTAATTTCACCGTTATTTTTTATTTGCGGACGGACATAGTTAAATCTAGCTGCTGCCTCTGCTAAGCTGATAAGCACATCGAGGTTAGCAATATTATCGGCTGCCGACTGTATTTTGCTAAGGCTTTCCTTTATTTTGTCACGCACACCGACAAATAAATTATATTCGATATTTACTATTTTTTCCTGCGCGCCGAGGATTTTGGTTTCAAACTCTTTTAATTCCTCAGTGATATAGCGTTCGGCATTAGCCAGCGTCTGCTTGCGGATATAGCGGTCAGGTACTTTTTCTGCACCGCTGTTTCTGACCTCGATATAGTAGCCGAAAACTTTATTATAACCAATCTTTAGTGACTTTATCCCCGTGGCTTTCTTCTCGCGTTCCTCGATTTCTTGGAGCATAGTTTTGCTGTCATGGCTGATTTTACGGTACTCGTCAAGCTCAGCATTGTAACCCGATTTAATTAGTCCGCCGTCACGCAGACTAATGCCGGGCTCATCGACAATCGCCCGCTCGATTAATAAAACTAGCTCGTTAAACTCTAGTATGCCCTGACGGCAATCAGCTAGCATACTAGAGCTAGCTGCCTTCATCATCCCTTTAATGCTAGGGAGCGCAGCAAGGGATAGCTTCATCGCTACTACATCGCGTCCATTAGCTGTGCTGACCTCAATTCTTGTCAGCAGTCGCTCAAAATCATATATCCCCTTTAGCTCAGTGCGTAAATTTTGTCTAAGCTGCATTTTGCCAACCAATTCGGCTACCGCATCTAAGCGGCGATTTATTATCAGCATATTTAACAGCGGATATTCTAGCCATTTTTTTAGCTTTCTTGTCCCCATTGCTGTCTGGGTAAAATCTAGCACTGATAGCAGCGTATCATTTTTACCGCCGTCACGCAGATTTCTAGTTATCTCAAGATTTCTTAAAGTATAAGTATCAATTACTAAATTTTCGCTGGCATCTAAATAGGTTAGTTTAGCAATATGCGATAAATCTGTCATAACGGTGGCGTGTAAATAGTCTAGGAGTGTCGCTACCGCTATTTTGGCATTGGCATCGGTCGGGCGCATAGCCGCACTAAAATGCTCAACTACTCTATCCTCGGCATTATTCGTTGCTGCAACCTTGGTATAGCTGCAATTGGGCAGTCGCAAACTGGTAAAGTCCTGCAATTTATCGATAAAGCTAAGCGGCTCTACTACTAAAATTTCTGGCATTGCCAAACGATATAGCTCGTCTAACAGCTGCTCAAGGCGATTAGTACCGTCATATATACCATAAAAACATTCGCCGGTAGAAATATCAGCACCGGCTAAATAGATAGCATTTTCTTTTTCGTAAACCAGCGCAATATAATTATTTTGTGCGTCCTTTAGTGCTGTTTCTGATAGCACTGTACCTGGGGTAATTATTTTTATTATCTCGCGCTTAGTCAAGCCCTTCGCCTTAGGATTTCCTATTTGCTCGGCAATAGCCACTTTGTAGCCCTTAGCAACTAATTTATTTATATAGCTTTCTGCCGCATGGTAGGGAACGCCGCACATCGGTGTTTTATCCTTATTGCCGCTGCGGCTAGTGAGTGTAAGTCCTAGCTCCTTAGATACTAATCTCGCATCATCGAAAAACATTTCATAAAAATCGCCTAGGCGAAAAAATAAAATTTCGTCCTCATGCTCTTTTTTAGCTGCTAAATATTGTTTCATCATTGGCGTTAGCTCGCCATTTTCTGTAGCTGCTGTAGACAATTTGCACCTCCATAACAAACAAACTCCCTCAATATAGAGGGAGCTTTTCTAAATTTATACACGCTTTCCTTTTAGCACCCACGTTTGTGGCTGCGTGATTTCTACCTGAATAAAATCGCCGACATTTTCGCCGTTATGCTCAAATAGCACAATTTTATTCGTGCGGGTGCGACCCGTCCACACCTGCTCATCATTTTTGCTCGCGCCTTCTACCATTACTTCTAAGGCTTTACCCTTTAGTCCCTCATTTATCTCGCGGCTGATTTCATTTTGCACCGCCATAAGCTTATTTAGGCGGTCTTTCTTAACATCCTCAGGCACTTGATTATCCATAGTTGCCGCCGGAGTTCCCGAACGCTTAGAATAAATAAAGGTATAGGCAGCATCATAGCGAATTTCCTGTAAAAATTCGAGCATTTTATTAAAGTCATCGTCAGTTTCACCAGGGAAACCGACAATTAAATCCGTAGTCAGGCTAACGTTAGGCAAAGCCGCGCGGATTTTTTGCACGCATTTTTTATACTGCTCTACCGTGTACACTCTATTCATAGCTTTTAAAATATTATCGCTGCCGTACTGCACCGGAAGATGTATATGCTCGCAAAGATGCTCGCCGTTTTTTATCGCCATGATAACCTCATCGCTAAGGTCTTTAGGGTGCGAGGTCATAAATCTTACGCGCTCTATGCCCTTAACCTTATCGACCATAGTTAATAGTTCAGCAAAAGTAGCCTTTCCATGGTCTTTGCCGTAGGAATTTACATTCTGTCCTAAAAGCGTTACTTCCTTATAGCCGTCAGCTGCCGCCTGCGTGGCCTCGCGCAAAATATCTTCTGGCAGGCGGCTGCGCTCGCGTCCTCTTACATAGGGAACAATGCAATAGGTACAAAAATTATTGCAGCCGTACATTATAGGCACCCATGCCGATAAATTGCCTTGGCGCGCAATCGGCGCATTAGCTGCTACCGACATTTCCTTTAAATCAGTATCTACAATATGGCCGCGCTCTTTTTTTATCTCCAGCACAATTTTATTAAGCTCGCCGATTTTATTTGTCCCCAGTACAAAATCAATATGCGGCGCACGCTTGATTAAATTATCGCTTTCCTTCTGCGCCATACAGCCAGTTATGCCTAAAATTAAATCAGGCTTTTTGCGCTTTAAGGCTTTTATCTCGCCGATTTTGCCGTAAACCTTATCCTCGGCGGTTTCTCTTACACAGCAGGTATTTATTAAAATCAAATCCGCATCATCTAAACTGTCTGTACTGTCATAACCGATAGTTTTTAATTGTCCTTCCATGCGCTCGGCATCGCTTAAATTCATCTGACAGCCGTAGCACAGTATTTTAACGCGCTCGCTCATTTTTATTTCCTCATTTCCGCTAAAATCTAATAGCTAATTTTAGCAAAATTTTTCTTTTCTGTCTATCTTTCGCGCTGCTATAGTCTTATATAGCCGATATTTATTGATAGGATTTTTTTTCTTTGCTATACTTATATTTATGTAGATTTTAACAAAGGAGTTTTAGATATGCTTTTAAATCGAAAATCTGTTGAACTGCTCGCACCGGCCGGCACTTGGGATGCATTAGTCGCCGCTGTCGAGGCAGGAGCTGATGCCGTTTATCTCGGCGGCAAACATTTTAATATGCGTATGCACGAGGGCGATTTCAATTTTGATGATGCCCTGCTGAAAAAAGCTATTGACTACGCCCATGAAAATGGCGTAAAGCTCTACATTACGCTGAACAATCTAATAAGTGATGAAGAAATTCCTGCTTTAAAAGAATACTTGGCTTATTTAAATGTAATCCGTCCCGATGCTATCTTAGTACAGGATTTTGCCGTACTAAAAATTCTGCGTGAATTTAACTCAACCATTGACGTTCATACCTCCGTTATGATGAACACACATAATGAATATGCTATTGAAAAATTAAAGGAATATGGCATAACACGCGTAGTAGTCGGTCGCGAAATGACGCTATCAGAGCTTAGCCTGTTTCGTGAGCGCACTGGTATCGAGGTTGAATATTTCATGCACGGCGATATGTGCATTAGCGAGAGCGGACAATGTATTCATAGCGGCGTAGTCTTTGGACAGAGCGGCAACCGCGGTCGCTGCCTAAAGCCGTGCCGCTGGGCATACCAATTAGTTGACGATGATACTTCAGAGGTTTTAGACAGCGAAAGTGACGGCGCGTATAAGCTCGCCCTAAAGGATATGTGTATGTACCGTGCTATCCCTGAGCTTATTCAGACCGGCGTTTTCTCCTTTAAAATCGAAGGCCGTATGCGTCCTGCGCCCTTTATCCGCCGCATTGTATCTATTTATCGTCAGGCAATCGATGCCTACATTGCCGACCCGACAGGCTATCAAACCGATGAAGACGGCTGGAAAAATCTCTACGACAACCGCGCCCGTGACTTTACGACAACCTTTGCCTTCGGTCACCCGACTAAAAAAGATATTGGCTTTACCGGTGAGCGCGAGCCGCGATTTTTTAGCGATGCCGTAAAAGAGGCGGATTTTCAGGATAAAATTTTACTTAGCGAGCCTGACATCAAAAAGGAAAACAGTCCGCACCGCACATTAAGTGTCCGCGTAAATACCTTAGCTGCTGCCAAAGCTGCTGTTGATAATGGAGCAGATGCAGTCTATGTCGGCGGCGAAGCATTTTTGCCTAACGCACCGTGGAAGCTTGCCGATTACACGGAAATAATCGCCTACGCTAAAGGCCGAGCCAGGGTCATAATAAACACGCCGCGCACCACTATGCGCCGCGAATGTGGCGAGCTAGAGCAGCTCTTAGCAAGAGTAGCGACTACTCCTGCCCTGCGCCCTGACGGCATTATGGTAAGTAATCTAGGCTCGTTAAAGCTAGCGCAGTCTTTAACCAATTTCCCTGTTTACGCCGATTTATCCTTTAATCTCTTTAACCACACCGCCGCTGAATTTATGCAGGATAACGGCATCGTGCAGGCAGCTGCCTCCTATGAGCTATCCTTCGAGCAGCTGCGCGAGCTAGTCGAGGGCTCGCCGCTCCCCATTGAGGTAGTTGTTCACGGCTCTTACGAAAGTATGCTTTGTGACCATAACATTCCGGCTATGTCCCTGCCGCACTTTAATGAGCTAGACAATCCTGAAATAAAAAAACGTCACTACGCGCTCCTCGATAAAGCTGGCGAAAAGCACTCTATTCGTATCGACCAATTCGATAGAAACCATATCTATTTTGCTCGTGACCTCGCCCTTTACCCATATTTAAATAAACTAAACGGCATTGCCTCCTATCGTATCGAGGCGCAGGACTACGATGAGGAATTTACCGGCAAAGTTACTAAAATCTATCGCACAGCTTTAGATAAATTAGCTAGCAATAAGACTGATTTTATCACTGAAAACGACCTAGCTATACTAAAAACCGGTAAAAGAAAGCTCGGTATCGGTACATTCCGTTTCCGTCAAAGCCGCAACTCAATTTAATAAATCCAAGGAGAAAAAATGAGCAAAAATTATATCGGCGCAAATGCCATTATCGACAAAAAGAAAAAATATATTATGCCCTGTCTAGGACATTTTTACAGCGAGCCCATGGAGCTAGTCAAGGGCTCAATGCAGTACCTTTGGGATAATAACGGCAAAAAATATCTTGATATGTATGCCGGCGTATCGGTTATGAACTGCGGTCACTGCAACCCTGAAATCACCGCTAAAGTAGTAGAACAGGTTAAAACCTTGCAGCACGTTTGCAACATTTATCTAACCGAAAATTTTGTAAACCTTGCGGAAATGCTCACTAATGTTACCCCTGGCGACCTGCAAAAATCATTCTTTTGCTCTACGGGTTCGGAGGCAACCGAGGGCGCGCTGCTGCTTGCCGCTATCTACACTAAAAATAGTGAAATCATCGCCCTGCGCCATGGACTGCACGGCAGGACTAAGCTCGGCATGAGCATAACAGGCTTGCAGATGTGGCGCACTGACACTAATCCTGTCGGCGGCATACACTTTGCGCCCAATCCCAACTGCTATCGCTGTCCGCTAAATAAAAAATATCCAGAGTGCGACCTTGCTTGCGCTAATGCTGTCGAGGACTTAATAAAAACCTCTACCAGCGGCAAGCCAGGTGCTTTTATCGCCGAAACAATTCAGGGAAATGCCGGTTGTATCGTGCCGCCTAAGGGCTACTTCAAACGTGTAAAGGAAATTTTAGCCAAGTACAATACGCTCCTTATAATTGACGAAGTGCAGACCGGCTTTGCCCGCAGCGGCAAAATGTTTGCCATTGAAAACTACGAAGTTACGCCTGACATTATGTGCATGGCAAAAGCTCTCGGCAATGGTGCGCCTATTTCTGCCTTTATCGCTAGCAGCAAAATTGCCGACACCTATACCCGCCCAGGTGCATCAACACTTGGCGGCAACCCTGTATCAAGCGCGGCAGGTATCGGTGTGCTAAACTACATTAAGGAGCATAACCTTTGTAAAAATGCTGCGGAGCGCGGCAAAGAGCTGCGCGCAGGTCTAAGGGAACTAGCTAAAAATCACCCCGTTATCGGCGATGTGCGCGGCTTAGGACTAATGGACGGCGCAGAATTTATCCATGCTGACGGCTCGCCTGCACCAGAAATTCTCGATAAATGCCTAGAGGAGCTAAAAGACCGCGGCTTTATCATCGGCAAAAACGGCGAAGCCCGCAACGTTATGGCATTCCAGCCGCCGCTAGTAATAACTAGTGAAAATGTCGCCGATACGCTAAATGCCCTAGAAATCGTTCTCACTAAAAATAATCTATAAAATGCTAACGCCAGTAAGAAAAATATTTATACTTACTTTAGCGATAGCTTTAGTAAATTCATTTGCCTGTGCCGCAAGTTTAGAAAATCATGCCGCCAGCCTTATAAAATATCGCTTTCCGCACGGCTATGAAATTGCGCCGCTAGATGATTTAACGCAGCCTGTATACAGTCTAGCCAATAGGCTCTATCAGGCTAACGGCATTTTAGTAACTGACGCGCTCATTACCGATTATAAAAAAAGTACCCACCCGCTAGTCATAATAAATGATTTTAACAATGCCATGGCATTCGGCGCAGGTCATATTATCATCGGCACGGACTATATAAAAACGCTCCTAGGGAAAAATAAATTTACTAATGCCTTTGACTATATGACTGTAGAGGGAACTATCTCCCACGAGCTAACGCATAATCTAAAAAATCATGCCAACAATATGTACGGCGAAAATGAATTAGTTGCCGAGCGCGGCGCACTAGAGCTAATGGCAAAGCTGCCCGAAGGCGGCTACGGCAGCTACCTTGTCCGCGTTCACCGCCGCTTAAACCGCCCTGCGGAAAATAATAAAATCATAAAATCTATGAACACCAAAGGCTTTATCAGCATATCGCTAGGAACTAAAACCCAGCCAGCAGCTGATACTATTTATTACTACTCAGCCGACGGTACAAAATATAATCTAAACCGCGGCACAGAAGAAAGCATCTATATGGCAGGACAAATAGCTGACTGTATCGCCCGCGGCATAATGCTGCCCGAAAATATAGCCGTCATCAAAAACGAACTAACAGAAATTCCATTTGCAGGTGATAAACTGCTAGTAGTAAAACATAATAGCCTGCCTAACGGCTATATAATTTTGACTAGCTTAAACGGCTCAGCAAACGATAAAGAAAAGCTAACTCTTGCTGCTAACATCGCCCGCGACTATGAAAAACGCACCACTCTAAAAAATAATAAGTAAAATAAAGAACCACCCATTAAGCGGGTGGTTCTTTATTTTACTGCTGTTCTTTATGCTGTACGATTTGTTATATATTCATATAGTGAAGATGCTATCATTTCCGGTTCAATATCAGGCATTGTCCTATACACATTGCCCAAGCTATCCTGCCAAATAATAATTCCGTCCACACCAGTATTTTCAATAACATACATGGTGTTAGGAACTTTAGAGTTCAGTTCGCGTTCTTGCTTAGTTATCGAAACAACATTGCGATATTCTGCTTTAGCAATACCGGTTAATTCGATGCCGTTTGCCATAATTGCTCCAAAGGCTTTCAAATACTCTTTGTACTCATCAGCAAATCTAACTCTAAGCTGCAATTCAGCATCAGTTATCTGCACCTCCGTAGCCGGCCTTAATGGTAGCATATCTGGCAATGAATTTATTAAATCTACAATCTTTGACATTTTATTTACCCTCTAACTTACTATGCTCTTGCTCTCCAATGCTCTTTGCGTTCCTGGTTCCAATTATTTCCTTCGCCATGCACCTCGGTTTCTACAGTATTATCATGCCAAAGACTTTGATTTTTCTTTCCGTCCGCGTATTCACCGGTTCTATGTTCTTCTACGGTCAATTCAACGAGTGGCGAATTTGCCTTCTGCCCTAAATGATGCAGCTCAATTGGCTTTCCAGTTTTGCTGTCTAATGGAGGCAACCCGCGTTTAATCCTATCTCTATTAGATATACCGTCGGCATCCTTATAACCAAGGTCAATATTTTCCTTTAATAGACAATCCTTGCCATTGATTTCAGCCTCGGTCAAATCAGCATTTTTTAGGATTTCATATTGCTCCTTGTTTTTAATATTTTCTATTATCCCGTCAGACCAGCCAGTTTCTTCTTTTATCTTGGTTCTTTCGTCCTCACTCAAGCCCTCGGTTTTTATTTTTGCTCCTTCAACCTTGCCAACATCATTTACCCCCTCTTTTTCAGTCTTTTCCAAGGAAAGTTGCTCTAGGAGAGCCGAGCGAGAAGCTCGTTCGATGTATGAAATGTCTGGTTTTTCAATAACCATTTTTTTGCCATTTTCAATATCATCAGAAACCTCTTTCCCCATGTCAGATACGGCAGCCTGTTCTAATTGCTTTCCTATAATAACATTCATTCCTGTCATTTGGCAAACTTACCACCCTTCAATAAATTTTCTATCTCTGAAACTGTAGCATTAGATGCATCGATAAAATATTCCCGTATCGTATTAGGCACATCTGTATTGCTTTTCATCGACCGCCGCACAAGAGCTGCTACATTAATTTTAGCGTATTTAGCTAAATCGCTTGCATATAGCCCTTGCAGCAGCATTTTTATCCTCTTAACCTTTTGATAATCTGGATAGTAGAACAATTTCTCTAGCAATTGTATAAATTTATCGTCAGGAAGATTTTTAGTACAATACACGCCTTTAAGCATCGTAGAAATAACTAATTCGGTTAAAAATTTAGCATACAGGCGCGCTTGGTTTTGATTGTACGTTAATAGCAGACGAATGTCATTTCGTTTAATTTCGTTTTCAACGAAGTTCATAAGACTGTTACAAGCGGCTACACCGCAGCCCTCATTTTCAATCATAAGAACATTTAGCAGGGCAATAATCTTTTGCTTAATGCAGCTATCGCCGAAGAAGCTGCGAATACTACTGAGATTAATACTATTGAAGGTATCGCCATTATCGTTATAAAAGTTAATAAGCTCCTCATCGGTAACGAACATATCACTAGTTTCAGTTATCTTTACCAATGTCGGCAAAGCCATGCCTTCCTTATGGCAATAGGCAAAACCAGTTTCTAACGCTCCTAGCTGAACTGCATCATCGCCGGTAATTCCTATCGTATTGGCTATGGTCTGCTGGTCGTCAACTGATACAACGCGTTGGACTATTTTAGTCGATGAATTTTTAATTACATCAGGGGCAAGCTTAGTTGGTATTTGCTCGGCAACGATAACGCCTTGACCATAGGAACGCATTTCAGCAATCATATTGGTGAAATGCTCTACCGCTTTTCCTTTTGGGTTGCCCGCCATTTCCGTTGAGCGTTCAGTTTCAATATTTTTTAGCAAGCGATGAGCTTCTTCAATGACTAGCAAATGATGCAAACCAGTTTGCCTACTGCCGCTAATTTCCTTTTGAACTTG
>SAMEA104315428__coassemble_1666_pt1 | contig 10505 bp, 10 predicted proteins | sample SAMEA104315428__metabat2_low_PE_031 | metagenome-assembled genome bin SAMEA104315428 (sample SAMEA104315428) | gut metagenome | biome: Monkey gut; feature: monkey-associated habitat; material: faeces | place: China | collected 2013 | reverse complement strand
CGCCGCTAAGCATGCCGATGCTGTCATTGTCGGCAGTGCCGTAGTAAAAAAATTATTGGCTGATGATTTAGACGGAGCAAAAAAATTAATCAGCGCAATGCGTCAGGCACTTGATGAAAAATATCATAGCTGAGCATTAAAGGATTTTGCTAGCCGTTTGCAGAAGTAAAAAATATAAAAGTTTGGAGGAAGATAAAAATGATTGTTACTGATAGCAAAGCGGTAAAAGCAGCCGAGGATTTACTAACTAGCCACAAAAGCACGCGTCCTGAAAGACCGCGCAGCTTGCAGGAAATATCGGCGCGCTACGAGCAGGCGCGCCGCGAGTATCAGATTTTAATGCAGGCAAAAGTCGATAACCGCGAGCAGCGAGTAATGTTGTATTCGGAGATAAAGGCTTTAGGCTGGTGTCTAGGCAGGAGCGAGCAGCGTATTATCCATGATATAAATACACCGGTACAATGCTAAGTGTTTTAAAAAAACATCCTAAACTGACTAAATATATCGTGCGGTCAGCACTAATTATAGCTATTGGCTTATTTTTGCTATTAGAGGTTTTAAGCCGCGGTGCGGCGGGAATATTTAACCACGCTATGGAAAATCAGGATATGCTGAAAGGGCGGATAACTGCTAAAAAGGTAGTAGCCAGCCTAGGCGGCAAGGTATGGTTTGAGGAGCTAGAATGGCGAAACGATGATGATGAGCTAGTACTCTATATCCCTAGCGGCAGCTTTCGTGTAAATTTGCTCGATGTTATTTTTAAAAGGCTCGATGCCGGCACTATAAAGGAGTTAACCCTAAACAATGCCCAGATTGCCCTGCGTTTTAGCGATGATATGAAGCTTGATGTTGTAAAGCAGGCGGATAGACCGCAGGACAGGCGGGAATTTACTCCCGAAGAAATTATAATGCGGACAAAAAAGCTTCGTGAGACGCTGTCTGAAGGCGAGCTAAAGGAGCTAGGCGCAAAAATTAGAGCCAAAAATCGGGCGCGCTTGCAGACTAAATGGCAAAATTTGAACCTTAGCGGCAAGGATATTGATGCCGATATTAGCTTTAAAGATTGTCAGGTAGAAATTTTTTATCGCAGCCGCTACTATGTGTTAAATAGAGTAAATCTACATATGCGGGCAGATGTAGATAAAATACTAAAGCTTGAGGCATCGACTGGCAGCTTTGGCGGCACAATGATAGGTCACGGCGTAAATTTGCAAGGCTCGATAGACTTAGCTAGAGCTCCTGAGCCGGTGTGCGATTTAACGATTAGATTATTTGATGTCGACCCGTCCTCAATGGGTTTTGGCTTAAATATCCATGACCATTTGACCCTCTCGGCACATTTTAAAGGACCAATTTCTAGCCCTGCCGGCGAAGGCACACTATCTATGAAGGAGCTGCATTTGCCAGGCTTAGATTTTACCAATGTTGACGGACTTATTTACTACCACAATTCAGACCTACTATTTAGGCAGGTGACGGCAGGCATTTATGGCGGCACACTAAAGGCGCGCGGCGACTATAATATCGACACGCGCTACTACAATATATATGGTCATGGCGAAAATTTAGAAAGTAATAAGGCATTAGCTAAGTCGCGGCTAAATACCAAAGTGACCTTGGATTTAGCCATGCACTCTGACGGCAATCCGCGCAAAACAGAAATAAACGGTATTTTTAGTGCCGGCGAAGGCTCGTACTCTATGCTGCCCTTTAAAAGTCTAGGCGGACGCTTTAAAAGCACCTACAGGGATTTAAAATTCTATGATGTAGGCATTAGATTTGCGGGCTTCAGTGTGGCAACTGATGCCTTCAGTATAAAAAATGGCAAGCTCACCATGAGCCCGATACGCATTAGCGATGTTAAAGGCAACTCCATAGGCAGCATTGAGCGGTAGTATAATTAGCGAGGTGTAAATATGAATTTAACTCCGTCTATCGATGAGTTTAAACAGTTAGCTAAAAAGCATAACCTGATAGCGGTATCTATAGAGCTTAATATGGATTTAGATACACCGGTTTCAGTATATTATAAACTGGTAAATGAAAATAACGGCTTTATATTAGAGTCAGTCGATACCACTCATCAGCAGTTCGGCAGATATTCCTTTATAGGTGCAGAGCCGTTTATCAGGCTGCAAGTATTTAAGCATAAGCTTATGTTTAGAGAAAACGACCTTATGAAATGTATTGACGGCGACCCCGTATCAGCCATAAAGGAATTTATGTCAAGATATAATCCCGTTATCGAGGATAAGGAAATCCCCTTGATAAACGGCGGCATGGTCGGCTATTTTAACTACGAAGTGGTAGCCACCTTTGACAGAGTTCGCGGCATGGAGCTAGGCGAGGAGGAGCTTTTAGGTCAATTTATGATTTGCCGCCTGCTAGTCGTCTATGATGCACTGAAAAACAGTGCGCATTTAGTATATTTAGCCGACACCAAGGATAAGGATTTAGATGAATTGTATAACAGCGTAGCCAAAAAGCTTGCCGCAGCTAAAGAAAAATTGTTATCGCCGCTAAATTTAGCACCGACTGCAAAAACTACGCGCCCAACGCCGCTAAATTTTTTAGCTAAGTACGGCAAGCCGGAGGAAAAAGTATTAGCCGCTATAAATAAAGCCAAGGAGCATATTTTTGCGGGCGATATTTTTCAAGTCGTGCCGTCTAAGCAGTTCCGCGCTAAAATTACTAAGCCATGCTTTCATTTCTATCGGCGGCTGCGGCAGGTAAACCCGTCACCCTATATGTTTTATTTTAATTTTGGCAGTGTAAAGCTCGTAGGCGCATCGCCAGAAATGCTAGTTAAGGTCGCTGACGATAGCGTTTACACCTATCCGATTGCCGGCACTAGGCGGCGCGGCAAAAATGCCGCCGAGGACAAAATACTTGCCGCTGATTTGCAAAAGGACACTAAAGAAATCGCCGAACACTCAATGCTCGTTGACTTAGCGAGAAATGACATCGGGCGCATCAGCGAGGCAGGCTCGGTACAGGTAACTAAGTATAAAGAAATTGAGTATTTCAGCCATGTCATGCACATGGTATCGGAGGTAGTCGGCAAAATAAAATCAGGCTACGGAGCTATGGATATACTAAAGGCGACCTTCCCCGCAGGAACAGTCAGCGGCGCGCCCAAGCTGCGCGCTATGGAAATAATAAACGAGCTAGAGCCAGTGAAACGTGAGACCTATTCGGGGACTGTCGGCTATATGGATTTTGCCGGCAACATGGATATGTGCATTACCCTGCGTACTATGCGAATTGAAAATGACGATACCGCTGTAATTCAGTCAGGAGCAGGCATTGTTGCCGACTCCGTTCCTGAAAATGAATATAACGAGTTTCTGCAAAAATCAAAAGCATTATTTGAGGTAGTCGAGGAGGTGGAAAACGGTGTTATTGATTTTAGATAACTACGACTCCTTTACCTATAACATTTATCAGCTGCTAAGCGAGCTAGGTGCAGCTGTCGATGTTGTGCGCAATGATAAAATCACGGTTGATGAAATTAACCGCCGCGGCTATCAGGGGATAATTATTTCTCCCGGCCCAGGCGAGCCTAAAGATGCCGGCATAAGTGAAGAAGTTATTAAAAAGCTAGGCGGGAAATTGCCAATCCTCGGCATATGCCTAGGTCATCAGGCAATAGGCGAGGTATTCGGCGGTAAAATTATCCGCGCCGCTGAAATAGTCCACGGCAAGACCTCGCCCTTAAAGCATAGCGGCAAGGGACTATACACAGGACTAGCACAAAATATTCCTATCGGTCGTTATCACTCGCTGATTATCGACCGTGCCAGCCTGCCAAGCTCGTTAGAAATTACCAGCGAACTAGCTGACGGTACAATTATGGGTATTCGTCATAAAGAATACGATATAGAGGGCATACAGTTTCACCCCGAATCAATCCTCACTCCTGACGGCAGGCAGATGATGCAAAACTTTTTAAACCATTTAGGCAGGTGATACCGTGGAAGATAAGCACGCTGAAAGCGATGTAGCCGATGCCAAGGCAGTGGCTCTAAAATATAATGTCAATCAAGACAAAGCCCCGCGCGTAGTTGCCAAGGGACGCGGCCATGTAGCCGAAAATATTTTAGCGGCGGCACAGGCAAACACTGTCCCCATTTATCAAAACAAAAGTCTGGTAAATATGCTAATGGCACTAGAGCTAGACCGTGAAATCCCGCCGGAGCTGTATAAAACTATCGCCCAGATTATGGCTTACGTCTATCGCGTAGATAAAAAGCGGGGCAAGAAAAATAATATCTTAGGCAAGCATCATGTACGGACATAAAAAGCTAGGCGCAAGCGGCGAGCAGGCAGCCGCCGAATTTTTAATAAGCCAGGGCTATAGTATTCTTGAGCGCAACTACTCTGCCCCTGTAGGCGAGATAGATATAATCGCCGCTAAAGAAAGTACTATAAGCTTTGTAGAGGTAAAAACTAGAAAAAGCACTGTCTGCGGCACGCCGGCACAGGCGGTAAACTATTACAAGCAGCAAAAAATAATCCGTACCGCTAAATGGTATATAAGGTCTAAAAATATTGACGAGGACAGCTATTATTTTTCCTTTGACGTAGTCGAGGTTTACGCTGTGGCAGGGAAATTTACTGTCCGCCATATAAAAAATGCTTTTGAATTATAAAAATTATCAAGGGACGCTTGAGCGTCTCTTTTTTTGTATAATTTTTTCGTATTTCATGGTACAATTAAAGGACGCAAATTGTTTTGCACTGTGTAGTTTTTCTATTTTTTTGTAAAGAAAAGGGACGATAAATGGAAAAAGAACTTTTGGTACTAGAACACATCGACAAATTCTATGACGGCAGGCAAATTATTGAGGATTTAAACCTAGTAATCCACGAAAATGAATTTTTAACGCTTTTAGGGCCGTCAGGCTGCGGCAAAACAACTCTCCTTAGAATGATTGGCGGCTTTGAAACGCCGGACAAGGGCAGGATTTTATTTGCTGGCGAGGACATTACTTATTTAAGACCGGAAAAAAGACAGGTAAATACTGTCTTTCAAAAATATTCGCTGTTTTCCCACATGAATGTGGCGGAAAATATCGCCTTTGGCTTAAAGATAAAGGGCAAAAGCTCTAGCTACATAAAGGACAAAATAAAATACGCGCTGAAACTGGTGAACCTAGACGGCTATGAAAATGCCAGAGTTACCCAGCTCTCAGGCGGTCAGCAGCAGCGTATAGCTATAGCGCGGGCGGTAGTAAACGAGCCGAAGGTTTTGCTGTTAGATGAGCCGCTATCCGCACTTGATTTAAAGCTTCGCCAAAATATGCAGCGCGAGCTGGTAAAAATAAAAAATGAGCTGGGCATAACCTTTATATTCGTTACCCACGACCAAGAAGAGGCACTTTCGATGTCCGATACCGTGGTAGTAATGAACCAAGGCTGGATACAGCAGATTGGCACGCCCGAAAGCGTCTACAACGAGCCAGAAAATGCCTTTGTCGCTGACTTTATCGGCGACAGCAATATAATTGACGGCATTATGGTGCGCGATAAGCTCGTACACCTTTTAGGACAGGACATTCCTTGTATAAATACCGGCTTTGGCGAAAATGTCCCCGTTGATGTGCAAATACGTCCTGAGGATATTCAGATATGCACTCCTGACGAGGGACAGTATCAGGGCGTTATAACGCAGGTAGTATTTAAAGGCACAGTCTACGATATTACTATCGAGGCGGGCGGCTTTTCGTGGCTGGTGCAAACGATTACCGGCCATGAAAAGGGTAAAAAAGTCGGCATAAGGCTGGCGGCAGCTAATATTCAGATTATGGCAAAACCTGCCTCTGAGGACGAGGAGGCGGCAGTCGATGAATGAACGCTTATCGGGGCAGCGGCTCTTTATTTTGCCCTTTAGCCTGTGGGCGGCAATATTTATTATTCTGCCGTTATTTTTTGTCCTGCACAGTGGACTTACTGCCGCTGACGGCGCATTTACCCTAGAGAATATCCAAACGGTATTGCAATGGGAATATTTAAAGGCACTGTGGCTATCTATCGAGCTGGCATTTATCAGCACCGTTATTTGTCTAGTGCTGGCATATCCCCTGTGTCTTATCTTAAAGGAACACCGCAAGAAAAACGGCATACTGATTTTTCTGCTGTTTTTACTGCCGCTGTGGATGAATTCGCTTTTAACTACCATGGCATGGCAGACCATACTAGAGCGCAACGGCATAATAAATATGACACTTAGCGCGCTCTCATTGCCGACCTTAGAGCTAATCAATACGCCCTTGGCGATAATAATCGGCATGGTCTATAATTTTTTGCCCTACATGGTACTGCCCCTCTTTACCGCCATTTCTAAAGTCGACCACCGCATAGTCGAGGCGGCATGGGACTTAGGCGCGAGCCGTCTCGAAACCTTCCGCCGCGTCATCGTGCCGCTTACTATGCCGGGCATCGTCAGCGGCTGCACCATGGTCTTTATCCCCGCGCTTACCACCTTCGTTATTAGCGCGCTCTTAGGCGGCAACAAGGGATTGCTTGTCGGCAATATCATTGAGCAGGAGTTCACTGCCGCCTATGACTGGCAGCTAGGCAGCGCGCTTTCTATGGTACTTATGGTATTTATCGTACTAAATATTTTGTTAGAGTCCTTTACCGAAAATAGTGACAGCGGAAAGCAGGTGAAGTCCTAAATGCAAAAAATAAAAAATGCCTATCTAGGACTGATTGTCCTCTTCCTCTACGCGCCGATTTTTGTTTTAGTAGCCCAGTCCTTCAACGAAAGCCGCTACCGCGGGCACTGGACAGGCTTTACCCTAGACTGGTACAGCTCGCTTTTTGCCAACGAAGATATTATAAATGCCTTTATAAATACGCTCACTATCGGCTTTATTTCCGCCACCTTGGCGACCGTTTTGGCTCTAATTACCGCCCTCGGCATGAAAAGGCTCGGCACAAAAAATAGAATGATTTTGCGCGGACTAGCAAATGTCCCACTCTTAAATGCCGATATTGTTACCGGCATTGCCCTAATGCTGCTATTTTTAGGTTTAGGACTGCGGCTCGGCTATGACACCATACTGCTCGCGCATATCGTTATTAATCTGCCCTACGCTATGCTCTGCATTTTGCCGCCAGTACTTAGCATGGACAAGGTTTGGTACGAGGCGGCACTAGACCTCGGCGCAACGCCCGTACAGGCATTTTGTCGGGTAATTTTGCCGGAGCTAATGCCTAGCATCGTTGCCTCATTCTTGCTATCCTTTGCTATGTCGGCTGACGATTTTATTGTCACCTACTTTACCAAGGGTGCGGGCATTGAAACGCTGACCACCGAAATATATTCGGAGCTAAAGCTAGGCATTCACCCCGAGCTTTACGCCCTTTCAACCCTGTTTTTTGTAGCGGTAATCGTGCTGGTGGCACTTTTAATGTTTAATTACCGCGTTATCCGCCGCTATCGCAAAGTAGAAGGGGTGAAAGCACTTTGAAAATAAAAAAATATTTTGCCCTGCTGATAATGCTCCTTAGCTCGCTAATATTTAGCGGCTGCGATATGCTCGCCGAAGAGCAGGATGATGACGAGGACACACTATATATATATAGCTGGGGTGACTACCTAGACAGCGAAGTAATCGCCCAGTTTGAGCAGGAAACCGGCATAAAAGTTATCCTTGATGAGTACGATACTAACGAAAGTATGTACCCGCGTATTGCCGAAGGCGCAGAAAGCTATGACGTGCTCTGCCCCTCCGACTACATGATACAAAAGCTAATCGATAACGACCTATTGCAGCCCTTGGACTTTAACGAGCTGCCAAACGTAACTAAATATATTGGCAAAGATTTTTTCACGCAGTCTAAAGCCTTTGACCGCGAAAATAAATATAGCGTCCCCTACTGCTGGGGAACAGTCGGCATAATGTATAACACTAATATGGTCGATGAGCCAGTCGACAGCTGGGAAATCCTGTGGAACGATAAATACCGCGGCGAAATCCTTATGCAGGACTCGGCGCGCGATGCCTTTATGATACCGCTGAAGCTCATGGGAAAATCAATGAACACTACTGACGAGCAGGAGCTAATAGCGGCGCGCAATAAGCTAATACAGCAAAAGCCCTTGGTGCAGGCATACGGCATAGATGACATTCGCGACAAACTAAGCTCCGGCGAGGCGGCACTCGGTATAATTTTTTCTGGCGAGGCTATAAATCTCATGGCAGAAAACGAAGACCTCCGCTACACCATAGTGCCTAAAGAAGGCACAAATCTATGGATTGACTCGTGGGTAATACCGAAAAATGCCCGCCACATCGCTAACGCTCATAAATTTATAAACTTCCTCAGCCGTCCTGACATTGCCGCTAAAAACTTTAAAGCCCTCGGCTACTCCACCCCTAATACCGCCGTTAGAGAGCTAGTCGAAGACGATATGACCGACACTGAAATCGCTATCGCCTTCCCTAAGCCCGCAGTCTATCAGGGACAGGAAACCTATAGCTACCTCGGCGAGAAGCTAGAAAAGCTCTACACCAGACTATGGCTGCAAGTAAAAGTAGAATAAAAAATCGAAAAAATTTTAACCGCCCTTACGGGCGGTATTTTTATGCGCAAAAACAGAGAATTTGTCCCATACGGGGGGGCAAATGTATTATTTTAAGAAATGTCTTGTGGGGGGGGGCATTTGTAGTAATATAATCACATAAGTAAACTATATAGCCTGTATAAGCAATAAAAAAGGATTAATGCTTACAGGCTAGGTTTTATGGAGGAGATATTATGAGAAAGAATAGCAAGAATAAAAAACTAGCCCTGCTGGTGGGCATGGCAATGGCATTTAGTGCCGCCTATAGCGTAGCCCCTAGCGATGCCTTCGCCGCTGTTTATGATGTAACGGCTAAAACATCTGACGGTAGTACCACTTGGACAGTCAAAGAAGACGGCAAGGATGTATCAGGTGAAAATCTAAAGTCTACAGTTACCGAGGCATTAAAAAAAGAAGGCAACCAATTTACATTTAATAGCGATGCTTTAACAGCATTAAAAAGTGAAGACGGCAACACTATCGAGATTGCCGAGGGCAACACGATAACTGTTGAAACTAAGGGTAGTGACGGAGCTGTTACCAGCAGCGTCAGCTATACCGCCGCAGCCAGCACTGAAGATAGCAAGGTTGGCATTGATAAAGACGGCAAAATGGCTGGCAGCTACTCGACTATTACCATAAGCGGTGCAACAGGCGATAGCGATACGGCTACCAAAGCATCGCTGGCTGATAAAGCAACGGTAGGCAAATACGAAGTCACGGGCGGCAAAGTAGAGCTGTCAGGCACGGCGACCACCGTCAATGTTGCCAAGGGTGCAACTCTAAGCTCCAATAGCAAAGACGGACTAACGGCTGCCGAAATAAATCTTGCCGAAGGCGCAACGCTGGCAGATAGCAGCACTTTTACCACTGAAAAAGTTACCGTTGCCGGCGAGAGTGTAGATTTATCCAAGACAACCCTAAAGGCTGAAAGTAATAAAACGCTAAGCATAACCAATAATAGCGGCAGCGTCAAGCTAGGCGCAGTCGCTGCAGGCACAACGGTAACGGCTAACGGCGTAGAGGCTGGAGCAGTAGCTGACGGCGCAGTAATTAACGGCGGCACAGGCGATGTAAAAGTGGAGAGCATAACCCTAGGTAAAACAACTGAAGGCAGTGCTACTGCCGGTCCGACAATTAAGGGCAACAATATTGAAATCACCTCCGACCTGTCGACTGACGGCTCGGGCACAATCGAAGCTACGGGCAACGTTACCTTTGACAAAGGCGAAAATGTTAAAAATTTAAAAATCACTGCTGGCGGCACAGTAGATACAGGCTCTACCGCCATGACTAACGAAAACATGGCAAATATCACCGCCAACAAATTAAAAACCACTGGTGCAGTTACGGTTAGTAAAGAGCTTACAGGAATAAAAAATATCGAAACTGAGGGGGCTTTTACCGTTAGCGGTAGTGATGCGCTAAATTTTGACAGCGTTACCGCTGGTTCTTTCTCCAATACTGCTACAACAAGCGGTGACAATGCAGCACCAGCAGTAAATATAAAGAGCCTGACCGTAAACGGAGCATACACCAATAGCGGCACAGTAACTGTAGACAGCCTAAAGCTGGGCTCTAGTGCAACCTTTACCTCAGATAAAGGTGAAATCAATACTAAGACTTTAATCGTTGATGGAAGTTTAACGTCTTTAGACAATCTCAAAATAAACGGTGGCGACGGCACTGGCGATGATGTAAAAATCGTTGTTACTGGTGCAGATGATAGTACAAATGCCAGTAAGATTGCAGAGGTTGTAGCTAAAGCAATTTACGGTGATAATGCTACTAACGAGCAAAAGGCAAAAGTTCTTGCCAATACCACCACTACCAGCAGCACCGGTTCGGCTGATGAATTAAGTAAAGCTGAAAGCGGTGTAACGGATGCTAAGGCAAAAATGCAGACCTACAGCACCTACACGGCAGACGA
>SAMEA104315428__coassemble_1640_pt1 | contig 10689 bp, 12 predicted proteins | sample SAMEA104315428__metabat2_low_PE_031 | metagenome-assembled genome bin SAMEA104315428 (sample SAMEA104315428) | gut metagenome | biome: Monkey gut; feature: monkey-associated habitat; material: faeces | place: China | collected 2013 | reverse complement strand
CGAATACCGGAGCGCACAAAAACCCTTTTTACCTTAGGGATATTTCTAAGCTCCCGCAATAATTTTATATAGTCGCTATGGTCAGCCACTAGATTTTTACACGGCACGGGCGATAGGCAGGGTTTGCCGCGGCAAGTGCCGCGTGTAAGCTGCTCCTTGCAGCTCGTTTGGCGAAAGTTTGCCGTAGGCCCGCCCACATCATGGATATAGCCTTTAAAGCCGGCTAAATTTGTTAATATTTTAGCCTCTTTTAAGAGCGATGCATGGCTGCGCCGCTGAATTATCCTGCCCTCGTGGGAAATAATAGCGCAAAAGTTACAACCGCCAAAGCAGCCGCGCTGACTGACTAGGCTAAACTTGACCTCCGCTATTGCCGGCACGCCGCCTGCCTTATCATAGATTGGATGCCATGCTCTCCTATATGGCAGGTCGTATATTTCGTCCATTTCCTGCTCATTAAGCGGCTTAGCCGGCGGATTTTGTACTACGCACCACTCATCATTTTGCTGGGCAATTTTTCGCCCGCGCATAGCGTCCTGCTCTAAGTATTCTATTTTAAAGGCTTCGGCAAATTTAGCCTTACTGTTTGAAACCTCAGTATAAGACGGTAGCGGCAGATAATCCCAAACATAATCCATATTAGGTACGCGGTAGCAAGTGCCGTTTACATCTTGGATATTTTCTATCGCTACACCCTGCTGCAAGTCGGCAGCTATTTCAAGCAGTGCGCGTTCACCCATGCCAAACACTAATAAATCAGCCTGACTATCGACTAATATCGACCGCCTGACACTGTTTGACCAGTAATCATAGTGGGCCATGCGCCTTAAACTCGCCTCAATACCGCCGATTATAATCGGCACATCAGGATACAGCTCACGCAGACGATTGCAATAAACTATTGTTGCGCGTTCAGGCCGATAGCCGGCTTTGCCGCCTGGCGAATAAAAATCCTGATGCCGCATTTTTTTAGCCGCGGTAAATTTATTCAAGAGAGAATCCATATTGCCCGCAGAAACAAGAAACCCCAGCCGCGGTTTCCCCAGGCGGTCAAAGTCCCTGGTAGAATGCCAATCCGGCTGGGGAATTATTCCAACTTTATAGCCGTGCTTTTCTAGCAATCTGCAAAGTATTGCTGGGCCAAAGCTCGGATGGTCAACGTAGGCATCGCCGGAAATAAATACAAAGTCTAGCTCCTGCCAGCCCCGCTCGACCATATCTTTTTTACTAATTGGCAAAAAATCATTCATTAGTTTTTGCTATCCTTTTATTTATTGCTTAGGCTGTTTAGCACTCTCGCCATTAGGGCCATAGGTCTTTTCTATAACCTCGCCCGTATTGCCCAATTTTCCTAAATCCTTACCATTTAGCTTTAGCTCGACTGCACCGGCATTGCCCGCTGTAATAACTACATTTTCCTTGCCCTTCCAAGTTTCAGTCTTGCCTTTTTCTACAATGCCTTCAAAAATAGTTTTGCCGTCTACATCGACCTGCGTCCAGCAGCGATCAGTAAATTTAGCTACGAGCTCCACCCCGTCAACCTTCTTTTCCGGCACGGCCGGTTTCACTGGTACTTCCTCCGCCTTTGTTTCTACTGGTGCGGGTGCAGCAGCTGGCTTTTCTTCGCTGCCGCTGCCGCTTGTAAAATAAAATGCTCCGCCAATAACCGCTAAAATAATTGCTGCTATCAGCATAAAACTTTGTTTTTTATGCGAGCTTTCTACCTGCTGGCGCAATTCCGTTTTCTTTTCTGCTGATTGCGGCTTTTTATCAACCGTTTTTTCTTTAGCCTTAGCCTTTTTTTCGCGCTCCTTATTTTTTTCTTCAGCCGCCTTAGCTGCCTCGGCTTTGGCTATTTCCTCAGGATGATTTTCCTGCGTGTAGTTAAGAATAATATCATCAGCATCAAGCTTTAAAAAAGTAGCGTAGTTGCGAATAAACCCCTTAGCATAGACCTCGCCAGGAAGCTTATTATATTCTCCGTTTTCGATTGCCTCTATGTATATGCCGCGAATACTCGTCCCCTTTTCAACATCCTTTATTGTTAAATTTTGTTTTTCGCGCTCAGCACGCAAAATATCATTTACCATAATGTATTCAAAATCTCCCTGTCATAATAATACAAATTGCCTTGTTTCATTATACATGACTTTATGAAGTAAAACAATTTTTTTTAAAAATTTACTTGACATCGCTCAGACTAAATCCATAATCAAGCAATGCCGCACCTTCACTAAAACGTGTTTCATCATCATTTGAGTGTAATATTATAGCTAAAAGCTCGCGTCCGTTGCGGTTAGCAGCTACCATTAAGCAGCCGCGGGCAGCACTTGTCCAGCCAGTTTTACCTCCGACACAGCCAGCATAGGTGGTTAAAAGCTCATTGGTATTTACACAGTACTCAACGCGTCCCTGCGGCTTAATATAATAAATATTTTTAGCCGCTGTACCGATTATTTTTCTAAATTCATCATTTTCTAAAGCGTAGCGCGCAATTATTCCCATATCGCGGGCAGTAGTGTAGTGGTTGCTGTCGGGCATACCGTTGGCATTTACAAAATGCGTGCTAGTTGTTCCCATTTCCGCGGCGCGGCGGTTCATCAGCTGAGCAAAATAATCTACATCACCGCCCGTAAGCGACTCGCCGACAGCTGTGGCACAGCCATTATCCGATATAAGCATCATTTGATAAACTAAGTCTAGTAATCTTATATGCTCACCGCCGCGCAGTCTGGTACTTTCGACATCAGCAGCGTTAGGACTAATCTCAACTATTTTATCCATATGGCCATTTTCAAGGGCTAATATTGCCGTCATAATTTTAGTCAGACTCGCAGGATATTCGCGTTTATCAGCATTTTTTTCGTACAGTATTTCACCAGTATTAACATCTAATAAGATTGCCGCATCAGCACTAATGTTCGGTGCTGCCGCCATAACCCTAGTATTTAGCATACTAAACAGTATAAACGCTATAAGCGTTACTAAAACATTTTTTCTTAATGGATAAAATTTCATTTAAATGGCCTTCTTTACATTATGAATATAAAAATAAGTACATCAGTTGACGTACTTATTTCGCATTATTTAGCTAAGGAGTGAATAATCTCGGTTAAAGCTTTTATAAAACTATTTATGTCCTCTGCCGTGGTATAGCGTCCGATAGTAACTCTAATGGCACTGGCGGCTTTTTTAGTTGGCTGGCCCATAGCTAACAGCACATGCGACGGCTCAAGCGAGCCAGCACTACAGGCACTGCCTGCTGATACCGCAAAGCCTGCCATATCTAATCTTATCAGCATTGTATCCTGCGATATATTTTCAATGCCAAAGCTAACATTATGCGGCAGTCTAAAATCACTGTCGCCATTTATGTAGGCATGAGGAATTTTTAATATTTCCTCGATAAGAATATCGCGAAGCTTGCCAAGTCTTTTTTCTTCACTAGCTAAATCTAATTTTGCTAGTTTCGCCGCCTCGCCCAGTCCTACAATTCCAGCTACGTTTTCCGTGCCGGCCCGCATATTTCTTTCCTGCGCGCCGCCATGAATTAAAGCGTCAGGCTGCACACCGCTGCGCAAGTACAGCGCGCCTATGCCCTTCGGGGCATAAATTTTATGTCCCGATAGAGATAATGCATCTACCTGTAGCTCGTCAACATTTACTGCAATGTGTCCTACCGCCTGTACCGCGTCCGTATGAAAAAATATATTTTTCTCGCGCAATATTTTACCGATTTCAGCAATAGGCTCGACCGTACCGACTTCATTATTAGCCAGCATTAAGCTGACAATAATTGTATCAGCAGTTATTGCTTCTATTACATCGATAGGATTAATTCTTCCCCTGTCATCAACGGGAAGATAAGTTACGTTAAAGCCCTCACGCTCTAAATAAGCGCAGGCATTTAGTACAGCGTGATGTTCAATAGCCGAGGTTATTATGTGATTGCCTTTTCCCTCGCGGCGGAGTTTAAACGCCATGCCTTTTATTGCCCAGTTGTCGCTTTCGCTGCCGCCGCTGGTGAAAAATATCTCGCTGGCAGCTGCGCCAATTAAATCTGCCACTTCAGCTCTAGCCTTAGCTACCGCCTGCCTAGCGGTACGACCGTAGCTATATAGGCTAGAGGGATTGCCAAAGCTTTCTGTAAAATATGGCAGCATCGCCGCTAAAACTTTTTTATCCACAGGCGTGGTTGCCGCATAATCTAAATATACAGCCTTCATCTAGCACACCCCACATGCTCATGGTCTGCATCATTATCTAACAGTGTCTGCAAGGTTATATTTTCTAATACGCTGCTTATACTGTCGCAAACCTTTTCCCATATACCGCGCGTTACGCAGGCGCAAGCCTTATCACAAAGCTGATTTTCTGCCGCAGCGTCAGCTAACAGACAATCGACCACCGCAATAGGGCCTTCAACAGTAGTAATTATCGAGCCGATAGTTATATCTTTAGGCTCTTTTCCTAACATATAGCCGCCCTGCGCACCGCGAATACTTTTTACCAAGCCCGCCCGTCTTAGCGGCACCATTAATTGTTCTAAATAATTTTCTGATAGTCCCTGACTTTGCGCCACACTTTTTAATGGTACTGCTCCTTCGCCGTAGTGCATCGCCAATTCATATAAAGCTGTTACGCTGTAGCGTCCTTTAGTTGATATTTTCATATTATACCTTCAAAATTACGACCAACATTTTTTCAAATATTCGCCTAAATATTTTTCCTGTCCATTATCACTAGGCTGATAATAATGAACATTTTTTAATTCATCAGGCAAATATTGTTGTCGTGCAAAGTGGTCAGGAAAATCATGCGGATATATATAATCCTTGCCATGTCCTAGCTTAGCTGCTCCTTTATAATGAGCATCGCGCAAATGAGCCGGCACCAGACCGATATTTTTATTTTTTACATCGTTCATAGCGGCAAAAATTCCTTTGCAGGCGGCATTACTCTTAGGCGCGGCAGCAATGTAGGTAACTGCCTGCCCTAAAATTATTTGTGCCTCCGGCATACCGACAAACTGCACCGCATTGGCAGCATTCATTGCCATTACTAGTGCTAAGGGGTCGGCATTGCCTACGTCTTCAGAAGCACAGATAACAATTCTTCTAGCGATAAATTTTATGTCCTCGCCAGCGACTAACATCCTAGCTAAATAATGAAGTGCCGCATCAGGGTCGCTGCCGCGCATACTTTTTATAAAGGCTGAAACTGTATCATAGTGGTTATCACTGTTTTTATCGTAACGCTGTACTCTAGTCCCTAATATTTCTTCTACCATAGCGATAGTTATTGTACCGCCAATGAGCGGCAACATATTAGCTGCGCCCTCAAGAATATTTAGTGCCATGCGGGCATCGCCGTTTGCCATAGCGGCAATTACCTTTATGGTTTCAGCATCTATCCTTATATTTTCCGCGCCTAGACCGCGTTCCTTATCACTAAGTGCCTGTCTTATAATATTTATTAACTCATTTTCGCTTAGCTTGTGCAGCCTTACTATTCTAACGCGCGACAATAGCGCATGATTTACCTCGAAAAATGGATTTTCTGTTGTTGCACCGATTAATATGAGCCGCCCGTCCTCGACATACGGCAGCAATACATCTTGCTGGCTTTTGTTAAAGCGATGTATCTCATCAATGAAAATTATGGTGCGCTTTGAGTAAAGCTTGCGCGCATCATCGGCTGCTTTTACTACCTGGCGAAGGTCGGCAATTCCTGCCGCTACAGCATTCAATCGCTTAAATTCGCTATTGGTCATGCTGGCAATCATCTGCGCCAAGGTTGTCTTGCCCGTTCCCGGCGGGCCATAAAAAATCATTGAGGAAACAGTGTCGCGCTCAATCATTTGCCGCAGGAAGTGACCACTGCCTACCGTTTCGCGCTGACCGATAAACTCGGCAAAGGTTCGCGGTCTCATTCTTTTTGCTAGTGGCTCAAACGAACGAATACTATCATTAGCAGCTGCGCTAAATAAATCTAAACTTTCATCAGGCAAAATTTTCACCTCAATTTGTTCCAGTCGAGCCAAAGCCTCCGGTACGTTTAGCACCTATTTTTTCACTATCACCGTCAACCATTAAATATTTTTGAAATATTCCCTGAGCTATGCGCTCACCCTTGCTTATAGTGACTGCTCTATCAGAGTTGTTGGTAAGGGATATAAATATATGTCCTTCATTCTCTTCATTGCCATAGTAATCAGCGTCAATCACTCCCACATAATTAGTCAGCATGATATTTTTCTCTACCGCTACGCTAGAGCGAATATAGATGTATAATACCTCGTCTGCCTGCATATACGCTTTTAAGCCAGTAGGAATAAGCACCGTCTTGCCGGCACTTATTACCGTATCTATTCCTGACTCAATATCATAGCCGGCACTTTTAGCGGTTTTTCTAGTCGGTATATTTATTCCTAAATCCTTGTAGCTGCTTACTACCTCAAATCCTCTATTTTTCATATTTATTTCCTTTTCAAAACAAAAAGCCTTCCTTTTCGGGAAGGCATTAACTTTTTATTTTTCTTCCGCCGTGCCGATAGCTCTAGCCGGAGTAATGGTCGATATAGCATGCTTATAAACCATTTGCTGCTTGCCTTGAACATCTATCAATACCGTAAAATTATCAAAGCCCTTAACATTTCCCTTTATTTGGAAACCATTTAATAGGTGGATTGTTACGGCTACATTTTCCTTGCGCGCCTGATTTAAAAAATTATCCTGTAGATTTATAATTTTGTTTGGCATAATCTATTCCTCCATATCTATTTGCTTAATTGTATTCGCTATTGCTGTAAAAAATCCTGCTAATGACTGCTATTGCTTACGGCAAAATATTTTTTTACATCAGCTGTTACTCTGCTGATTAATTCTTCGCTAGTCATTTCATCAGCTCTATACCAATGGATATAAGGCATCTTGCGAAACCAAGTGAGCTGTCTTTTAGCAAAGTGGCGCGTATTTTTTTGAACTAAATCAAGGGCGGCAGGTGTAGTAAGCTTACCATTAATCAGCTGCACAATTTCTTTGTAGCCTATCCCCTTCATCGCGGGAGCATCGGGCCTAACACCGGCCGCCAAGAGATTTTTTACCTCGCTGATTAGACCGTCTGACAGCATTAATTCTACTCTCTTATTAATCCTTTCATAAAGTGACGAACGCTCACGGTTTAAACCAACCACATAGGCATCATAAATAAGCTTAGGCGCGCGTGCTGCCGACAATTCCTCGCCGCTTTGTGCTACCTCTAAGGCTCTAATAACGCGCAAGACGTTATGGGGATGAATGTTTTTAGCTACAGCCGGTGCAACTTCTTTTAACATTTTATATAGATAGCCGCCGCCCTTTTCCTTAGCAATTTTTTCTAGCTCTTGACGATAGGTGCTGTTTTCGCCGCTCTTGCTAAACTCGTAGCCCTCTAAAAGTGCCTTGATATAAAGCCCCGTGCCACCAGCAATTATAGGTATTTTGCCCTCACTATTTATTTTGGTGATTAAGGGGCGCGCTGCCTTTACAAAATCAGCTACATTAAAGCTAGCTGTAGGCTCGTGGCTATCGATTAAATGATGAATTATGCCCTTGCGTTCGGCTAAGGTCGGTTTAGCCGAACCAATATCAAAGCCGCGGTACATCAGCATAGAGTCACCAGAAATTATTTCCGTATTAAAAATCTGCGCCAGCTCTATCGATAGTGCGGTTTTACCCACTGCTGTCGGACCTAAAATAACTATCAGCTTTTCCTGCGGCATTTTACTCAAGCTCAAGCTCCTCACCTATGCCCACGATATGCACCATAGCTCTTGACATTGCCTCAGTTATTTCTTTGTAATGCAGCACGTCCTGATTAATAACAGGCCAAGTATTATAATGTACGGGGATAACATGACGGGCATTTAATAATTGTGCGGCTAAAGCTGCGTCCTCTAAACCCATAGTATAGTTATCACCAATAGGCAAAACGGCATAATCTAAATCGTCTTTGCGCCCTATAAGCTGCATATCGGTAAATAATGCTGTATCGCCGGCAAAATATATTTTTAAACCGCCCATATACACTACATAGCCGCAGGCAATGCCGCCGGCAACACCCGCACTATGCTGAGCAATTGTCATGCGCACCTTGCCAAACGGTAAATTTAGCGAGCCGCCAATATTCATAGGGTGTTCCTTTAAACCGGCAACACGCCGCTCACATTCAGCTAAAACCTCCGGCGTTGATACCAATTCTGCCCCCGTTCTCTTAGCAATTTCCGGCGCATCGCCTAAATGGTCACTGTGAGCATGGGTAATCAAAATATAATCAGCCTCAACTTGTTCGTAGCTTACAGCTGCCTTAGGATTGCCTGTAAAAAATGGGTCAAATAAAACCTTATATTTTCCGTCATCTAGCCTAAAACAGGAATGTCCATAATACTTAAATTTCATTTATGTTCCCTCCTCTATTTACCGTCTAGCCTTAGCGTGTTATGCTTATAACAAATTATAACACAAATATTAGTCGAGGTTTAAAATTATGATACCTTTTAAAATAAAAATTCCCCAGCTAACTGCCATTTATTCCTACGAATTATCTAAATCACCATGGCTGTTAATAACTGGCGGCAAAGCTCCTGACAGCATTTGGCTAAAAAAAACGATAACGCTGGCAAAGCCCGCTAAGCTTTGGGCAGCCGACCACGGTATAGACAGTTACCATGAAGTACAAATACTGCCTAACTGCCTGCTCGGTGACGGCGATAGTGCCAGCAATGCCAGTTGGGACTGGGCTAAAAAAAATAATGTTGCTATCGAAAAATTCCCTCGTGCCAAGGATTTAACCGACACGCAGCTTGCGCTAGAAGAAATGAGTACCGCTAATGCGCCTTTTATTATAATGACTGGAGCTTTTGGCGGACGGTTCGACCACGCCTACAGCACTATTTATAGTGCCGCCCACAGTAAAACTGACTGCGCCTTAATTGATGACAGCGAAGCCGTATTTTTTGTAAAGGAAGGCACAGATTTAAAATTTAATTTTGCCGCTATTCCTAAGGCTATATCGCTGCTCCCCATTACCAGCGAGGTAACAGGCGTTAATATTAAAAATGTCCGCTGGAAGCTAACTAATGCCACATTAAAAGCAGACTTTCCTAATGCCGTCAGCAATGAATTACTGCCTGATAAAAATAATTTTTCTATACACATAGCTACAGGAATACTAGCGGTTTATCTTTACTTCGGCGACAACTGATTAAATTTTCGCTGCCGCACTGCCTCATAAAGAACAATCGCCGCCGACATACCGACATTTAACGATTCTGCCTTGCCATACATCGGTATATAGGTTTTAGCAGAGTTTTGCAAAAAAATATCAGCTATGCCATTTCCCTCATTGCCGAAAATTATTGCTGTGCGTGTAGAAAAATCCTGCAAAAAGTGCGGTTTAGCGGTGCTGTCTAAAGCTGTTGCATAAGCACATATATTATTTTGCTGCAAAAAATTTAATACTTCGCTGTCACTTACGTTTTCAACTATAGGCAAATTAAAAATACTGCCCATGGTTGAGCGTACAGTTTTATCGCTATAGACATCAGCTGTGCCATTAGTCAAAATAACGGCACTAGCATTAACGGCATCAGCCGTGCGGATAATCGTTCCTACATTCCCAGGGTCTTGAACATTATTTAAAACTACATACAGCGGATTTTTCATATTGTTTAGCTCAGCTAAACGATATTTTTTTTGTTTCATTATCAGCATTATGCCCTGTGGAGCAGCAGTTGCGCTCACCTTATGATAAATATTTTCTGTTACTTCATAGCTATTTACTTTTTTGCTGTCAAGCATTGATAGTATTTTTTGTCCGCGCTCATTTACTAATAATTTTGCCGTATACAGGGCAAAATTAATTTCAAAATCTGAGCTTAATGCCATTTCACTAAGCCTTATACCTTCGGCAATAAATAATCCTTCAGCCGTTCTATTTTTTCTTTTGGCAAGACTAGCCACTAATTTTATTTTTTTATTGGCAGGACTTTCAATCTTTTCTCGCATATTCTCACCACATATCAAAAATCATACTAAAAAAGAGCCTGATGAAGTCATCAAGCTCTCTAAAGCCTTTAATTAAAGGTTTTCTTTAGCAACTGCAACGAGCTGAGCAAAAGCCTTTTCGTCAGAAACTGCTAAATCTGCTAACATCTTGCGATTAACCTCAACGCCAGCCTTGGTAAGACCGCATACTAAACGGCTATAGGAAATACCATTTATGCGGGCAGCAGCGTTGATGCGGGCAATCCACAGACGACGGAAATCGCCTTTTTTAGCACGGCGGTCACGGCGTGCATAGTAGAGAGCCTTCATTACAGTTTCATTAGCTTTTTTAAACTGCTTGCTCTTAGAACCCTTGTAGCCCTTAGCGAGCTTTAAAATTTTCTTATGACGTCTATGTGCAGTCACGCCTACTTTAACTCTTGGCATGTTCTTATCCTCCTAATGTATATAAGTGATTAAGCGTACGGCAGCATGCTCTTAATGCGGCCAAAATCAGCAGCAGTAGCGATAGCTGCCTTGCGCAGATTGCGTTTGCGCTTAGGGCTCTTCTTCTCTAGGATATGGCTCTTAAAAGCCTTGTTACGTTTAAATTCACCACTACCCGTTACGGTAAAGCGTTTTGCAGCAGCTCTGCGAGTTTTAA
>SAMEA104315428__coassemble_1552_pt1 | contig 11338 bp, 11 predicted proteins | sample SAMEA104315428__metabat2_low_PE_031 | metagenome-assembled genome bin SAMEA104315428 (sample SAMEA104315428) | gut metagenome | biome: Monkey gut; feature: monkey-associated habitat; material: faeces | place: China | collected 2013 | reverse complement strand
TCAGCTAGGGATAAGCATTAGCTATGCAGTACAGCCTAGTCCTGACGGATTAGCGCAGGCGTTTATTATCGGCGAAAAATTTATAAACGGAGAAGGCTGTGCTTTGGTGTTAGGCGATAACATATTTTATGGCTCGGACATTGCTCAGGTTATGCAGGACGTAACTAAAAACGATGACGGGGCAACTGTTTTTGCCTATTATGTATCAGACCCAGAACGCTACGGCGTAGTGGAGTTTGACAGCAGCGGCAAAGCACTTAGCCTAGAAGAAAAGCCTTCTAAGCCTAAATCAAATTATGCTGTAACCGGTCTATATTTTTACGATAAAGATATTGTCGATATTGCTAAAACTATAAAGCCGTCAGCTAGAGGCGAATTAGAAATAACTGATGTAAACAAGGTTTATTTAGCTAACAACAAACTGAAGGTACAAAAAATGCGCCGCGGCTATGCTTGGCTCGACACAGGAACGCATGAGTCGCTTCTAGATGCGGCATCGTTTGTACGCACTATACAGGCGCGGCAGGGATTAAAAATTGCCTGCATTGAAGAAATTGCCTATCGTATGGGACATATCGATGCCGAGCAGGTTTTAAGACTGGCCAAGCCCTTAGAAAAAAATGAATATGGTAAATATTTACAGCAAATAGTATGCGAATGATTGGAGAATTTGACAATGGAAGTAACTGAAACACAACTAAAGGGCGTGTTTATAATAGAGCCACAAGTATTTGGCGATGCTCGTGGCTGGTTTATGGAAAGCTGGTCAGAAAAAAAGCTGAAAGATGCTGGCATAGATGTAAATTTTGTACAGGATAATCAGTCATATTCAGCTGAAAAGGGAACGCTTAGAGGGCTACATTATCAGCTAAATCCTATGTGTCAGGCAAAACTATTGCGAGCTACTAGAGGAACTATCTTTGATGTGGCAGTCGATATAAGAAAAGGCTCGCCGCAGTATGGAAAATGGGTCGGCGTAGAGCTGTCCGAGGAAAATAAAAAGCAGCTATTTATTCCGCGCGGCTTTGCTCACGGCTTTATTACTCTTACTGATGATGTCGAGGTGCAGTATAAAGCTGATAACTACTATGCGCCGGAATGTGACGGCAATATTGCTTGGAACGACCCCGATATTGCTGTAAAATGGCCGATTGAGCCCGTTATATTGTCGGCTAAGGATAAAGCTGCGCCTTATCTTGCCGAGCGTCAGGATTTAAATTTTGTATATAGTGAGTAATCACTAGAAAGGAGATAATATGAATATAGTTGTTACCGGCGGAGCTGGTTTCATTGGGGCAAATTTCATCTATTATATGCTGAAAAAGCACCCTGCTGATAAAATAATCTGCTATGATAAGCTGACCTATGCCGGCAATATGGAAACCTTAGAAAAAGCTCTTACTAAAAGCAATTTTAAATTCATCAAGGGCGATATTGCTAACCGTCAGGCAGTATATAGACTGTTTGAAACAGAAAAGCCCGATATGATTGTAAACTTTGCTGCTGAATCTCATGTCGACCGCTCGATAGAAACACCGGAAATATTTTTACAGACTAATGTTATCGGCACTAGCGTGCTGTTAGATGCGTGCCGCAAGTATGGTATCGACCGCTATCATCAGGTATCGACTGACGAAGTTTACGGCGATTTGCCGCTAGACAGACCAGATTTGTTCTTTACAGAAAATACCAATCTGCATACGTCTAGTCCCTATTCAGCCTCGAAAGCATCGGCTGATTTATTGGTACAGGCTTATCACCGCACCTATAAAATACCTGTTACAATCTCGCGTTGCTCGAATAACTATGGGCCATTCCATTTCCCTGAAAAGCTGATACCGCTGATGATTATAAATGCGCTGTCTGATAAAAAACTTCCAGTATACGGTGACGGCAAAAATGTTCGGGACTGGCTGTTTGTCAAAGACCATTGCGCAGCAATTGATTTAATCCTACAGCAAGGCAGGGTCGGCGAGATTTATAATATTGGCGGACACAATGAGCGCACTAATATTGAAGTTGTAAAAACTATTTTGCACGAGCTAGGCAAAAGCGAAAGCCTTATCGAGTACGTTGCTGACCGTAAAGGGCATGACCGCCGCTATGCTATTGACCCGACAAAGATTTCTACGGAGCTCGGCTGGCAGCCGACTACAAAATTTGAGGACGGCATCAAGGAAACCGTAAAATGGTATTTAGACAATCGCGACTGGTGGATGGGCATTATAAGCGGCGACTACGCTAGTTATTATGACCGTATGTATGGTAAGCGTGCTACGCTGGAATTTTCCAAAATATAAATTTTACTTGACAACAGCTAAAAGCTACTGTAAAATAGCTTTTGTAGTTTTGTGGGGGCATAGCTCAGCTGGGAGAGCGCTTGCATGGCATGCAAGAGGTCAGGAGTTCGATCCTCCTTGTCTCCACCATAATGATATTATTGCAGGTAGTCCTTGGTAGTGACTATCTGCTTTTTATTTTTGTCAAACTATTTATCTTCATTTGTTATTCTTTTATAGTAATATAACCCTCGCGGGGGGTTTTTATTTTTATTCATTTTTACTATAATTAGAGTAAATCATTAACTGTTGGTGTATTAAATTTATGTATAGGAGAGCTGATTATGGACAAATCTTATCAAGCTAAAGAACTCCACGGCATTGTAAAAATAAATGCCGACCACTGTAAGGGCTGCGATTCGTGCAAGTCGTTCTGCCCCGTAGGAGCAATCGATGGTGCATATGGCGCAACGCATCATATTGATGATGCTAAATGCTTGCAGTGTGCGCAGTGTCTTGTAAATTGCCCCTTTGGTGCTATCGAGGATACCGTTGACGTGGTGGATACGGTTATTGAAAAGCTAAACGACCCTAAAACTACCGTAGTAGCAACGGTTGCTCCGGCGGTGCGCGTGGCTTTAGGCGAGGAGTTTGGCATGGAGCCAGGTTCACTGGTAACAGAGCAAATGTATGGCGCACTAAAGGCTGCCGGCTTTAAGATTATGGACGTAAACTTTGCCGCCGATAACACCATTATGGAGGAAGGCTCGGAGCTAATCGAAAAGATTAAAAAATATGTCCTAGATATTCCTAGCGAGCATCATCTAGGTGCATTGCCGCAGTTTACCTCCTGCTGCCCTGCATGGGTTCGCTATGTCGAGCTATATCACCCAGATTTAATTGACCATTTGTCATCGGCTAAATCGCCGCAGGGCATGGCAGGCGCAGTAGCAAAGACCTATGGCGCAACCGATGTTTGGCATGTAGAGCCAGAAAATATTTTTGGCGTAGGCATATATCCCTGCACGGCTAAAAAGTTTGAGGCATCGCGCCCTGAATTTAATTCAGCTGCTAAATATTGGCAGGCTAAGGGACATACAGCAGATTATCAAGATACCGATGTAGTACTTACTACTCGCGATTTAGCGCGCCTGCTGAAAAAACTTAATATCGACCTTAAAACCGTTGAACCAGCTGACGAGAAAGATAATCCTATGGCAGAATATACCGGCGCAGGTACGATTTTTGGTACTACGGGCGGCGTTATGGAGGCAGCTTTACGCACGGCTTATTTTGTCCTGACGGGTGAGGAATTAACCAACCTAGAATTTATGCCGGTTCGCGGACTAAAGGCGGTAAAGAGTGCCGAAGTACCGCTGAAATTAAAAGACAGCGGCAAGGAAATCACGCTGAAGGTTGCCGTTGTTCATGGTACAAAAAATGTAGAGCCGCTGCTAGAGGAAATAAAAAATGGCACTTCGCCCTATCATTTCATAGAGGTTATGAACTGCCCTGGTGGTTGCGTAAACGGCGGTGGACAGCCGATTAATCCTATGGGAACCTCGTGGACTGACGGCTTTAAAGCAATCCTGCCGTGGAGCTAAGGAGTGAATGAACATGGAGCATAATTATCAGGAAAAGCAATTTACGATAAATCGTCGCCAATTTATCGGCATAGTCGGTGTAATCTGTGCGGCACTGTGGACAGGGCTATATACTCTTACCGATATATTTGTTGACCGCAATAAATATATAAAGATGCGCGCAGCAGGTCTATATAAGGACGATGAAAAGCAGGCGGCAAGACAGAGCCACCACAATAAGAGCTTACAGCAAATGTACGCCGGTCTTAACACTAAGCCGCTAGCTCCGCTGTCGGAGGAGCTGTTCCACACGAAGTACGTTGACCGTTCAAAACTATAATAGGAGGGTATAGCCATGCAAGAATTTTCTAATGATGATGTCGTCCTGCGCCATACACTTCCCGTGCGCCTTTTCCATTGGTCGCTAGTGTTAGGTTTTTTGCCAGCAGGTTTTACCGGAGTAATGTTATTTTTGCGCCCATTTTTACAGGGATATGTACCAGGGCTTTTTAGTGCCGAGATTATGCACTTTATGATGCAAATCCATATTGTGGGTGCGTGGATATTAACTATTGGCTGCGTACTGTTCTTTGTATTTCAGCCTAAGCGTATCGCTGCTTTTTTCCATGAAATTTTTGACTGGACGAAACGCGATATTGATTGGATGAAGGTATCGGGCGGTTATCCGCAAAAAATACTTTTCGGCAAAGAAATACCCGTACCGCCAATGGGCAAAATCAACTCCGGCCAAAAAATGATGGGCGTTATGGTTTTCTTTGGCGGCACGATTATAATTTTATCCGGCTGGGTATTATACCTTGCTTTGCCGCTAGTACCGAAAGAAATTGCTTGGTACGCTGATAAAATTCACCTCGTAGTGGGTCTTGGTCTTTTAGCCTGCGTAGTCGGCGGTCATATTCCTTTGGGCATGTATAACTGGAAGGAATTTGTCTGCATGTTTACTAACGGCAAAATGAAGGTTAATGACTGCACGCATCATCATCCGCTGTGGGTTGAGCATGACATTGAGAAAATAAAATAATTATTTAAAGGCTTGAGCTATTATAATGGCTTGAGCCTTTTGTAATATTGTAAACTTATTTTTATAAAGTGATATTGACAGCCATATTTATTTATATTAGAATATCTAACAATAATTAGCTGCGGGCTAATAAGGCTTATGTATTTAGGTTGTTTAATTTTAGGAAAGAAGGGGTTACGTTGGCATTCTATTTTGCTGAACCATCACACACTTTTGGCGAGTATTTACTTGTTCCAGGTTATTCCTCTGATAAGTGCATACCTAACAATGTATCGCTGAAAACTCCGCTTGTGAAGTTCAAGAAGGGCGAAGAGCCTAAGATTTCTATGAATATTCCGATGACCTCGGCAATCATGCAGGCAGTATCTAACGACAAAATGGCAATTGCCCTAGCTAGAGAGGGCGGAGTGTCCTTTATTTATGGTTCGCAGTCTATAGAAGCCGAGGCGGCAATGGTAGCTAGAGTTAAAAATTATAAATCTGGCTTTGTTAGCTCCGATTCTAATATCAAACCGACTACGACGCTAGGTGAAATTCTAGATTTATTGCAGAAAACTAGTCACTCAACCATGGCGGTAACTGAGGATGGCACAGCAAATGGCAAGTTGTTAGGCATTGTTACCAGCCGCGATTACCGCGTATCGCGTATGTCGCTTGATACTAAGGCTGAAACCTTTATGACCCCGTTTGATAAGCTAATTTATGCTAAAGCCGAAGATGTTACTACCGTATCGGAAGCAAATGACCTTATTTGGGAAAATAAGCTGAATATGCTGCCGATTGTTGATAAAAATCAGCGTCTTTTGTACATGGTTTTCCGCAAGGATTACAATGATAATAAAGAAAATGAGCTAGAGCTGACTGATGAAAAGAAACGCTATATCGTTGGTGCCGGCATTAATACCCGTGATTATGCCGAGCGCGTGCCGGCATTATTAAAAGCTGGTGCTGATGTGCTTTGTATAGACTCATCAGAAGGCTTTTCTGAGTGGCAGCGTATCACTTTAAAATATATTCACGAAAATTTTGGCGAAGATGTAAAGGTCGGTGCCGGCAACGTTGTTGATGCTGAGGGCTTCCGCTTTTTAGCCGAGGCTGGTGCAGACTTTATAAAAGTCGGTATCGGCGGCGGCTCTATCTGCATAACGCGTGAAACTAAAGGTATTGGTCGTGGTCAGGCTACGGCACTTATTGATGTTTGCCGCGCTCGCGATGAGTATTATAAAGAAACCGGCGTATATATTCCGGTTTGCTCCGACGGCGGCATTGTCCATGACTATCATATGACACTGGCACTGGCTATGGGTGCAGATTTCTTAATGCTAGGTCGCTACTTCTCGCGCTTTGATGAAAGCCCCACGGACAAAGTGAAGGTTAATGGCACTTATTATAAAGAGTATTGGGGCGAAGGCTCTAACCGTGCACGCAATTGGATGCGCTATGATTTGGGCGGCGCACGCAAGTTGTCCTTTGAGGAAGGCGTTGACTCCTATGTGCCATATGCCGGCCCGTTAAAGGATAATGTATCGACTACGCTGGCAAAAATTCGCAGCACGATGTGCAATTGCGGCTCGCTGACTTTGCCAGAGTTCCGCGATAAGGCGAAATTAACCTTGGTATCGGCAACGAGTATCGTCGAGGGCGGTTCGCACGATGTAATTTTAAAAGACCACCTCGGTCAGTAATATATTTTAATTTACGGGAGCACTCAAACGAGTGCTCCTTCTTATTTGTTTTCATAAGTATTTATATTTATTTTAAAAAATTTTCAATCAACGAAGCTTTTTTAGTAAAAATATGTTATAATAAAAGTGTCGATAGGGGTTAGCAGATTAATCCCTACTGTTAGCAGCGTGACCTATCGACCTCTTCACTGAGAGTTTTCCTCTCAGTATCCCATTTCCTTACATTTTTTTCTTAGAGCCGAAGTCAGTGGAGTGACTTCGGCTTTTCTTGTTTTGCTACTTGTTTAATAAAATGCTATAATAATCACTATGTATGATTTTATAGCTGAGGAATGTGGAGGTGTCAAACATGACACAGTTTGATAAACGCAACATCACGATGATGATGGATTTTTATGAAATGACTATGGCACATGGTTATTTTGCTGATAATGACAAGGATGTCAAAGTTGCCTTTGATGTTTTTTATCGGGCTAATCCCGATAAAGGCGGCTTTGCTATTTTTGCCGGCTTAGAGCAGATTATCGAGTATGTGGAAAATATGGAGTTTTCCACTGACGATGTAGAGTATTTCCGCAGTCAGGGCATTTTCTCTGAAGAATTTTTAAATTATCTGGCAGACTTTAAATTTACTGGCGATATTTATGCTATGCCTGAGGGGACTATTATGTACCCTAACGAGCCGTGCATTACCGTAGTAGCTCCATTAATTGATGCGCAGCTAGTAGAAACGGCGATATTAGCGCAGGTAAATCATCAATCGCTTATTGCTACTAAGGCGCGCCGTATTGTGAGAGCGGCTGAAGGACGCGCGGTTTCTGACTTTGGCGCACGTCGAGCCCACAATATGGACGCAGCTACCTATGGCGCACGCGCTGCCTATATTGGCGGCGTAGTCGGCACGGCAACGGTGTCCGCTGGTCAGATGTTTAATATCCCTATATCGGGAACAATGGCGCATAGCTGGGTAATGTTTTATGGCGATGAGTTTGAGGCATTTAAAAAATATGCCATTACTTATCCTGATGCAACGGTGCTATTAGTTGATACCTACGATGTAATTCATTCCGGTATTCCTAACGCTATCCGCGTAGCCCATGAGGTGTTAGAGCCAATGGGCAAGCGTTTAGTAGGTATTCGCATAGATTCAGGTGATTTAGCCTACCTGTCCAAGCGCGTGCGCAAAATGTTAGATGCAGCAGGACTTGAAGATTGCAAAATTGTAGTATCTAATAGCCTAGATGAATTTACAGTAGCATCGCTATTAGCGCAGGGCGCAAAAATTGATAGCTTTGGCATTGGCGAGCGGCTTATCACCGCTAAGTCTGAGCCGGTATTTGGCGCGGTATATAAGCTCGCAGCAGTCAGTGAAAATGGCGAGTTTGTACCGCGTATCAAGGTATCAGAAAATGTAGAAAAAATTACCAACCCTGGCATAAAGGATTTGTACCGCATTTATGATGCTGACGGTCATGCTGTGGCCGATATGCTGGCGGTTTACGGCGAGGAAATTAATTTAGCTGAGCCTTTCCGCTATGTCGACCCGCAAAAACCATGGAAAAACCGCACCTTTGCCGACTGTACGCTGAAAAATCTGCGTAAATGCTATGTGCGTAACGGCAAGCGCACGGAAGAATTGCCGGCATTAGACGAGATACGGAGCTATGTTAAGGCACAGCTAGAAAAAGAAATCTGGGAAGAGGAGCAGCGGTTTGAAAATCCGCATCGCCACTATATTGATATGACCCCTAACTATTATGAGCTAAAAATGGATTTACTGTCGAAAACTCGCGAGGCACACGCCTAAGGAGCAAAAATGATAACAGGAAAAACTAAAAATTTAGGAGTTATTGGCTATCCGATAGCTCACTCACTGTCACCAGTGATACATAACCAAGCTCTAGCTAAGGCAAAGCTAGACTATGTATATACGGCATTAAAGGTAGCTCCTGAAAGCTTAGCAGCAGCGGTAAACGGTTTAAGAGCCTTAGATTATCGCGGCTTTAATGTAACTATTCCGCACAAAGCGGCAATAATGCCCTTATTAGATGAAATAGATGAGGACGCTAAAATAATCGGTGCGGTAAATACGGTAGTAAATGATAATGGCTTGCTAAAGGGCTACAATACCGATGCGGCAGGCTTTATAAATGCCCTAAAGGATACTGGCTTTATCTTAGAAAATAGCGAAGTCGTGCTGCTCGGCGCAGGCGGCGCAGCGCGCGCTATTATTTGGGGACTTATTAAGAGTAAAGTAAAGGCTATCTATATCGGCGTTAGGAATTTAGCCAAAGTTAAGGACTTAGTACAAGAATTTAGCGCATATACGGCAATTACTGCTGATAATTTTGCTGCTGATAGCTTTAAAGCTAAGCTAAAAAGTGCCGATTTATTAGTAAATACCACGCCACTGGGTATGACACCGAAGGTTGATGCTATACCGCCTATTGATTGGCAGGATATAAATCCAACTGCCTTTTGCTATGACATTATCTATACGCCGGCAGTTACTAGATTTTTGCGCGAAGCAAAGACCAACGGGCATAAAATTTTAAACGGCGAGGGAATGTTAGCGGGTCAAGGTGCGGCGGCTTTTGCCCTATGGACAGGCGTTGAGCCAGACCTAGAGCTGATGAAAAAAAGCCTGCGCAAAAGTTTAGCTGCCAATTAAACGGTTTCTCTAGCCGAATGGCAATAGGTATGCTATGATAATGAATTGAAATTTAATATGTTGGAGGTTATTATTTGACTGCAATAACTTATGAGCTAGTAAAAGGCGATGAAAAGACCGGTGCTAGAGCCGGTATAATCCACACCCCGCACGGCAGCTTTCCTACGCCTATTTTTATGCCGGTAGGAACGCAAGCCTCAGTAAAGGGCGTATCACCAGAGGAGCTAAAGGATTTAGGAGCAGGGATTGTACTATCTAATACCTATCATTTGTTTTTGCGCCCTGGTATGGAGCTAATAAAAGAGGCGGGCGGACTGCATAAATTTATGCATTGGGATAGAGCTATTTTGACGGATAGCGGCGGATTTCAGGTGTTTTCGCTCGGTGATTTAAGAAAAATTACCGAGGAAGGCGTTACTTTCCGCTCACATATCGACGGCTCGAAAAAATTTCTTTCCCCTGAGGTGTCAATGCAGGTGCAGATGTGCCTAGGCTCGGACATTGTAATGGCATTTGATGAATGCGTGCCTTATCCGGCTACGCATGATTATGCGAAAAAGTCTACGGAGCGCACTCTTCGCTGGGCGGAACGTTGCCAAAATACTATGACTGCGCCCAATCAAGGCTTATTTGGCATAATTCAGGGCGGTATGTATAAGGATTTACGCAAATGGCACGCGGAGCGCATGGTATCAATGGATTTCCCCGGCTATGCCGTGGGCGGTCTGTCGGTAGGCGAGCCAGCCGACCTTATGTATGAGATGCTTGATTACTCGACCTCGTTATTACCAGAAAATAAGCCCCGCTATTTAATGGGTGTAGGCACGCCCGACCACTTAGTCGAGGGTGTAGCACGCGGCATTGATATGTTTGACTGCGTTTATCCTACACGCGTAGCCCGCAACGGTATGGCAATGACTTGGACAGGCAGGCTGGTAATGAAAAATGCAGCCTTCACGCATGACCATAATGTCCTAGAAGAAGGCTGCGGCTGCTATGCTTGCCGCAACGGTTACACGCGCGCCTATATCCGTCATTTAGTCCGCGCTGGTGAAATTTTTGGTTTAAGACTGTTGTCGCTGCATAATCTGTATTTCTTAGAGGAATTTGTACGGCAAATGCGTCAGGCGATAATAGACGGCAGATTTACTGATTTTAAAGCTGAGTTTTTAGCTAACTATCACAAAAACGCTAAATAAAGGAGAGTATATATGAGCCCTGATACTACTATGGCACTTAGCACATGGGGACCGATTGTCGTCATGGTGTTTATTTTTTATTTCTTGCTGTATCGTCCGCAAAAGACTGCTCAAAAGCGTCGTCAAGCTTTGCTAGACAGCTTAAAAAAAGGTAATAAGGTTATGACAATTGGCGGCATCTATGGCACAATCGAAGAACTAGATGATAAAATAGTCAAGCTAAAGGTAGCACAAAATACCGTTATCGAGATTGCTCGCTCCTCGATTAACTCCAATGTTTCGCAGAATAAACAGGCATAAAATGGAAAATATCGCTGAAAAGAAAAATAAGCTGCGCCAAGAGATAAAAGCAAAGCGAAAAGAGCTGGCAGCAGAGGAAAATGAGCGATTAAGCCGTGAAATTGTAGAAAAATTAGTAGCTACAGCTGCTTATAAAAACGCTAAGACTATTTTCCTCTATGCCTCGATAGCTGGCGAAGTCCAGCTTTATAGTCTTATGAAAAAGGCTTTAGTTGACGGTAAATGCGTATGCCTGCCCAACGTTATTGGCGAGCATACTATGGAGGCAGTAGAGCTATTATCGCTAGATGATTTAGTCAGCGGCGAGTATGGTATAAAGACGGTGAAGACAGGCGCGCGAGTGATTGCGTCTGAAAAAATCGACCTTATCATGGTTCCAGGCTTAGCCTTTGATAAATGCGGGCATAGGCTAGGCATGGGCGGCGGTTTCTATGATACTTTTATGGCGCGCACTAAGGCGCGAAAAATAGCCTTAGGCTTTGATTTTCAATACGTAGACAGTGTGCCAATAGCGGACAATGATGAACCTGTCGATGAATTTATTTCGGAAAAAGACAGGATTGTTTTTAATAAATAAAA
>SAMEA104315428__coassemble_1536_pt1 | contig 11525 bp, 11 predicted proteins | sample SAMEA104315428__metabat2_low_PE_031 | metagenome-assembled genome bin SAMEA104315428 (sample SAMEA104315428) | gut metagenome | biome: Monkey gut; feature: monkey-associated habitat; material: faeces | place: China | collected 2013 | reverse complement strand
GCGCATTATCGGGTCCATGATGAAAGCAATACGCGCCATGTAGCCAGTGCCGTCAAGGAAGGACAGGCAGAAGAACAGCACAAAAATCAGCGGTACGAAAGTTAATACTGCACCGACACCGGCGATAATGCCGTCACAGATAAGAGATACCATCCAGTCAGCTACGCCAGCACCTTCTAGTGCTTCCTGCGCAAACTCTAAGAAATCTTCATTAATAAGTGCATCTAGCGCATCAGAAATTGGCTGACCAATCCACTCAAAGGTTATATTAAATACCGCATACATAATTGCTAGGAAAATCGGCAAAGCCAGCACGCCATTAGCTAAAATTCCATCGATTTTTTCTGAGGTACTTTTGCTAACATTATCCATATTTACGGCTGCCGCCATTACTTCATCAATAAGTTCATAGCGTGCCTCAATGATTAGCTCCTGCTTTTCTTCAGCCGTCTTAGAGCTTGCCTCGATTTCCTTAACCTTGGCAATATGAGCCTTTACTTTTTCGCTCGGTTCATAGTTAGACATAACAGTAGAGGTAAACACATCTAGCAGCTTTTTCGTGCTTTTGCTGCTGCGGCCATTAGTCTGTACAACCGGCATTCCTAGCTCGTCCTCTAATTTACGGCAATCAATTTTTATGCCGCGACGCTCCGCATCGTCCTGCATATTTAGGTCTACTAATAATGGAATACCTTTTTCTAGCAGCTGAACCGTTAAGAATAAGTTACGCTCGATGTTAGAGCTGTCAACTACATCGACTACCATGTCGAGCTTATTATTCAAAAGAAAATCTATAACTATTTTTTCTTCCGGCGAACGCGCCGTTACACTATACGTTCCTGGTAAATCTATTACCGAAATCGCGCGGTCTTTATAGCGGGTGTAACCAACCTTTTTATCGACCGTTACTCCCGGCCAGTTACCGATTTTTTGACGAGCACCGGTCAGCTCATTAAAAATAGTGGACTTACCAACGTTGGGATTACCGGTAAGTGCTACTGCTAAAGTTGCCATTTAGTATCAAGTATCTCCTTTATCCAAAATTTAAACCTTAGTTTATCGGCTGAACCTCTACCTTAGCTGCGTCAGCACGGCGCAAGGCAAGATTATAAGAACGAACGCTGATAGCGATAGGGTCGCCTAACGGTGCTGAGCGAAGCACCGTTACCTTCGTTCCCGGTGTCAGCCCCATAGTCATCAATCGTTCCTTCAGTGCTGAATCACCGATCTGCTGAATTTTCAGCGTCATGCCAGTTTTGCCATCCTTTAATGTCAAGATTTTGCCCTCCTTCTTTATTGCATTATAGCTAAAAGATAATGAATATTATTTCTACAAATAACTATAATCACTCCCAGTAAGCTTGTCAAGGATTATGATAGTTATTTTCAGTTAAAAATCATAAATTAATTCTAAGCAATAAAAATAGAGAGCATTTACGTACTGCTCTCTATAATATCTAATAAAAATCAAATAGCACCCAGCTCTTTTAGTCTAGCACTTACTAAATCAATCCATTCACCATGGAAACCGACTTCAGTTAATAGCTCCTCGATTGTTTCAATGCGCGGCTGCTCAATAAACATCTGTACTCTTTTCTTTTCAATCGGGCGATAAATATAATAATCTTCTAAATCCTTGCTTGGCTCTATAAACATGACGCTATACTCATGGTACATTTTATCATGCATTGATTCAAACACTGCCATTGGTCTAGCGGTATATGCCTTCCAAATGTCAGGCACAGCTTCTAATATTGTTTTTATTGCGATTGTCTTAGCTTTATTTATTTCATTATATTCAGCTAATATTGCGGCAACCTCGGCGGTATCGTCTAGCATAACTGCGCATATCAGGTCGCGCACGGCATTGAAGTCGCCAAGATTAAATTGCAAAAATTCATCTGCACTGGTATGCTCAAGCCATTTTTTTAAAGCCTTTTCCATGGCTGCTTGTGCTTTGGCTACTACTAGCTCATCGGCGGCATGGAGTTCCTGCGCTAAATTGACTATTTTTTGTTCTGGTGCATCGTCATTTAAAACTAATTCAGCGGCACAATCCTTGCAAAGACCGATAGCCTCATTGGTAAAAGGGATGCCTGCTTCTATTTCTCCCATAAAGGGAAATTTTTTACCGAGCTTATCATACAGTTTGCGTTCTAGGGCTAGTTTTCCCTTAGAATAGTAAACAATCGGACGCTTTTGATATTTTACTTTAGTTATCTTGCCGCATTTTTCGCAGTGATATTCTTTATCGACAAGATTTACGGGAATATCACGCTCCGGATTAGGTTTAAAAAATGCGTAAGGCACGGTTTCTACGAAGGAATAATTATATACATTTAATAGGTTGTCAGTTATTTTTGCCATAATGCACCTCTCATTATTTAATCGCTACCTATTATAACACAAAAACACCTGCGAGAAAATTCTCACAGGTGAAATCTACGCTTGGAGGCGACATTCAGAATCGAACTGAAGATAGAGGATTTGCAGTCCTCGGCCTTACCACTTGGCTATGTCGCCTTTTGGAGCGGAAAACGAGACTCGAACTCGCGACCCCCACCTTGGCAAGGTGATGCTCTACCAACTGAGCTATTTCCGCAAATGGCGACCCGAATGGGACTTGAACCCATGACCTCCGCCGTGACAGGGCGGCATTCTAACCAACTAAACTACCGGGCCGTGTTACTTCTTAGCAACATACGTTATTATACGGATAACTATTAAGCTTGTCAATACCTAAATATAAAAAAATGACTGCCATAGAATTTGACAGCCATTTTTTTATATTTAACTTACTTACTGACGTTTTAGAATTTCTATAATCGCGGGCGCAATATCCTTGGTAGTTGCCGTGCCGCCTAGGTCAGGAGTTAGAGTTTTCTTTTCAACTAACAGCGTTTCTATGGCGTTAATTACTCGCTTGCCCCAGCTTTCTTTGCCAAAGAAGTCTAGCATTTGCGCTACTGACCATATTGATGCCAGCGGATTTGCTAGGCCCTGACCGGCAATATCAGGTGCGCTGCCGTGAATTGGCTCAAACATGGACGGGAATTTCTTTTCAGGATTTAAATTTGCCCCAGCAGCTAATCCCATGCCGCCGGCAATAGCTGCACCGAGGTCAGTTAAAATATCACCAAACAGATTACTAGTCACTACTACCTCAAACCGTTTAGGATTTTTAACGAAGAACATACTTGCAGCATCAACTAATAATTTTTGCGTTTTTACTTCAGGATATTCCTTGCCTATTTCAGCAAATATCTCGTCCCAAAATACCATGGAATAGCCTAGTGCATTGCCTTTAGATATTGAGGTCAATGTTTTGCCGTTCTTTTTTGCCAGCTCGTAGGCATAGCGGATAACACGCTCACAGCCGTGACGCGAAAATACGCCTGTCTGCAGGGCAACTTCTCTTGGAGTGCCAGGATAAAGCCTTGCACCGACATTAGCATACTCTCCCTCGCTATTTTCACGCACTACAATCATGTCAATATCTTCGGTGCTAACGTCCTTCAGTGGGCAGGGCGCACCTTTTAATAATTTTACAGGACGCAGATTTATATATTCATCAAAGCCGCGGCGAATTTTCAGCAGTAAATCGCCTAGCGAAACATTATCAGGAACGCCGGGATAGCCGACTGCGCCTAAATATATGGCATCAAAATCCTTTAATATTTCCAATCCATTTTCAGGCATCATCTCGCCAGTTTTTAAATAATATTCGCAGCCCCACGGAAAATCGGTAAATTCAACCTCAAAAGTGCCGTCTATGTCAGCAATGCCAGCTAATACTTTTTTGCCTTCCGCTATAACTTCAGGCCCAATCCCGTCGCCGGCAATTACTGCAATTTTAAATTTTTCCATTTGATTTTCTTCCTTTCTCATGCTAAAAGGCAGTCCTTAATAGGACTGCCAATAAATAACATATTGCTGATTACATAACGATGTGTGCCATTACAAAGCCCATGCAGCAACCAGTTGATACAATGATAAGTCCCGGTATCATAAAGCTGTGATTTAGGATATATTTGCCGATACGCGTTGTGCCCGAACGGTCAAAGCCAATGCAGGCAAGGTCAGACGGATAAGTCGGCAGGAAGAAATATCCATAGCAAGCCGAGATAAAGGACATAATCATAACAGGTTCCATGCCAACATTGAGTGCCAGCGGAACAACAATGGCGATAGCTGCGGCCTGCGAATTAACCAGCTTAGAAGTGAGGAAGGCTAAGATTGCATAAGCCCACGGATAAGCGGTAACAGCAGCACCGAGCCACTCTTTTAAGATTGCCATGTGGTTAGAGAAATAAGTATCAGCCATCCAGGCAACACCGTAAACAGATACCAATGCTACGATACCGGAGCGAAACACCTGACTGTTGCCGACATCTTTTGCCTTGATGTTGCAGGTAATAAGCATAATGGCAGCCACTAACAGCATTACCATTTGAATTACATCAGTCATCGAGATAGCCTTCATAACGCCTTTAGCGTTGGGGAAGTGCGGCAAAAGTGCGGGGAAGTTGCCGAGAACGGCGATTACAATGATACCTATAAAGAAAATGTACATTGCGCGATAGTAAGTAGCTGGCAGCTCCTTGCCGATAAGCGACTCAGAGTCGCCATAAACATACTCTTTATTTTCGGGATCTTTGATAAACTTCTGAAATCTTTCATCGTCAGCTAAATCTTTGCCGCGGCGATAAGACCAAAGAGCGGCGCAAAGCACACCGAAGAAGGTTGCTGGAATAGATACAGCTAATAGTTGCAATACGGTGTAAGTGTGACCGGCAGCCGCAAAGAAACCAATCATAGATACGATAGCAACCGATACCGGTGATGCGCAAATACCTGCCTGACAAGCAACAGACGATACTGCCATAGGACGTTCGGGGCGGATCCCCTGCTTGATAGCAATATCATAAATAATTGGATACATCGTGTAAACAACGTGTCCAGTACCGCAAAGAACAGTTAAAAACCAAGTAGTCATCGGCGCAAAAATAGTTATTTGCTTAGGATTGCGGCGCAAAAATTTCTCCGCATATTTAAGCATAACTGTAAGACCGCCGGCAGTCTGCAAGAAACCTGCACAGGTGACAACTGCAAGTATCGTCAGCATTACGCCGATAGGAGGAGTGCCTGGCTTATAGCCAAATACGAAAGTAAAAATTACAAGACCGATGCCGGCAATTACAGCTAGACCAATGCCGCCGTGGCGAACACCGAATACCAAGCATGCCAGCAAGACAATGAGACCAAAAAGCATTTCCATAATAAGATCTCTTCCTTTCCTTAAATTTTAGGACTTCAGCTAATACTCCCCATATTTGTTATTATTCGTCGTATTGATTTTTATTCCTGTCACCTGTTTTAAATTTTTACACGAATTTAACAAATAATGGTAATTGTAAGATAACCGAAATATCCTGCAATTATTATATAACTAATCATTGCCATAAGTAAACACTATTTATTATAAAATATTTTAATTATTAATATTATTTATTCATTCCTAAATGTAATTAATACTTCTATTTTTAGTTATCATTTTCCTGTTTTTTTAGGCTAAATTTTATAAAAATTTATCGATTTTGCTATTAATATACATATTACTATGTTATAATATGCTAAAACGTTATAGTTAATAATTCTCAATTATAGGAGGTACATTTATGGCATCTATTAATGATAACTATTTAAAGCTCCCTGGCAGCTATCTGTTTGCCGAAATTGCTCGCCGTGTGGCAGCGTTCAAGGAAAAAAATCCTGATGCTGATATTATCCGTCTAGGTATCGGCGATGTTACCCAGCCCCTTCCTAAGGCTTGTATTGAGGCTATGCATAAGGCAGTTGATGAAATGGCAAGTGCCGAAACCTTCCGCGGCTATGGGCCAGAGCAGGGCTACAGCTTTTTAACCGAGGCAATTATCGAGCATAACTACACCAGCCGCGGCATAAAGATTGCGCCTGATGAAATTTTCGTCAGCGATGGCTCAAAGAGCGATTGCGGTAATATTCAGGAAATTTTTGGCAGCGATAACAGGGTAGCAATAACTGACCCCGTATATCCCGTTTATCTTGATACTAACGTTATGGCAGGCCGCACTGGCACATTAAAGGAGGACGGTCATTTTGAGGGAGTTACCTATCTTCCCTGCGATGCCAGCAATAATTTTTCACCGTCACTGCCTAAAGAGCGCGTAGATATGATTTATCTTTGCTGCCCTAACAATCCTACAGGTACAACCTTATCGCGCAGCGAGCTAAAAAAATGGGTTGACTATGCTAAAGAAAATGACAGCGTTATTTTGTTCGATGCTGCTTATGCCGCTTATATAACCGAAGATGATGTACCTCGCTCGATTTATGAAATCGAGGGCGCAAAGGATGTAGCAATCGAGTTCCGCTCGTTCTCAAAAACTGCCGGCTTTACCGGTACTCGCTGCGGCTATACTATCGTGCCTAAGACGGTAAAGGGGAAAGCTGCTAACGGTATGTCCGTAGAATTTAATCGCCTGTGGAACCGCCGTCACACAACTAAGTTTAACGGCACTGCCTATATCATTCAGCGCGGTGCAGCTGCTATTTACACGCCTGAAGGTCAAAAGCAGGTAAAAGAATTAATTAGCTACTATATGGAAAATGCCCGCATTATTCGCGAGGGCTTAAAGGCTGCCGGCATTACTGCCTACGGCGGTATAAACGCGCCGTATATATGGCTAAAGACACCTAACAATATGCCGTCATGGGATTTCTTTGATAAGCTGCTGACTGAGGTTAATATTGTCGGCACTCCGGGTGTTGGCTTTGGGCCGTGCGGCGAAGGCTATTTCCGTTTAACTTCCTTTGGCGACCGCGAAAATACTAAGCGTGCCGTTGAGCGCATCAAAAACAAATTAAAATTCTAAGTAAATTTTCCATATAAAAAGCGACGAGATATTTTATCTCGTCGCTTTTTTATTTTAACTTTAGTTAAATAAGAGCTGCATAACAAAATACACTACTATGCCAATACCGACAATAACTATAGCTATGGGCAAAACTGCAAATATTAAAAAGCCTAGAATAGCTATGAGTGCAGCTATTATCGCTATTCTCGTCAGTGTGCTGGTACTGCCAAACAATAAATCCTTCCAGCTAAATACCTTTATATGTATGCCGCTAGATTTATTGCGGTCATAATGAAAGCCGCCATTAGTGTAATTTTTGCTGCTATTCTCATTGCTGCTGCTTTCATCAATAGTTATGCCTTCATAGGATGCACTTTCACTTTTAGACATAACTCTGACATTGCTATCTTTATTTTCGTTTTCCATTGACTAGCCTCCTTTATCTTTTTACTCCCGGCATGGTAAAGCCCGGTCCCATTACTTCGTTAGCCGATATTATTATCATAAAGGCAGCAGGGTCAATCGCATGAGCGATAATTTTTACCTTTGCCACCTGTGTAAGGCTCACTACGGCCATAACTACGTTGCGCTCTTTATGGGTAAAAGCTCCCTGACCATGTAAAAATGTTACTCCTCTGCCGATTTCTGTCATTATGCCTTCAGCGATAAGCGCGGTCTGATTAGATACAATCAGTACTGCCTTACGGCTGTTAAAGCCGGCTATAACTTTATCGGTTATCATCGCATTAGTAAACATACAAATAAGCGTCAGCATTGCCGGTGCTACACCGAAAAGGAAGGCTGCTATCAGCATGATTATGCAATTGAAGCCAAATATAACGCCGCCCATATTCAGCGAATAATATTTTTTTATTATCGCGCCTAAAATATCGAAGCCGCCCGTACTGCCATTCATGCGGAAAACTATGCCATAGCCGATACCGTTAAAAACACCGCCAAAAATTGCTGCCAGCATATAATCATTAACCGGCGCATAGCCATTTAAAAATCTAGTAGCATCAAGGCAGGCGGAAAATATCGCGGTCCCTACTACTACATCAAAGGTATAGCCCTTGCCTAATGTTTTCCATGCTGCCGCGAGCAGCGGTATATTGTATAAAAATGTTTGCAAGCCGATAGGCCATTCAGCTAAGTAATAGACGATAATGGCAATGCCGGTTGCACCGCCGGTAAGCAGATGTGACGGCACTAGAAATAAATTTATTGACGAGCTAGCTATCAGACAGCCTAAGGTTATGCCTAGGTAGCGCAGCAGTCGATGCTCTATTAAGCCTAACTGTAGCATCAGAATAAACCTCCTAATTTAACGGTCTCTTTTTGCGGTAAATCTGATGTATCTATATCATCATCGATTGCCATTTCCCTATCTTCCTCCGTGAGCGGCAAAGAAGTTATCCTGACTGCCCTTAAATATTTAAATTCGCTGTCAAGCTCTAGCATTAAATATTGCCTTTCTTCATAAGGATTTTTATATACTAAATAAATTTTGCCGTCTATAAACCTACGCGCCGTTTTGCCATAGGTATTTACCAATTTATAGTAGGTTGCGCCATACTGTATCTTAGATCTATAGCTATATTTTTTATCGTTGCTAAAAATCTCTACCACGCGTCCTGTTTTTTTTTCGATGCTGACAGTAAAATCATCCTTATAGATGTACTCGCTAACGGCTATGCCCTGTATGCGACAATCTTTATCGTAAAGCGGCTCGCCAGCTTTAGTTAAAACATCAGCCAAGGTATCGCCTAATTTTATGTCCTTATAGCTAAAATCAGCAGCCGTTAAGGCTGTATTTGCCCCTGCCATGCTGCTATTCATTACTATGAACAGCAAGGCAAGGAATAACAATTTAAAACGCAAAATTGCCATTTTTAAATACTTGTACCTCCGAGCCGTCAGCCATTTTGCCGATAATTTCTAAATCATCTGTGCCAATCATAAAATCCTCATGCACCAGCGAGTCATTAGCACCATGCTGCACTAAAGTCACGCTGTCCATTTTTTCACCGTCAACTAAACAGGTTGGATAAGCCTTGCCTAGTGCCAAGTGACATGCCGCATTTTCATCGAAAAGCGTGTTATAAAATAATATATTGCTATTAGAAATCGGTGAGTTAAACGGCACTAAGGCTACCTCGCCTAAATAGCTTGCCCCTTCATCAGTAGCTAACAAATCCTTTAATATTTCTTCACCTTTTTTAGCTGAATATTTTACCACTTTACCGTCCTTGAAGGTGAGTGAAAAGTTTTCTATAAGGTTGCCGTTATAATTTAAAGGCTTGCTGGCAACAGCTACACCATTTACGCCGTCACGCTTAGGCAGGGTATATATTTCTTCTGTCGGCATATTGGCGGCAAATTCTACTCCAGTCGCACTTTTTTCTGCACCGCCTGCCCAAATATGGCCGATTGGCAGCTCTACCGTTAAATCAGTTCCTAAGCTATTTTTATAGTGCAGTGCTGAAAAAGCATGGTCATTCATAAATTTTGCCGCCCGCTGCAAAAATTTAATATGCTGCTGCCATTCGGCAACAGGGTTATTGTCAGCACTAATGCGCACCGTGCTAAATATCGCCTGCCAAAGCTTAGCTACTGCCTCTGACTCAGTTAAATTAGCAAAAACCTTTTTTGCCCAGCTGACAGTTGGTACTGATACCACGCACCAAGTATTTTTATTGCTCATTAGCCGTTCGCGATATTCTAATAATGCTGCACCGGCTGCTTGATTGGCAAGCTTTAATTTTTCTGGCTCAATATCCTTAAAAATTTCAGGGTCACGCGCTGCAATAGAAACAAATGCCGCGCCCTGCTCAGCATAATCAGTATAAAATTTTTGCCGCCACTCAGGAAACTCTGTAAAAAGTTCTTTCGTGCCATGCTCATAGCGAATATGCGCCGTAAGCTCATCGCTCCAGCTGATTACTACATCATGTGCGCCGGCATTAAAGGCCTTTTCTGCTATAGTACGAGCAAACTCAGCGCATTCTAACGGCGAATTTATAACTAAAATCTGTTCCTGCTGTAAATTTACGCCTACGCGCACTACTAAATCAGCATATTTTTCTAGTAAATTTTTATCCATATTACACCTCGTCAGTATCAAATAATAATGTCACCGGCCCGTCATTTACTGACGTAACCTGCATATCAGCACCAAACTCACCATGCTCGACTATAAAGCCCTTTGCTTCTAGCTCCTGCATAAAAAGCTCATACAGCGGCTTGGCAATAGCAGGCGGTGCGGCATGGCTAAAGCCTGGTCTGCGCTTTTTTAAATCAGCAAAAAGCGTAAACTGCGACACCACTAAAAAACTGCCGCCCACTTGAGCTAAGCTTAAATTCATTTTCCCATGTTCATCTGAAAAAACGCGTACATTAGCAATCTTTTCTGCTAAATGCTTAGCGGTTTCGGCTGTATCGTTCTTTCCTATTCCTAACAATACTAAAAAACCGTTATCTATTTTGCCATTTATTTTATCAGCTATTACTACCTGTGCTGATTTAACTCTAGTTACTACCGCTCGCATTTATATTGCTCCTTTGGCTAAGATTTTATTAATACAGCAATTATAGCAAAAATTTTAATTGCATACAAAAAAGAAAAGAATGATTTCTATCTTTAGAAACCATTCTTTTAACCGATTAATTTACTTGTAATTTTTCTTTAGCCGTTATATGACGGTTAAAGCCCAATTCTTCTTTTGTCATGCCTAAAGCAAAGCCTATCAGCTGCTGCAAATGCAATATTGGAAAATATGCCTGTGAATGAACTGCTTTTCGTCCCTCCGAGGCATACATATCTAGCTGCATTTGACAAAGCGGACACGGCGTTACCAGCACATTGGCTTTAGCCTTACCGGCACTATCTATTATTTGACCAGTAGCTGTCAGCACATCATGCTCCGCTGCTAATTGTGCATGAAAACCGCAGCATTTTCTTTTCGCGTTAAATTCTACATTGTTTGCACCTACTGCCGAGATAATATTTTCTAGGGATTGAGGATTTTTACCGTCCTCATAGTTCATTACCTCTTGAGGTCTAAGTATATGGCAGCCATAATAGCCGGCTACATTCCAATTGATAAGCGGATTAGTTACTTTCTCTTTTAAAACATTTAAATGTTTATCAAGCTCCCATAGAAAATGTGTAATTTCTGATGTTCCTTTATATTCATAGGGGTGTCCAGCTTCTTTTAAAATGCCGTTTACTTTTGCTTTAAGTTCGGCATCGTTATCTAAACGCTGTTTAGCCGTGCGCAGCTGCAAAGTGCAGGTATTGCATACTGTCATTATAGGCAGCTGCATATTTTCAGCAATAGAAATATTGCGGGCATTAACTGCTAGTGCCGCCAAATCATTTACACCTTGTGCATGAGATGCCCCGCAGCAAGTCCAATTTTCAATCTCTACTAACTCAATACCCAGTTTTTTACAAACCTTAGTCATAGAGGTATAGGCTTCAGCTGCTGCCCCCTTTAACACACAGCCTGGGAAAAATGCATATTTCATACTACTATTCCTCCTTTTCAGCTATTTCAACAATCGACTTTATGGTATTAATTTCTGGATTTACGGGGTGCTTATCTAACGGGTTCATTTTTCCAGTAT
>SAMEA104315428__coassemble_1534_pt1 | contig 11549 bp, 9 predicted proteins | sample SAMEA104315428__metabat2_low_PE_031 | metagenome-assembled genome bin SAMEA104315428 (sample SAMEA104315428) | gut metagenome | biome: Monkey gut; feature: monkey-associated habitat; material: faeces | place: China | collected 2013 | reverse complement strand
ATTCTTCAAACATAGAGATAATATTTTCTACCGCTTTAGAGTGCCTATTAGCTAACATTCCGCTGACATTTTCGGCTAAGAAAAATTTAGGCTGTTTATTTTTCAAAATACGGATATAATCAAAGAAAAGCTGTCCCCTTTCGTCATTAATCCCCCGCAATGACCCTGCCTCAGACCATGACTGACACGGCGGGCCGCCTATAATGCCGTCAATGTCATTAGGAAAATCTTCCTCTTTTATATTCCTAATGTCGCCCTCTACTAGATGCGTTTTGGGGTGATTAGCCTTAAAAGTTTCCCATATTGTTTTATCAAATTCATTAGCCACTGGAATTTTAAAGCCAGCCTTTTCAAAGCCTAAATCCAATCCGCCGCAACCACTAAATAAACTAATGACTTTCATTATTTCCCCGCCTTCTATAAATAAAAACTAATTAATTTTGCATTATTAAGTCTAGCTGGATTATCTGGATTTTTTATTTTTAAATCTACTATGGTTAGAGCCGGATTTTCGTCTGCTAACTGCAATCAATCTGTAGTATTGTCGAAATTATTCCATTTATCATCGTTTATAACACACATGAAAGTAAATTTACACTTATTGTTTCTAGTATATATATAGTCAAAAACTTTCCAAGGATTTTCAATTCCCCACATTCCTCTTACTCTTAAATAAGTAATCTCCAATGGGTCTACACGATTAATACGGCCTAATTCCTTGCTTTCAGCAAATTCAACTCCATTAATAGCCTCGACACCATTTTTTATAATTGTTTTTATACGACTATAGCATTCATCACTGGCACAGTAATCCCTGCCGTACACCATACATAAGTGTCTTAATTGATTTTGCTTATTGACTACGCCGACAATATATATTATATCCTTTTCCTGCCAATCTTCTGCATTTTTGCAAGCTACTGAAAGCATGGGACTAGCTGCATTTAATGTATGCTTAGGATAGCTGCTATTTAAAGCAAGAACTGCATTATCAGTTTCAATTTTCTTTACTTCTATGGCATCGCCCTGCTTTAACATAGCATCAGGCGGATTGGTATTATTTCCTAAATATGAAAAAATCTCATTTTGTTTTTTCATACGTTCAATTTCAGGCATATTGAAACTATTAGCAAAAATATCTTTTACATATTCTTCTAATGCTGCTCCTGTGTTGTTTACTCTATTTCTCCCTTGATAATAATCTACAATTTGTGTTACTGGATTTTGTACAATATTTATAATGGCATTTATTATATTCAAATTTATAACCTCTCCTTTTTATTAATAATAGTAGCATAAAATCATAGATTATAACAATCAAAAAGGCGGCAGTTGCCTGCCGCCCAAATATTTTATTAATGTATATTACTTGCCTGCCAAGGTTTTATAACCCTCATAACGAGCCATAGCATCCTTTTGAGTCTTTTCAAACAGTGCCTCGGCTGCCTCAGGGAAGGAACGCTTGAGGTTAATATAGCGGTTCTCGCCCATGAGGAAGTCTTGGAATTTATCAAAGTCAGGTGCTTTAGAGTCAAGGCTGAACGGATTTTTGTCCGTGCCGACTAGCTCCGGATTGTAGCGATAGTTTGCCCAGTAGCCGCACTCGACAGCAAGTTTTTCCTCTAGCTGGCTGCAGCCCATGCCTTTTCTAATGCCGTGGTTAATGCACGGAGCATAGGCAATTATGAGTGACGGGCCTTTGTATGCCTCAGCCTCGGTAATAGCCTTTATCAGCTGATTTTGGTCTGCACCCATAGCCACCTGTGCTACATAGACATAGCCATAGGTACGAGCCATCATGCCGAGGTCTTTCTTTCTCGTTTTCTTACCGGCTGCGGCAAACTGTGCAATAGCTGCGGCAGGAGTTGCCTTTGAGGCCTGTCCGCCAGTATTAGAGTATACTTCGGTATCGAATACGAAAATATTTACATCCTCGCCTGATGCTAGTACATGGTCTACGCCGCCGTAGCCAATATCGTAAGCCCAGCCGTCACCGCCAAATATCCACTGCGAACGTTTAACAAAGTAATCTTTGTTTTCGTAGATTTTATTTAACAGCTCGTCCGTGCCTTTTTCGCTTTCTAGTGCTGCTACGAGCTTATCGGCGCGCTCGCGCGTACCCTCGCCGTTATCAAGGTTATCTACCCAGTCCGTAAGGGCAGCTCTTAGCTCGTCAGAGCCTTTGCCTGCCTCAATAGCTGCCTTAGCGTCAGCTGCCAGCGAGTCGCGAACCGATTTTGTGCCAAGGAACATTCCTAAACCAAATTCAGCATTATCCTCAAAGAGGGAGTTTGCCCACGCCGGGCCATGACCGCGGTGATTTGTAGTATAAGGCATAGCCGGTGCGCTGCCGCCCCAAATAGAGGAGCAGCCAGTAGCATTGGCTACCATCATACGGTCGCCGAATAGCTGCGTCAAAAGTTTGGCATACGGCGTTTCACCGCAGCCAGCGCACGCGCCGGAGAATTCAAACAGCGGCTGCTCAAATTGCGAGCCCATAACCGTATGTTTTTTCATGGGGTTGACCTTAGGAGCAACCTTGTCAGGATTTACAGCGTAGTCAAAGAATACCTGCTCAGCCTTCAGCTCGTCATCAAGCGGCTTCATATCTAGTGCCTTGACCTTGCAGACCTCGGCGCAGCTGCCGCAGCCTAGGCAGTCCATAGTCGATACGGCAATAGTGAAGTTGTATTCCTTAATAGCGCGCGTCTTTTTCGACTTAAAGCCTTCAGGAGCATTTTCTAGCTCCTCATCAGTAGTAAGCACAGGACGGATAGCAGCGTGCGGGCAGACATAGGCGCACTGATTGCAGCCGATACATTTTTCACTATCCCATACGGGGACGGAAATTGCCGTGCCGCGTTTCTCATAAGCTGCGCCGCCTAGCGGGAACGTACCGTCCTCCATGCCGTCGCAGAACTTAGATACAGCGAGCTTGTCGCCCTCCTGACGGTTCATAACGTCTTGAATTTCAGTAATAAATGCTGGAGCGTCCTTCGTTTCCGCAGCCTTATCCTCGGCATTTGCCCAGTCAGCTGGTACATTTACTAGATGCAGTGCCTCTATACCCTTATCCACTGCACCGTTATTCATGTCAACGATATTCTGACCTTTTTTGCCATAGGACTTAACGATAGCGTCCTTCAGATAGCCGACTGCCGTATCAATTGGAATAATGTTGGCAATTTTAAAGAATGCCGACTGCATTACCATGTTAAAGCGACCGCCTAAGCCAAGGTCTTTGGCAATATCTACCGCATTAACCGTGTAGAACTCAATATCATTCTGCGCGATATAGCGTTTCATGTAGGCAGGTAAATGCTTAGTTAAATCCTCGTCCGACCAAACGGTGTTAAGCAGGAACTTGCCGCCTTTTTTAAGTCCTGCCAGCAGGTCATATTTATAAACATAGGACTGCTGCGAGCAGGAGATAAAATCTGCTTTATTTATGAGGTAAGGGCTAGTAATAGGCTGCTTGCCAAAGCGCAAATGCGACATAGTAATGCCGCCCGACTTCTTCGAGTCATAGGCAAAGTAAGCCTGCGCATACATATCAGTCTTATCGCCGATAATCTTAATCGCACTCTTATTAGCACCGACTGTACCGTCAGAACCTAGTCCCCAGAATTTGCAGGCCGTAGTTCCCTCAGGCGTTAAATCTACATCGCTCATAACGGGTGCTAGGCTCAGATTAGTAACATCATCATCAATACCGATAGTAAAGCCGTCTAGCGGCGCATCCTTTTTAAGATTTTCAAATACGGCAAAAATCTGGTCAGGCGTAGTGTCCTTGCCGCCCAAGCCAAAGCGACCACCTACGATTACTGGATTTAGGTCAGAATTATAGAAAGCCGATTTTACATCAAGATACAAAGGCTCGCCGAGTGCGCCCGGCTCTTTCGTATGGTCAAGTACAGCTACCTTTTTAATAGTTTTCGGCAGATATTTAAAGAAATGCTCTATCGAGAACGGACGGTAGAGATGTACGGATAATAGGCCTACCTTCTCGCCCTGCGCATTCAGATAGTCAACCGTTTCCTCGACCGCCTGACAAACCGAACCCATAGCGATAATAACGCGGTCAGCGTCCTTTGCACCATAGTAATCAAACAGATGATGCTCACGGCCAGTAATCTTAGCTAGGTCAGCCATAGCCTCCTCGACTAGCTCCGGCAGAGCGTCATAGTATTTATTTACCGCCTCGCGCTCTTGGAAATAAACATCTGGATTTTGTGCCGTGCCGCGGATAACAGGGTGGTCAGGACTTAGGGCGCGGCGGCGGAAAGCCTTTACTGCATCCCAGTCAAGAATTTTGCCGAGGTCATCATAATCAATAGTTTCGATTTTCTGTATCTCATGCGAGGTACGGAAACCGTCAAAGAAGTTAATAAACGGTACGCGACCCTTAATAGCCACGAGATGAGCTACTGCCGCTAAATCCATAACCTCCTGCACACTTGCTTCGCACAGCATAGCGCAGCCAGCCTGACGGGCAGCCATAACATCCTGATGGTCGCCAAAGATATTTAGCGAATTCGTAGCTAGTGCCCTTGCCGATACATGGAAAACACCAGGGAGCAGCTCGCCCGAAACCTTATACAAATTCGGTATCATCAGCAAGAAACCCTGCGATGCCGTATAGGTCGTAGTCAGCGCACCTGCCTGCAACGAGCCGTGTACAGCACCTGCCGCCCCTGCCTCTGACTGCAATTCAATAACCTTTACCTTATTGCCAAACAGGTTAGTCTTTCCCTTAGCGGCATCCTCGTCAACGTGTTCAGCCATTGGCGAGGACGGCGTAATCGGATAAATCGCGGCTACGTCCGTAAAGGCATAAGAAATATAGGCGGCTGCCTGATTGCCGTCCATAGTCTTCATCTTTTTGCTCATGAATGTTGCTCCCCTCTAAATATATAAAAACATACATCACACAAACTAAATTTAATCAATATACCACAAACATTATACAACGCAAAAAAATGATTGTAAATAAGAAATTTAGCACCTGCTAATAAAAAAGTGCTATAAAGACATATAACATCTTTATAGCACTTTTTACTAAATATTTATTTCTTATACCAAGGTATAGTACTCGTCATTTTCCATTTTACGCAAAGCAACGCGCACCCCGCGTTCCGGCGATGCAGCATAGCCAGGCTCTTGCTTATCATGATTAAAGGTGTGTCTGTATACTTCCTTATACAAGCCGCTTGCCGTAAACATTGCGGCATAGTCCTGCTTATAAGTATACATATCCAGCTCAGGGAGATGATGATACTTACGCCGCTGATTGTAATCCGGTAAAAAATCTCCGAGAATGAGTGTACCCCCCCCCGCGAACAAACGTATCTATATTAGCCACGCTTGCCATAACCGAGCTGCGGTCTACCCAATGCAGAACAAAATTACAAACCACCAAATCATATTTTTTAGGAGCAACCATTTCCGCCAGCGTTGCCTGCTGAAAATTAATACTAGGAAACTTCTCCCTGCCAGCCGCTACAGCCTCGGCACTTGCATCAATGCCCAAACACTCACAGCCAAACTCGCGGCGGAAATGCTCTAAACGATAGCCATTAGAGCAACCAACCTCGGCTACGCTTTTAGGATTTAACCCCAAAAACTTAACCATATCGACAATATAATCATTCTTGGCGGCATCGAGAGCTTTTTCATTGCGTTCATACCAATGATTGCCCTCATACTCCTTAAAAATCTCGTCCTGCATAACAACACTCCTCTAGCAATACATGATAAATACTAGAGCTTATTATAACTTATCTCCTGCCGCTTTGCCAGCCTTTAGCACGCCACATTTAGCTCCGCTAAACCAATCTTATTTAGCTTATCCACAAAATAATCCGTCAAATGCACCTCATAATCTGCCACCGAGCTTAAAATCACCTGATAAATTTCAGCTTCAAGCTCCGTCCGTTCGCCATTTGCCAAATATACCTCTGCCTCGCTATTAGCTGCATTATATATTACATAGCCTGCGCCCACGCCCTCGCGGTAATCCGCCAATAGCTGCACTGCTGCCGCATTTCTAGCTAATCGGTCATTATCCTCTACCACCATATACTCAACACCATTTATTTTATAGCTATATGCCTTTAACATATTCTAGCACCGCCCTTTTTCATATCTTGAACTCGATAGCCCTATTATAATCCGCTTTATTTTGCAATAAAACCTTATAATATGCTTTAAACATTGCAAAAAATGCGCTAAACTATAAACAACTTAGCAAAGGAGAAAATTATGGACTACGAAAAAAAAGGCTATCTAACCCGCGACTTCCGCGTCTTTCGCTTGCAAGACAAAACCTTGCAGCCAATAAACTTTCACTACCACGACTTTCACAAAATAATTCTATTTTTAGACGGCGATGTCGACTACATCATCGAAGGCAAAACCTATCACCTCGCGCCGCGCGACATAGTATTTGTATCAGCCGGCGAGCTGCACCGCCCGATATTTCTCCCTAGCTCCCATAGCTACGAACGCATTGTAATCTACGTCAGCCCTGACTTTTTAGACCGTTGGGAACAGCAAAGCCGCGACAAAGTAAATTTATCTAGCTGCTTTGCCCTAGCCAAACAAAACAGCGTCATGCAGCAAACACCCGGCACTACCCACGATTTACTATTTCACATGGAAAAATTAGAAAAAACAGCCCGCTCCGCCGGCTTTGCCAACACACTCTATACCGAAATACTATTTATCGAATTTATGATACTTATAAATCGCGCCCTAATCGACCACGAACTAATCAGCCTAGAAACCGCCTCCTGCGACGATAAAATTCAAGAAATAATCACCTACATAAACAAAAATCTCGATAGCAACCTCGCTATCGAGAAACTAGCTAAAATAGCCTATTTAAGTAAATTCCACCTCATGCGCAAATTTAAAACCGCCACCGGCTACAGCCTGCATCAGTACATCAAAAGCAAACGGCTGCTCTTAGCCCGCGACCTGCTAAAAACAAACCTCTCCATAACCGCAATCAGCAGCGAAGTCGGCTTCAGCGACTACTCCACATTCTCCCGCGCCTTCAAAGAAATGTTTAAAACCTCGCCGCGCGACTACCGCAATAGCTTATAAAATTATCTGCCGAATATTAGTTTGCGATAACGTACTATTAGTATAAAAATTCCCACAAACAGCGGTATCCACATAGCAAATACTCTATGTGATAATACAACACAAGTTGCCGTTTCTAGGATAACTCCCTCATAGACTAAAAATCCTACCAAGCCGCCCTCTAATGCTCCAATGCTGCCAGGGAGCATAGTAATCGCACCGCCAATCGAGGCTGCTGTCAGTATAGCCACGCTTTTGGTTAATGTTATATCTATTCCTGCACCGCTAAGCAAGCTATAAAAAATCATACACTCCATAAACCAATAACAAGTACTAATCGCTATCCCCTGCAACAAAACCTTTACGCCTAGTAATTTCAAAGTAGCATTATAAAAACGCAACAAGCTATCGCGATATTTTACTATATATTTGTTAGCCAATAAACGATTAACTAATCGCATCATGTATTTTGACTTTATTATAGCCATGCCTAAAATAGTTGCTGCTAAAATAACTATTACAGCATAATTAAAAAGATTAGCTAAACCCAACTGCCACAGTGCTACTACACAAAGTATAAAACAGCCCAGCACTCCCGTAATTCTTTCAGCCGTAATTGTTGATGCCGTAAGACTAAAGCTAACTCCCTTTTCCTGTTCTAGCACATATGACTTTATAACCTCGCCGACCTTTCCCGGTGTAAGTCCCATGCCTATGCCAGCCATATATATCGGCATAGTGCTAATAATACCGACTCGCACTCCTAAAGAGCGTAAAAATAACTGCCATTTTAAATATCTAATACTGTACAATAACAGCATAAAAAAAGCACCTGACATTAATGTATAAATACTTAGCCTAGTAAATTCATTCCATATCTTAGCAGCATCTAGCGAAAATATAATAACTGCCATTATTAACAGCACTATTATCAGCGTTGCTAACAATTTTTTCCACAGCTTGCCAACATTTACTTTATTCATAAATTTTCCTGTTTGTAATATTCATAAGCTTGATACAGCATATCAGTATCATCAAATTTTGGTGTCCAGTTTAATTCTTCCATAGTATTGCTAATATCTACTATGTAATTTTCATCAGAAATCTCATACTGTTCCTTGTATAAAAGCTCAATACCTAAATTACCCAATAATGCTAATACCATTTTTATCAGCCTGCCATTAGTTGGCACTAAAATACTATTTGATTGCACTTCGCTGATAACCTTGCTTAAAAGTTCCCTTACGGTAGGCGGATTAGCTGAACCTAAATTATATTCTTTATTGGGTATTTTTTTATCAATAGCAGCAACTATAGCGGAAACACAATCAAATACCGAAACCATTTGATAACAGTTAGTGCCGCTACCTATTAAAGGAATTGGCAAGCCTAATTCAATCAATTTAAATAACTTTTTTAATATGCCTAGTCTACCTGGCCCTAGTATCATTCTTGGGCGAAATATTGTGATATTAAAGCCTTTTTCCCGATATTTAAAACAAAGTTTTTCCGAAGCTTTTTTGCTTTCGCCATAAGGGCCAAATGGCTCTTGTGGATGCTTAGTATCTACAGGTAAATATTTTGGTCGGCCATAAGTCATATCAGTACTAAAATAAATTAACTGATGAGCATTATTTTGCTCCATTGTCTTTAAAATATTAGCTGTCCCTATGTAGTTTACCGCAAAGAAAAACTCTTGCCGGTTCTTTCGCGGCACTTTTACATGATATTGTCGAGCCGCTAAATTGATAATTATATCATCAGGCAGCATATTTACATTTTTTAATTCTTCTATATTAGTTATATCAACCTTACAAAAATCAGCCCTAGGATAAATATCTGCCGTCTCATTAATATCACATATTAGCACCTTTTTATTTTGCTTTAGCAGTTCCTTAGCTAAATAGCGTCCAAGAAAACCATCACCACCGAAAATAATAAATTTACTCATAGTGTACCTTTCTACAAAATAATTTTTCAGTCTATTTTTTACTAACGTACACTATATTAACATAGTTGTCCCCCCCCCGCAAGACTAAAGCCCCACCAAAAAGGCGAGTATGGATTTTTATTCCACACTCGCCTTTTTTACTTTATTACTAAATTAATTTTAAAATTTTATCAGTAGCAGCATTTAAATAATCAAACTCAGCTGTTTCAATCTGACCGGCATCGCACTCAGCAGCTAGGCTAGGCACAATCGGTATTCTGCCTAGCACGTCTAAATTATATTCTTTAGCAATTTCTTCAATATGGCTATCGCCATAAATTTTATGCCTTTTACCGCAATCAGGACATTCAAAATAGCTCATATTTTCCACTAAGCCCAAGACTGGTACTTTCATTGCTGTAGCCATTTTGACTGCTTTTTCGACAATCATTGAAACCAATTCCTGCGGACTGGTTACGATAACTATGCCGTCTAGTTTTATTGACTGCATAACAGTTAGCGGCACATCGCCCGTTCCTGGCGGCATATCGATAAACATATAGTCAATATCGTTCCAAATAAAGTCGCTCCAAAATTGTTTTACTACGCCGCTTATCACGGGGCCGCGCCACACTACGGGGTCAGTTGTATGTTCTAATAGTAAATTCATGCTGACAATATCAATGCCGCCAGCCGTACTAACTGGATACGCCCCAGCGGATGTGCCGCGAACCTCGCCTGATACGCCAAACATTTTGGGTATTGACGGGCCAGTTATATCCGCATCCATTATGCCAACGTGCTTGCCTTTTCTTGACATTGCTACCGCTAGTAATCCCGTTACCAGTGATTTTCCTACGCCGCCCTTGCCGCTGACCACGGCGATAACGTGACGAATATCACTTAAATCGTTAGGCTTTTCATGTAAATCTTTTTTCCTAATGTCATTGCTGCAAGTAGAGCCGCAGCTGCTGCAATCATGAGTACATTCTTCAGCCATTTTAATTCTCCTATCAATTATTATAGAAAAGAGGGAGCTACCTACAGATAGCACCCTCTTTTTTTATCAGGTTATTCGCCTATGGCACTGGTAATATCTTCGGTCACAGGTTTGGGTTCATTATCAACAATTTTTAAGTTGCGATAACGGCTCATGCCCGTACCAGCCGGAATTAATTTACCAATGATAACATTTTCCTTTAGACCAATCAGCGGATCAACTTTGCCCTTTATAGCGGCATCAGTTAGAACGCGCGTAGTTTCTTGGAAGGACGCTGCCGACATGAAGGAGTCAGTAGCTAGTGATGCCTTGGTAATACCTAGAAGGATTGGCTTAGCCACTGCCGGCTCGCCGCCTTCCTCAATAGCCTTGGTATTAGCCGACTCAAACTGATTAATATCGATGTATTCACCTGGCAGGAAGTCGGTTGCACCAGATTCTTCAATTTTAACCTTATGCAGCATCTGACGAACCATAACCTCGATATGCTTATCGTTAATCTCAACACCCTGAGATTTATAAACCTTCTGTACCTCATATACAAGATAACGCTGAGTTGCCTGCAAACCGCAAACGCGCAAAATGTCATGCGGATTTATCGAGCCTTCAGTCAGCTTATCACCTGGTTTTAGGTGCATACCCTGTTTAGCTGCTAGGCGCGCGCCGTAAGGAATAGCATATTCACGCGGTTCGCCGTCGCTCGGTCTGATTGTAACCTTGCTCATGCCTTTGCCGGTTGCCTCAACCTCGGCTATACCTTCAATCTCGGCAATAATAGCATGATGTTTAGGTTTGCGGGCCTCGAAAAGTTCTTCGACACGCGGCAGACCTTGGGTAATATCGTCACCGGCTACACCGCCAGAGTGGAAGGTACGCATGGTAAGCTGCGTACCTGGTTCGCCAATAGACTGAGCGGCAATAATGCCGACAGCCTCGCCGATTTCAACCTCAGCCTGATTAGCAAGGTCACGGCCATAGCATTTAATGCAGACACCGAACTGCGACTTACAGGTAAGTACGCTGCGGATAGATACACGGTCGCGAACCTTTTCAATGCGGGCTGCCAGCTCCTCATTTACCGTATCATTGATAGATGCAATGCGCTCGCCCGTTTTTGGGTCATCAATATTTTCAGCTAGGACACGACCGACAATGCGTTCAGCCAGCGACTCGATAACGCCGTCGCCTTCCTTGATAGCCTCAACCTCAATGCCGCGAACATTGTTGTTGCGAACACGGATTTCTTTAGCATCAGAGCTTAACATCTTATCAATAGCTGCCTCGTCAAGGTGGCTGCCTTTGGCAATCACTACCTCGCCAGCGCTATTTAATACATCGCGCGTAACTTCCTTGCCGTTCATCTCGTGAAGCATGGAGTTTTTAATCTTGATACGCGCCTCAGCGTCAGGCTCGCCTAACGTGATAGCCTCAGTTACCATTGCATTACTGATAGCTGATTCGGAAGATATGGAAGAGCCGCGAACCATAATCTCGCGAACATTCTTCTCACCTAAGAGTGCTAGCTTAACTTCA
>SAMEA104315428__coassemble_1527_pt1 | contig 11618 bp, 11 predicted proteins | sample SAMEA104315428__metabat2_low_PE_031 | metagenome-assembled genome bin SAMEA104315428 (sample SAMEA104315428) | gut metagenome | biome: Monkey gut; feature: monkey-associated habitat; material: faeces | place: China | collected 2013 | reverse complement strand
GATCCATAAATACCATGATACGCATTTTTTGATAGTCTTTCAAAAAATGCCATAATATCGGCATCATAGCAATGCCGGCGGCAAAAATTCCGCCGAGCAGTCTAAGATTTATACCGGCAACAAATACCATGCCGAAAAAAATTGCCATAAAGACCAGCGATGTGCCTAAGTCCGGCTGTTTCATAACCAGCAAAAACGGCACGCCTAAATAGGCGGCAACAGGGAGTAAATCGTGCATGGTATTCAGCTTGCCTACACGCTTTTCTAGCATAGTAGCTAGAGAAATTATCATAATTATTTTAGAAAACTCGGACGGCTGAATACTTATCGGACCGATAGATATCCAGCGCTGCGCGCCTAGAGCAGACTGACCAACCAGCATTACCGCTAGCAGCATTATCAGATTAAAAATATATAGCTTATTGCCATAGCCCTGCAAAACCTTATAATCAAAGTTCATCAAAAACGCTGCCAATAATATGTTGAACAGGGCAAAAATGCCCTGACGCGCTACAAACCAATAACGGTCATCACTAGGCGTATTTATATGCGTGGCACTACCGATAATGATAAGGCTCATTAAAAGTATCGCAAGAGTTGCTCCTACTAGCACCAAGTCCGTGCGCCGCATAATTGTCTTGGTCATAATTTAGCGATTACCTCTATCATGTTTCATACGGCTGACAGGAATGTTTGCCACCAGTGCTACTGAATCATCATCATTAGCCAGTGAAATTTCCATGTCATGCTGATTTATTTCCATGTAGTTGGAAATAACCTTTATTATATCATTCTTTAAGTTTTCCATAACTTCCGGCGAAACATTGGCGCGGTCATGGATTAAAACCACCTTTAGACGGTCGCGAGCAATTTTGCCAGACTGTTCCTTTTTACCAAAAATTTTCATCAGTGCGTCTAACATACTGCCCCCTCCCTTATCTGCCAAAAACGTGCTTTAAGCGTGACCAAAAGCCCTCTTTAGGAAACTCCATAAAGGGAACGTCCTCGCCTAAAATGCGGCCGACAATATTTCTATATGCCTGACCGGCGGACGAATTATCCATAGTTATACACGGCTCGCCCTTATTAGTGCTAGTTACTACCTTCTCATCATCGGGCACTTGACCGATACATTCTAGCGACAGTATTTCATTTATATCTTCCATATCGAGCATATCGCCGCTTTCTACCATTTGCGGGCGAATACGATTGACGATAAGCTTAATATTTTCCTTATCGGCGCGTCCTAGCTCGCCGATTATTTTATCAGCATCACGAACGGCAGAAATTTCCGGCATAGTGACAACGAGTGCCGTATCGGCTGCGGCAATTGCGGTCTTAAATCCCTGCTCGATGCCGGCGGGGCAATCGATTAAAATATAGTCATATTCCTTTTTCAGCTCACTACACAGAGCTACAAGCTGCTCTGGATTTACTGCCATTTTATCCCTTACCTGCGAGGTAGGAAGAAGTGACAGAGTGTTATATTTTTTATGTCGCACCAAAGCTTTTTTATAAGGCACGCGACCTTCTGTAACATCGACTAAATCGTAGACTATGCGGTTTTCAAGTCCTAGCAGCAGGTCTAGGTTGCGGAGTCCTGTATCAGTATCAATTAATACTACTTTCTTGCCGCGCATTGCCAGTCCGACACCTAGGTTGGCTGTCGTGGTAGTTTTGCCTACGCCGCCCTTGCCTGAGGTAATTACATATATTTTGCTCATTTATATCCTACCTTTCTATCGGTTCAACTACAATGCGTCCGTTTTCGATTTTTGCCCGCATCGCGCGCTCATCCTTTTCAATAGTATCGGGAGAGCGGGCTATAAGGTTAGCTATTCTTATCTGCGTAGGTATTAAGTGGTCGGCAATAACAAATGCCTGACTGTTGCCAAACGCTCCGGCATGGACTACGCCGCGGCAAGTGCCGCGAATGTCGATATTGCCGCCCGCGATTATCTGCGCCCCTGGGTTTACGTTGCCGCAGACAAGTACACTGCTTTGCGTGCGCACCTCCTGACCGCCGCGCAGGGTGCGATTAACTACGACCATTTCTTCAACCTTATTTTGCTGTTCAGTCGCCGCTTTAGCTGCTCTTTCCTGCGCCTGCTCTCTTTCTAAGCGTACCTTTTCTGACGGCAAAACATCTTTAGCATCGCCTTCATAGCAGATAAGCCCGTAGCTTTCTAAAATTTTCTTTAATTCTTCGCGCTCGGCGGCACTAAAAACCTGCGGCAGGCTGACTATCGCGCCTTTAAGAAAAAATTTTGAGCCTTCCCCTAACTTTTGAGCTAATTCGGTCTTTACTGCTTCATAGTCAGCATTTTCATCAAAGGTCAGCATAAGACCTGATGTACTGCCCTTGATTTTTACTATCTCTCCACTCATGTCTGCCCTCATTCCTAAATTTAATTTGCTTTATTTTCGTTTTCTTTAGCATCAGGCTGATTTATGCCAAACGCTGCCTCTAGCACCTTGCGGCCAATAGGTACGGCTGACTGCGAGCCAAAGCCGCCCTGCTCGACAATAACTGCTACCACAATATTAGGATTATAAAATGGTCCATAGGCCACAAACCAGCCGTGGTCGCGTCCATGCGAGTTTTCAGCCGTTCCAGTTTTGCCGGCAATGTCAATATTAAAGCCTTGGAAGGAGCTAGCGGCCGTACCGTATTTAGTAACGTCATGCAAGCCTTCCTGTACTAGCTTAATAACGTCAGGACGAACATCAAGTATTGATAAAAGCTCCGGCTTAAATTCTTTTATGATTGTGCCATCTGGAGCTACTATTCTATTTACTAAATGGGGGCGAAAACGTTTGCCGTCAGCGGCAATCTCTCCCATGACCATAGCCGCCTGCAACGGGGTTACTAGGTTAAAGCCCTGACCAATAGCCGCGTCAAAGGTTTCCGATAGATACCAGTCGCCGTCTTCAAAATTTTTCTCTTTGTAGCGTCTGTTAGCGACTAAGCCGTCCGCCTCATAAGGCAAATCTATTCCCGTTCTCGCGCCTAGCCCAAACATACGCGCATATTTTTCTAAACGGTCAATGCCTAGGCGATTGCCCATTTCATAAAAATAAACGTTATCGGAGTGAGCCATTGCCTGCTTGAAGTTAATTAGACCGAGTGCTTCGCCTTCGGCATTGCCTTTAGGAATTATCCAGTGATGACCGCTGTCCATGATTAGCTCATCAGGACTTACTACGCCTTCAGTTAGTGCCGCTGTACCAGTGACAATTTTAAAGGTCGAGCCTGGCGGATATTCACCCGTTATCGCCTTATTATCCATAGGGTGGTAGGGATTGCTGTTTAAAGCATTCCAATCCTTGCTCGATATGCCGCGGGCAAATAGGTTTGGATTAAAGGCGGGGCGGCTGACGAGTGCTAAAACCTCGCCAGTTTGCGGATTTAAGGCTACTACTGCGGCAGCATTAGCATGTATAAGCTTTAGCTGCTCATCGACAGCCTTTTCCGCCGCTGTCTGCAATTTTTTATCAATAGTCAAATATAAATCGCAGCCAGGGATTGGCGGCTTGCGGCCGATTATCTGCACCGGCTTTCCCGATACATCTACTTCTACCTGCTGACCGCCGTTTTCGCCGCGCAGCTCTTTATCATATATTTTCTCTAAGCCGAACTTGCCGATAATATCGCCTGACTTATAGCCGTCCTTCTTTTTTTCTTCTAACTCAACATCATTTATTTCACTGACATAGCCATAGGTATGGGCCGCCTCTTCCTTATTCATGTAATCACGAATTGGCTGAACCTCGATAACTACACCGGGATAGCTTGATTTTTGCTCCTCGATTATGGTTACAATATCAGGGGTAACATCTGTTTTTATGCGTATGGGGTCAAAGCCGCTATGATTTTCTATTTTTTCATTTATTTCCTCGACCGGCACTTTTATTAAATCAGCCAAGCGATAAATAACATCGTCAGCAATCGGGGCAGTCAGCGGCAACAAAGATACAGTAAAGCCAGGGCGGTTTTGCACTAATAGCTCGCCATTTCTGTCAAAAAAAGTTCCGCGAGGTGCCATAGCCGGAACTATGCGTATACGGTTGCCTTCCGCTAGGTCTGCATAGTGGTCGCCGTCATACAGCTGTAAATAGCCGGCGCGTCCAATGAGCACGGCAATAACGAGCAGCGAAAGATAGCCTAGCACCTTTATTCGTCCGCCATATTCATCATTTTCGACCAAGAATATTTCCTCCATGTATAAAATTTACAACAAAAAGGCACCGCTACGGTGCCTCAGTCCGTTAGACAGTGCCTAGTGCTTTTCTTTTTTATTCAGCTTTTTATCCAGCTCGTACAGCAAACGATGTACAGGATAGGCAAACGCCAGCTGATAAATGAGCATCGGCAGCAGGGCTAACTCCGCCGTGCCTAACGGATTAAAGCGATACCCTAATAGTAGCATAATAATCGCTAAAATAAAATAGTTTAACAGCGTTGCGCCGACTGATGCAAATACCGGCAAAAAGAATTGCTCTTTAAAAACTCCCTCGGAAAATCGTCCAAAAAATATACCGATAACTAGCTTGGTAAAAGCATTTATTCCTAAAAAAGTACCGCTCGATAAGTCCTCTAACAGTCCTATGCAAAATCCCATTAGCGCACCCTGCTTAGCACCGCGCAAAAAAGCATAAGACACAGTAGCTAAGAGCATTAAGTCAGGGCTTATGCCATTAACGGCAATCAGCGGCAGCAGCGAGGTCTGCAAAGCATACAGGGCTAAAATTGTTAAAGCCAGCTCAAAAAACTTTTTCAATTTTGTGCTCCTTCTGCATTAGGCGCAGCATTTGCGTTAGCCGCAGGATTTGCCGCTGCGTCAGCGTTTTCATTTTTAGCGGCATCACCATTTTTTGCTGCTGCCGGATCTGTTTCTGTGCCAGGCGTTTGCTCCGGCGGCTTTATCGGCTCAGGCGGTGCCTCGCGCGATGCGGTAATTACCATTACATCCTCTAGCTTTTGGAAATCAACTGCCGGCTCTAATAGACCAATCTTTAATAGTCCGCCTTCATCATTTTGCAGGCTAGATACTAAGCCTACTACTAGTCCCTTAGGATAAATGCCGCCAAAGCCCGATGTTATTATAACATCGCCCTCTATTACATCAGCATTTTTCGGTATATTCACCATTTGCGGCATGGTCGGATTATCTAAATCGCCCTGCACAATTCCAGCAACGCGCGACTCAGCGCGCTGCACCAACGTGCCGACAGATGAGCGCGGATCTAGTATCAGCTGTACCTTTGAGCTAATCGGCCCTGCCTCGACAATATGACCGACTAAGCCTTGTTCGGTAACTACGGGCATATTATTTTCTACGCCGTCTTTAGTGCCGCGATTAATAACAATCATCTGCGACCAAGTAGCCGCCTCTCTGCCGATAATGCGCGCCGCTACTAAATCAAATTGGGTCGAGGTCTGCTTATAGCCAATCATATTTCTAAGACGCTCATTTTCGGCTAAGGCTTCGCTTGCCTCAAGGTTCTGTACTCTAAGCTGCTCAACCTCGTTTCTCAGCATTTTGTTTTGCTGATGAACAGTCACTATTTCCCAAATGTTGCTCGTCACAAATTTTAGCTGGCTGCCGATAAAGCTAGTTACCTGCTGAAAGGGAGCTGCGATAAAGCTTGCAGTCTGGCTAAGTATCGGAGCTTGAAATTTACCGCGCGCGGCAAAGAAAATAACGCAAAAGATACTTATGATGACAAAAAGCAGTGCTAGTACCTTGCGATTAGAATTTTTATCTTTTCTTACGCGGTTATTCATTATTGCTTCAGCTTCTTCGAGGTCATAACTACGCGTTTAAGCAGCTCAATATTTTCTAGCGATTTGCCTGTACCCTCGCCAACACAGGATAGAGCGTCCTCTGATACTAGTACCGGCATACAGGTTTCACGCGATAATAGTTTATCAAGATTGGTTAAGAGTGCGCCGCCGCCCGTCATCATAATGCCATGGTCCATAACATCAGCAGCTAGCTCTGGCGGAGTTTTTTCTAGCGTTCCCTTTACGGCATCGATAATCTTATAGATAGGCTCGTTTAGTGCCTCGCGGATTTCCTTGGCCTTGATAGTTAAAGGCTTAGGCAGTCCCGATACTAGGTCACGACCGCGAACCTCCATATCTACATCAGTTTCCGGCGTAACAATTGCTGTGCCAATAGTAGTTTTTATTGACTCGGCGGTACGCTCGCCAATCATTAGATTATACATACGCTTTATGTACTGTACGATAGCACTATCCATTTCATCACCGCCGATACGGATTGAGCGGCTAGTTACAATGCCGCCTAAGGATATAACAGCTATTTCAGTCGTACCGCCGCCAATATCGACTACCATGCTGCCAGTCGGCTCCTCAACGGGAAGTCCTGCACCGATAGCGGCTGCCATAGGCTCTTCGATAAGATATGCCTCGCGTGCGCCTGCCTGCTGGGCAGCATCGATTACTGCGCGCTTTTCTACCTCGGTAACGCCTGACGGCACACCGATAACAACGCGGGGGCGTACAAAGGATTTCGTATTCATCGCCTTGCGGATAAAGTATTTAAGCATAGCCTGCGTCACATCAAAATCAGCTATAACACCGTCTTTCATCGGGCGAATAGCTACAATGTTACCCGGTGTACGGCCTATCATCTGCTTGGCCTCCTCGCCGACAGCTAAGACATCGCCCGTATCACTCTTTATAGCTACAACCGACGGTTCTCTCAGCACAATACCTCGTCCCTTTACATGAACCAAAGTATTTGCCGTGCCTAGGTCAATACCCATATCGTGCGATAAACCACCAAAAAGACTCCACATTTTAACGTATAGCTCCCTTCAAAAATAAAAGCCTGAACTTAGCAGACCTATTAACAAAATAAAACGCACTCTAGAAAATATTTATCTTCATCAAGCACAATAAAGATATTGTAACACAAATCGCCTGAGTTTGGACTGAAAATTTATATTTTAAGCAAAAAATTTTTATCATGGATAAAAACTACAGCAAGCTATGCTCCTGCATACTAAAATAATGCGTGCCGGCAACTATTATATGGTCGATAATCGGTATATCCATGAGCCTGCCCGCCGCTGCCATTTTTTCTGTTGCGGCAATGTCGGCCTTGCTCGGCGCAGTATCGCCGCTGGGGTGATTATGAACCAAAATAATTCCCGCGGCAAAATAATCTAGTGCCGCCCGAAAAAGCTCGCGCGGGTGAATTAGCGATAAGTTAAGCGTTCCTACCGATAGCTCCGCTAGACCTAGAATATGATTTTTAGAGTTCAGCATTAAAGCCGCGAAATGCTCGCGCTGTTTATAGCGAAAGCGCGGCATCACAAAATTGGCTGCATCTTTCGGGCTGTTTACAACAGTAATCTTAGCTGCTGCCTGCTCACTAATACGCCGTCCTAGCTCAATCGCTGCTATAATGGTTGCCGCCTTTGCCATGCCTACGCCATTTATTGCAGCCAGCTCCGCCGGCGACATATTGACAATGGCACTTAGTCCGCGGTCTTTATAATGCGCTAAAACCTCTTCTGCCACATGCAGCACCGAGCGATTAGCCGTGCCAGTACGCAATAATATGGCTAAAAGCTCCGTATTGGTAAGAGCATTTGCGCCCTGTGCGATTAATTTTTCGCGCGGACGCTCGTCATGGGGTAAATCCCGCACCATTATTGCCATACATATCAACCCCTGCTTTCTTGGCAAGCTTACTTGTTGCTGCGAGCGGCAAGCCAACCACATTAGAGTATGAGCCGTTAAGAGCACCAATAAAGCGCGCCGCCCTGCCCTGCACAGCATAAGCTCCGGCTTTATCCAGCGGCTCGCCGGTATTTATATATTCATCAATCTCTTCAGCCGTCAGCGGCAAAAAATTCACCGTTGTTGCCACCACATCGCTAAAAGCTTTGCCGTCCTTAATCCAAGCAATACCTGTAAATACCTCATGCGAGCGACCGGCAAGCTCTGTCAGCATAAATTTTGCTCTTTCGCTGGTCTTAGGCTTGCCTAAAATTTTATTGTCAATCACTACTATGGTATCTGCACCTAGCACGGCAAAATCTTTAAAGCGGTTATAAACCTCCTTGGCTTTGGCAATAGCATTTTCTCTTACAATTTCTCTAGGGTCGCCTGCCATGATTTCAGCGGCATGGCTCTCCTCTACGCTAAAGCTTGCGCCTATTTGCTGTAATAATTCGCGCCGTCTAGGCGACGCTGAGGCTAAAATAAACAAATGCATCTCCTCCTAAGTTTATTTTATTTTGTCACATATTTTTATTTTTTACAACGAAAAAATGACTAGCCGCATTAAAAGCTAGTCATTTTGTATTTAGTTATATTAAGTATCTAAGATAAATATATACTGTTGATAAAACTATCGTCAGCAGCATGATAGGAAAACCGATTTTAAAATATTTAATAAAGGTAATCTTAACTCCGCGTTCAGCAGCAAGCCCTGCTACGATTAAGTTAGCCGATGCGCCGACTAACGTACCATTTCCTCCTAGGCACGCACCTAACGCCAAGCTCCACCATACAGGCTCTAGGTTATCTACGCCCATTGCGCCCATATTTTGAATAAGCGGTATCATTGTAGCTACAAATGGGATATTATCAAGCACTGAAGATACTATCGCACTAAGCCACAGTACGAGCAGCGAGGTTGCTGTAACATCGCCGCCCGTGAGCATTACTGCTTCTTTAGCGATGTCCTCAATAATGCCGGTTTCAATAAGTCCGCCCACGGCAATAAATAGACCGATAAAGAAGAAAATCGTTGCCCACTCAACCTGCCGCATTGCTGACTCTACTAAGTGATGACTGCCGCCAGCTAAGAGCAGCAGCAAAAATCCGCCGGCAAGAGCAATAAGCGAGCTTTCGATATGAGTAATTGAGTGTGTAAAGAAGCCTAAAATTACTAGGCCTAAGACAAACAGCGAGCGCGCTAGTAATTTTCTATCCTTTAGTGCCTTATGCTCGTCCATAGCTAAAAGCTCTTGCTGCAATTCCGGCTTAGTTTTTAGCTGCTTTTTATAGAGTATCTCGACAATAAAAATAACTATAATCAAGCTGATTATCGCCAGCGGGGCCAAGTTTTCGATAAATGCCATGAAGGTTAATTCTTTTACCGCACTGCCAATCATAATGTTTGGCGGGTCGCCGATTAAGGTTGCCGTGCCACCGACATTAGAAGTAATAATCTGCGTCAGTAAAAACGGCATTGGATTTATATGCAGCTTTTGCGTGATACTAAAGGTTACGGGAACCATTAATAGTACTGTAGTAACATTATCTAAGAATGCGGAAAAAACTGCGGTAATAAGCCCTAAGTATATCAAAATTCGCCGCGGCTCGGCTTTAGCTACCTTCGCCGCCTTGATAGCAACGTAGTCAAAAAGCCCTGTATGACTAGTCACGCCTACTAAAACCATCATGCCGACTAAAAGCCCTAATGTGCCAAAATCAACGTGATGCAGTGCCGTTTCCTGCGACATAATGCCTAAGAGCATCATTAATACTGCGCCTAGCATTGCTGCCACTGTGCGGTGAATTTTTTCAGATACAATCACCACATACATCAAAATAAAAATAATCCCGGCAATAGTTGCCATATTTGTCATCAAAAAAATCGCCTCCTCGTATTGGAATTTAATAAATTAACAGCCTTTAGTGCTGTACGGTAACATTGTTTTTGCCATTAGCTAGCTTAGCGGCATAAAGAGCCCTGTCTGCCCGACTGTATAAGCTGTCGGGCGTGTCGTCATGCTTCGCCGCTACTACGCCGATACTCGCGGTTATTCTTTTGCCGTCAGGCAGACATTTTAGCTCACGCACCAGTTTTATAATTCTATTAGCAATCCTTTCTGCTACCTCGACTGTAGTATTGCCGAAGACTACAAAGAACTCATCGCCGCCCCAACGACCTGGCGCATCGGTTGCCGCCCGCGTATTATCGCGCAGGATTTTAGCTATCTCGCGCAATGCCCTATCACCCATAGTATGGCCATAGCTGTCATTGATGTGTTTAAAATCATCAACGTCCATCATCATAACTGACAGCGGCTTATTATAGAGCCTAGCATTTTCTAACAATTCCTCTAGCCGGTGCTCGGTTGCGCCGCGGTTTAAAAGTATTCCCGTAAGCCTATCAATGCGGACTAGATGTGCTAGCTCCTTGTGGGAACTTTCTAGCTCTTTGGTGGTAGATTGAACCAGCTTTACTAAATGGGCAAGGATTGCCGAGCGGCTTTTCTGTAGCTGCGGATGTACTAGCTTTATCGGCTTATTATCCTTTGCCTCGCCCTCGCGCATACCGACTGTTACCAGCATCATATTATTTATCATCAGCTCGCCGGCAGCAGTGCGCATAAATTCGCCGTAGGCATAAAAGCCGCTAGAGGGAGCTAAGGCGCGCATGACGGCAATTTCTGCCTTGATGTCCTGCGCAAGCAGCAGCCACCTAGCTAGGCAGCTCACCACATAGATAGCCTCAGGGCGAAACTCCGCTAAGCTATCCTGCATAGTCGATGCATTTTCAATTATAATGCCAGGGTCGCCATAAGAAAAGCGAACCTCCTCGCCTTCGCGCATATCGGCATTAAACACCACGCCGCCGTCACTTCTGCATATTAGCGGCTGACGCGCCACCACCATGCCCGAACGCTCGATATAAAAGGGAAAGGTCGAGGTTTCCTTCATTATTTCATCGGTATTCTCTATCCCTAGATACTGTTCAAAGACATCGACAATCGGCTTATCATCAACCTCTAGCACACAAAACTCACCGTCAGTACGGGTAATTTTCATTTTGCGTCCTAAAGGCCGCCAGCCAAAGCTAGAGCAAGTAGTAACAAAGAGCTCCCTGCCGCTAAAAATGACTATGGCTACGCCGTTTCTTATAATTTTTCCCTTGGCAAATACTAAGCTGTTTTTGCCAAGACTTCCCTCATCGGCTAAGCCGCCAAAGAAAACAATATCTTTATCAACCTCAGAAAGCTTCTTAAATAGTGGCTTTAGATTAATATGCAGACCTGCCGCTATCATTTTTACTGCCCGCACATCAGGATTAGCCTTGATATATGCCGCGAGCCGCCCGCCTATCGCCGCGCCTTCCTCGCTGCTAAAATCAAAGCCTAGCACCTCAACCTTAGAGGTTTCAAATAAGGAAAATGATACTATTATGCCTTCTTCTAAAATTTTACCGTTAATAATCTCGCCAGTAGAAACCGAGCCAAAAATCTGTGCGCTAGGAAATTTTTCTAGTATGGCACTATTAATCCTAGCAAATAAATTCTCGTTTTCACAGTCTAACAGAACCGATACCAGTATTGAAGGATTTTTCATAGCCTTGGCGGCTAATTCTGCTCCGGCCAAAGCCTCCACTAAGTCGTCCTTATCATGTATCAAAAAAGGCAGCTGCTTCATACTATCATTCCTTAAAAATACACCTTCTCAAACAAAAAAGCTCCACTAATGCCTAACTATAGCATTTTATTTTATATTAGGCAACAAAAAACGAGCCTTGCACCAACAAGACCCGTAAATTCTCTGGTGCGTCAGGAGGGATTCGAACCCCCGACCCACGGCTTAGAAGGCCGTTGCT
>SAMEA104315428__coassemble_1494_pt1 | contig 11916 bp, 9 predicted proteins | sample SAMEA104315428__metabat2_low_PE_031 | metagenome-assembled genome bin SAMEA104315428 (sample SAMEA104315428) | gut metagenome | biome: Monkey gut; feature: monkey-associated habitat; material: faeces | place: China | collected 2013 | reverse complement strand
ATTGCACATAATAAAGAAATAAAAAATGTTTTAATATTTTTCATTTAAACCCTTCTTTCTATATTAGTGACAACTAACTGTTATATACTCTTGCAAGTATATAATGTCAATAATATATTATGTTATATATAAATTCTGTTTTTTTATTTTAGAACATAAATATAAATTAAGTCTTAGCCCGTCATTAAATTTTGCTAAAATTTATTAGCTTGGTCTGTGCTATAATAGCTTTGTCATGATTAAAGAAGGTTGGTGCATTATGCTTTTAGAAAATATTTCTCAAATTATTGCCGCCGAGCTTAACGTAAAGCCTAAGCAGGTGGCGGCAGCTATCGAGCTATTAGATGCTAATAATACTGTTCCTTTTATCGCCCGCTACCGCAAGGAGGCAACGGGCGCACTAGAGGACGAGGCTTTGCGCACGCTTGAGGAGCGGCTAAATTATCTGCGCAATGTTGCTAAACGGCAGGAGGAAATTTTAAATAAAATCGCGGAGCAGGGAAAGCTTACGCCTGATTTAAAATCAGCTATTGAAAATGCCACTAAGCTCCAAGAGCTAGAGGATTTATATTTGCCCTATAAGCAAAAAAAACGCACCCGCGCACAGATTGCCCGCGAGCGCGGCTTAGAAAAATTAGCTGATATTTTATTGGCGCAGGAAAAGGCCAATAGTGTTGTAGAGGTTGCCAGTGATTTTGTGAATGCTGATAAAGAGGTTGCAGATGCAGCAGCAGCTTTAGCCGGCGCGCGCGATATTATCGCGGAAATGGTGACGGAAAATGCTAATCTGCGCGCTAAAATGCGCGAGCATATTTTTAATACCGGCATGATTGCGACTGAGCTAGTCGAGGGCAGCGAAGACGCGCCGACATTTGCTATGTATAAGGATTATTCAGAAAAAATAAAGACTATTCCGCCGCATCGGATACTAGCTGTCAATCGCGGCGAGAAGAAGGGCGCATTAAAGGTACGTATTGAAACCGACAGCGTAGAAAACATTGAAAGTATCTATAAAGCTATTTATAAGCGTCCTTCGATTTTTGCTAGTGAACTTCAGCTTGCTGCCGAGGACGGCTATAAACGGCTGCTGTTTCCCGCCCTTGAGCGCGACATTCGCGCCGAGCTTACTGCTGTCAGCGAAGCTCAGGCGATAACGATATTCGGCGCAAATTTAAAACAATTGCTGCTCCAAGCTCCGCTTGCCGGTCATACGGTTATAGGCTTAGACCCTGGCTACCGCACGGGCTGCAAGGTTGCCGTAGTCGATAGTACGGGCAGCGTTCTAGACCATGCCGTTATACAGGTAACGCAAAGCGACAGGGAAAGGGATAGGGCAAAACAAATTATTTTAAGCCTTATAAAAAAATATGGCGTAACGCTCCTATCTATCGGCAACGGTACAGCCAGCTACGAAACGGAGCAGTTTGTAGCCACGCTAATTAGTGAAAATAAGCTGACTAACGTGCATTATCTCATAACCAGCGAGGCGGGCGCGTCAGTTTACTCTGCCTCGGCACTCGCCAAAGAGGAGCTGCCAGAGTATGATGTTACTATTCGCGGTGCGGTTTCTATCGCCCGCCGCGTGCAAGACCCTTTAGCTGAACTTGTAAAAATCGACCCCAAGGCAATAGGCGTAGGACAGTATCAGCATGATGTAAATCAGAAAAAACTCACGGAAACGCTCGATACTACGGTTGAAGATGCGGTAAACCATGTCGGCGTAGATTTAAATACTGCCAGCAATGCCCTGCTAAAGCATATCGCGGGCATCAATGCTGCCATTGCTAAAAATATTGTTGCCTATAGGAATGAGCATGGCATTTTCAGCAGCCGCCGCGAGCTTTTAAAGGTGCCGCGCCTAGGGCCGGCTGCCTTTACGCAGTGTGCCGGCTTTTTACGAGTGCGCACCGATAAGTCGCCGCTCGATAATACCAGCGTCCACCCCGAAAGCTATGAGCTTGCCGAAAAAATATTAAATCTTTTAGGCTTTAGCCTTGATGATATAAAGGACAGCACTAAACGGCTTGCCCTAGAAAAGAAGGCGAAAGAGTACGGCAGTGAAAAAATAGCCGCAAAGCTAAATGCCGGCGAGCCAACAGTAAAGGATATAATCGCCGCCCTAGAAAAACCTGGCCGCGACCCGCGCGAAGATTTGCCTGCGCCCCTTACGCGGCAGGCAGTAGTAAAGCTCTCCGATATAAGGGTCGGCACTAAAATGCGCGGCACGGTCAGAAACCTTACCGACTTCGGCGCGTTTGTCGACATCGGCTTAAAGACTGCCGGCTTTATCCATATATCCGAGCTTAGCCACCGCCATGTAAAGCATCCTCTAGATGCGCTATCGGTCGGCGATACTATAGATGTCCTCGTCATCAGTGTTGACGAGGAGCGCGGACGCATCGGGCTATCGCTAAAGCAGCTAGAGCCAAAAGAGCCTAAAAGGCTGCCGCCCGCCAGCCACGGTAAAAATAAAAAAAGACCGCGGCATAACTATAACCCCGATAATCCCTTTGTCGCCGCGTTTAAAGCCATAGGAGAAAACAAATGAACCTGCTATTAACAACTATTGCCAGTATAAAGCCAGTCGACACCAGTCTTGCCGCTAAAGCGGAGCAAATATTAGCTAAAAAATTAGAGGGTGACGACAGCGCACTAGGCGGACTAAAAAATATTCTTTTGAAATATGTCGGTATCGCCGGCACTTTAGATCCTGACCCGCCCGAAAAATGCACTATTATCTGCTGCGGCGACCATGGCGTGGCACAAGAAGGCGTGAGTGCCTATCCGCCTGAAACCACGGTAGAAATGACGCGCAACTATCTAATATCTAGAGGAGCGGCTGCTAACGCCCTAGCAAGCTATGCCGGCTCGGAGCTAATGGTAGTCGATATGGGCATAAAGGCAGATACTCAAGATATTCCGGGACTTATTAATCGGCGCATACAAAGCGGCACGCAAAATATGGTCAAGGGAGCTGCCATGAGCCGCGAAGACGCTATAAAATCGCTAGAAGTCGGCATTGAGCTAGCAAATTCCGCCATAGATAACGGCTTTGACATCATAATGCCCGGCGAAATGGGTATCGCCAATACTACCAGCTCTGCCGCTATCGCCGCTGTTCTTTGCGGCAAAACGGCTAAGGACACCACGGGCCGCGGCACTAATATCAGCGATGAAAGACTAGCACGCAAGCAAAAAATTGTTGAGCGCGCCATTGAGGTAAATAGTCCCAATCCGCAAGACGGCATAGACGTTTTAGCCAAGGTCGGCGGCTTTGAGCTAGGCGCAATCGCCGGCATTATTTTAGGGGCTAGTGCGCGGCATAAATGCGTCATACTAGACGGCGCAAACTCTAGCAGTGCTGCCCTAATAGCCCAGTCTTTAGCCCCGAACGTAACTGACTATCTTTTGCCCTCGCATATCGGCGCAGAAAAATCACATAAATTCATGCTAGAAAAGCTCGGCTTAACACCAGTTTTAAATTTAGACTTAAAGCTCGGCGAGGCGTGCGGCTCATCAATCCTCGTGAAAATTTTAGAAATTGCGCTGGCAATGCTAAATACTTTAGAAGAGCTCCCTGACGCGCCTATTGCTGCGCCCTTCCGCCAAGAATACATGAGCGACCATGCTCCAAGGGTTACCGATAAAACCTTTGAATTTTATCTAAACACCATTCAGGGGCTTGATAAAGACGCTCTAGCCCGCGCCCAAAATCGCTTAGACAATCTAGCTAAGCCTATCTATAGTCTAGGCTACCTAGAGCAAATCGCCACGGAAATCGCCGGTATCAGCGGTGACGAGCTACCGCCAGATGACAGCGAACGCAGCCTGCTAGTCTTTAGCTTTGGCAATATAGGACTAATAGCCGAGCAGCTAACGGCAACCTTTGCCGCCGCTACCGACACCAATGTAACCATTGCCCATTTAAAAGAAAATCTCCCCTCTACTGCCGCCTTTGAGTTTGGCCGCTATCAAGGAGAATTTTTATCGTTCACCTCGGCAACAGTAGTAATCGGACTTGCCGAACTAGACGATAGCACACCGCTAGGCACAGCCAGTGAGCTATTTACTAAAACCCTGCTAAATGCTGACGGGTCACTACGGTATAACAGCGAAGATTTTTTAGCGCATCTTCCCGATGTTTATCAGACCAGCGCAGCGGCAATAGTCGGCGCGATAATCGCCGCCGCCCACAACAACAGCCTAGTTATCCCTGGCGATATAGCAGTCGACATCATCGCGCGCTATGCCCAAAAGCTAGCTAGCGACGTAAATCCCTATATCCTGCACGCCCCTAGCCTGCTGCCACTAAATATGACGCTTCCTTGCGGCGCGCTCGGACTTTTAACCCTCACCATAGTTGATGCGGCACTTGCCTGTATAAATAAAATGCGTACCTTTAGCGAAACAAAGGTATCAACCGCCAGTGACGGGCCTGGAGCTATTCATCAAATAAAAAAATAGATAAATATAACGAACCGACCCCCAAAAGTTAGACCTAAAAATCTAAATTTAAGGGGTCGATTTTTTATTAACAGCATTAAATAATTTATTTAATAATGCAGGAAATGTACGGGGGGGAGAACAAATATATATTAGCAGGATATATTTATTTAAGCTAAGGAAGGGATAAAAATGGATAAAAAAGATATTACTCCTGAATATCTAAACAATAATTTAGAGGTGACTAAGGAATACCGTTGCCCTAAATGCCATTCAGAGGATATTCAATCTTTTAAAATGGTTGTGGCGACTAATACGTCAAAGCCAAAAATCAACAGTGCTAAAAAAGATGCCAATAAAGAAAATGCATCAGAAACTACGCAAGCCAGTATTGTTTCCCAATTGCCGCCACTTCCCAACCCTAAAGATTTTCACCAATCTGAAAAATACAATTTAAATTATTCTGTTGGTATATCAATGGCTTGTGTTTTTGGATTTTTAACCTACTATTTAGCAAGTTCCACGGTTGAGGCTTTTACTGATTTTAACATATTAGGATTATTAATGTATGGCTTGGGTACAATAATTTTTGCTTTATTATCGTTCATAACAATAATAGCATTGTTTGAGCATAATCCTAAAAACGAAAAAGAAAAAGCATTACAAAAACAAATTTACGAACGCAAAGTCGACTCTTGGAATAATTCCTATATTTGTTTTAGATGTGGCAATACCTTCATAGTAAGGGATAAAGAACCAGAGCCGATAGATATTCCCAATAATGATACTGAACCTGTATCACCAAAACCAGTTGATGAGTCCAATTCTACAAACTCTCCAGTTACTACTCCTGCTAAATCGTCTAATGAGAAAGAAAATAAAATTAATCGTCGTACTATTATAGCCATAATTGCGGCAGCTTTTTTACTAGTAATAGTGTTTACGTCAGGCTTGGCATATTTTCTATCCGATAAAAATTCAGCTCAAACCACGCCAACTGCTCAAATTGCCGAAGAAACGAAAACGGAAACACCTAGCCAAAGTAATGTGCGTGATGATATCAGCGTTAGTATATATGTGCCGACAAAATTTGATAATAAAAGTGATGCACCTTACTATATAGTATTAAAAAATATCTCTGATAAAACATACGAAGGTTCTTTCGAGCTTGACGGTGTTTCGACTACAAAAGCCAGCGATAAAATCGGTACTTTAAAATTATATCCAGAGCAGGTAAAACTTATAGCCGGTACAGGCTCTATCCCTAAGGATACCTCTAGTATAAATTTAAAAACTAACGGTAAGTTCAGCGGCAAAAACTATAACCGCGACAGCAGTCTTGATTATAGTATTGTGAAACAAGAAGAAAAAGGTGTTATGACCATACTGCATGTATATATGCCTACGGGAATTAGTGATGATACCTATATAGCTGCCTCAAAAGAAATACAGCAAAATATGTCTGGTATAAATAAAATTGTCGTAGCAAATTTTTCACCTATTATGATAAATCCTACATTTGAACAAGTTTGGGTGCGCATGCGCAACAACAAAATTATGAATAAAAATGATATTTTATTTTATACTGATGAGTCTAATACTAGAATTTTTAATCCTCAAACTTATGCTGAAAGACGTGACATAGATTTATAAATACGGAGCTTAACCAATGATAAAAATAATATTATTTATAATTGCTATAACTAGTATATCTAGTTTTATAACCGGCTGCTCATCTAGCACACCAGAAAACAATAAACAGCCAACTAAACAGGAAATTCAGCAGGAAAAAGAACAATCTGCTGCTATACAGCTAGTCGAAGAAGTAAAAACCAATTATGCCAGCGGCAATTATATAGCTGCCAATGACAAATTAAATAAATTAAGTAAAAATAAATTTGGCAGTAAATATACTGATATGCTAAATCAAGACTATCCTGATTTAGCTCAAAAATCTAACGAACAAAAAGAGCAGGAAGCAGCCAAACGTCAACAAAATTTAAATAATTTTAATTCTGCTATGTCAGATATTGATATTTATAAAGGAGTTAGTTTAAGTGACGGTATGCTAACTGTCAATGTTAATTCTCAGTGGTATCTTCTCAATTATTCACAAAAAGAATATTTTGTTGAAACTTGCAAAATAGCAGCTGATAATTATAGCCTGCCCTATGCCTTCATGGCAGTAAGATACCCTGCTGGTAAAAAAACGGTAGCTCGCTATAATGAAAGCAACGGTATCAGTATTGAAAAACAGCATAAAAAAAGAGCTGCGGCGATTTGCCGGCGGCTCTTTTTTTATTAAAATTATTAGTGTCTGTCCGATAATAAATTGCAAAATTTGGTACTTTCCTTTTTAAAGAATAGGTTTACGCTGGCAACGGGGCCATTGCGGTGCTTGGCAATATTTATCTCGGTTATATTTTGGTGTTCGGTGTCTTTATCGTAGTAGTCCTCGCGATAGAGAAACATTACAATATCAGCGTCCTGCTCTAAAGAGCCTGATTCGCGCAGGTCAGAGAGCATCGGGCGTTTTATCTGCCTAGACTCTACGGAGCGCGATAGCTGCGAGAGGGCAATAACCGGCACATTTAGCTCACGCGCTAGTGCCTTTAGCGAGCGCGATATTTCTGATATTTCCTGCTGGCGGTTATCACCGTTTTTATTGGGTCTGCCCTGCATTAGCTGCAAGTAGTCGATAACTATTAAATCTAGTCCGTGCTCAGCCTTTAGGCGGCGCGCCTTCGACCTTAGCTCCGTAACGGTTATGCCGGCGGTATCGTCAATAAATATCGGCACGCGGCTTAGTTTATCGGCGACACTTACGAGGCTATTCCATTCCTGCTCGTTTAGCTCGCCATTTCTTAATTTGCTGGCATCGAGTCCACCCTCGGAGCAAAGCATACGCTGCATCAGCTGCTCCTTGCTCATTTCTAGGGAAAAAAAGGCAACGCGCCCACCGTGCAGTCCGACATAGGCGGCAATGTTCAGCGTAAAGGCGGTTTTGCCCATTGACGGGCGCGCCGCTACCAGTATTAAATCTGATTTTTGCAGTCCCGATGTGAGTTTGTCGAGGTCATTAAAACCGGTCGCTAGTCCCGTAAGTCCGCCTTTCGAATCGTAGATATTATTTATATGCTCAAAGGTGCGCAGCACTATAGATTTCATGGACTCAAAGCCGCCAGTATTGCGCGTACTGGCGATAGATAGTATTTTCTTTTCGGCATCGTCCATTATATTTTCAATGGTATCTGTGTCCTCATAGGCAGCATTAGATATAGAGTCTGCCGCATTTATCAGGTTGCGCAGTGCCGCCTTTTCCTGTACGATTTTGGCGTGAAAGACTACGTTCGCCGCTGACGGTACAGTGTTCGCGAGCTGTGTTATAAACGGTATGCCGCCTACCTTGTCGAGCATACCGCTTTTATTTAGTCCCTCAGTAACGGTTACAATATCTACCGCTTCATTATTGTTATGCAGGTCGGTCATTACTTCGTAGACAATGCGGTGGGCGGCACGGTAAAAATCGTCCGGCGTTAGGATTTCCTGCACCTCGGTTATTGCCTCGCGCTTTAGCATCATTGCGCCTAAAACTGCCTGCTCCGCCTCGATATTATGCGGCGCAATCCGTCCCGGCATTATATCATTTGCCATTTTTTCCTCCTGTATTTAGTCTGGCAGCTCGCCAATATCGTCGATAATTTTTATATGGGGATAGTTTAAAAACTCTTCCTTAGTCGTTGTCCCCGTGGTGAGCGCGACAAAATCCACGCCGGCATTTTGCGCCGCGCCGGCATCGACATAGCTGTCGCCCGCGTAGAGGGTTTCACTTTTAGCGACCGCAAATAGCTCCACTGCCTTATTTATTCCTTCAGGCGAGGGCTTAAACTCGCTGACATCATCACAGCCAAAAACTTTATCAATAAGGCTCAGCGTGTTTGTCTGGCTAAATTTTTCCTCGATGCGGTGACGCGTCTTGCTAGAGATAATCGCGCATTTTGCCCCCTGCGCGCGGATTTTTTTTAACACCTCTAGCGTATGCGGGAAAAATTTTGTACCAGCGGTCATATACTTGTCGGCAAATTTTTTATAAACATCAATAAAATCAGTTACTTTCTGCTCATTATCGGTATCAATAACGATGCTTACTGCTTTTCTCATAGGCAGCCCGATAGTTTTACAGATAAATTCACGCTCAGGGATTTTATAGCCGAGCTTTTCTAGCGTCAGCATGAAGCATTTTACTATCCCTTCTTCAGAATTAACCAACGTATAGTCAAAATCAAACAGATATAATTTATATTTTTTCATAATAATGTCACTCCAAATAAGCCTGCCGAAAAAATGCGATACTTATATATTATGGTCTAAACAGGCTAAAAAATCAATTGCATAGATTACTAGATTATTGTTGAAGAAAGGGTACTAATATTCTACAATATAGTGAGTATGGAAGTGAGGAGCAAGATGATGAAATATGTAGTTATTGATTTAGAGATGAACCCTGTCGACCGCGCACATCGCGAGGTGCGCCGCCACCTTTATGAGGAAGTAATCGAGTTCGGCGCGGTGCGCCTTGATGAAAATTTTAAGCAGGAGGATAGCTTTCAATGCTATGTCGAGCCAGAGTACAATAATATCTGCAAGCATATAACTAATCTTACCAGCATCACGCAGGACATGGTTGCCGGCAAGGGCAAGTTTAAGGAGCATTTCTTTGAATTTATCGACTGGATTGGCGATGAGCCGACCAAAATTTATTCGTGGAGTATGTCCGATATTAAGCAGCTAAAAAAAGAGGCGGCTTATAAAATACCTGATTTTAATACTGCGTGGCTAGATGAACGCTGGGTAGACTTGCAGCAGGAGTTTGACGACAGACTAGGGCTGCACAATAGCTTGGCATTAAAGCACGCCCTCGGCGCAATGGAGCATAAATTCGAGGGAACGCAGCACACCGCGCTCGCTGATGCGATAAATACCAGCGCGATACTTGTTTTAATGCAGGACGATAAAAAATTCCGCGCTACTATGCAGCCGGTATTAGATATTTTAGAGCCTAAGGAGGAGCTTACCAATTCCCTAGGCGATTTATTCCCCGACCTGATGAAATTAAAGGGCAATCTTTAAACCTTTGTGCGCTCATTGAGTACATGGGTATGCAGCTTTTTAATTTTTACTTGTCAAAATGCCCGCCGTATGCTATGCTAGTAGCAGTTTAAATTAACATTGTACAGACGATGAATAGGAAAAGTAGCTAATCAAAATCTCTAAAGAGAGCCGCGCTGCTGGAAACCGGCGGGATAGAGATTAGTAAAGTTCGCCTAGGAGTTGCCCGCTGATATGTAGGCGGTGTCGGAGCTCTCGCCGTTAAAAGGGAGTATCTATTGCAGGATAGATAGCTAAGTTGCCCCGTCAAGGGGTAGTAAGGTGGTACCGCGAGCAAACCTCGTCCTTATTGGGCGAGGTTTTTTTGATTTCAAATTTATTTTTCCGAGGTGATTTTATGGAGCAAAAAATGGGGGTGCTAGGGCCGCCGGGAACGCACAGCGAGGCAGCAGCGGTCTATTTAAACAGCCGCCTAAAAATCCCCTATAAGCTTATAACCTATGCCGATATTTTTGACTGCCTGCAAGCGGTCGAGGAGGGCGAAATAAATTCGGCACTCGTCCCCGTAGAGAATTCACTAGAGGGCGCAATAAATATAACTCTAGATACGCTTGCTCACAGCACCGACCTTGAGGTAGTCCGCGAGCTAATCTGGCCCGTACACAATCAGCTGATGAGTAAATGCGCACATAAGGAGATTACTAAAATATATTCGCACTCACAGCCCATATCGCAGTGCCGCAAATTTCTGCAAGAAAACTACCCTAATGCCGAGATTATCAAGGTTGCCAGCACCGCCCGCGCCGCAGAAATGGTTGCTGCATGGAGCAAAAATTCCGGTGCAGCGGCAATCTGCACCAAGCGCGCCGGTGAAATTTTCGGCTTAAATACCGTAGCCAGCGAAATACAGGACAATATGGCTAACTGCACGCGCTTTTTTGAAGTAGCGCGGCAGGGAAGCGTGACAGAAAAGCTGCCGCCTGACAAGGTACTTGTTATCTGTCAGATTGACGGCAAGCGCGCCGGCGCACTCTATGACGTACTGCGCGAGTTTGCCGAGCGCGATATAAATATCACTAGGATTGAATCAAGACCGGCCCGCACCGAGCTAGGCGCGTATATTTTCTTTTTCGACCTCGAGGGCAACCCCGATAAGGAAAAGCTGCAAGCGTCTATCGCCGCCGTGGCAAAAAAAAGTAATTGGCTAAAAACGCTGGGAGCTTTCCCTGTTTTAGCCGCAGCTAACAATTAATTTACGGACAAAGAAAAGAGGAAAAGACTATGGTTATTATTATGAACCCCGATGCTACCGCTGCCAATATAAAAAATGTAATCTCCGTCATCACCAAGGCAGGACTTGAGGCCAAGGTTATGGAAGGCAGCCAGCAGCAAATTGTCGGCGTTATCGGCGACAAAACGCGCCTAGCCTCGGTGGCAATCGATGCACTACCAGGTGTCGAGCAAAGTGTCGCCATATCAAAAAGCTACAAGCTCGCCAGCCGCGAATTTCACCCGCAAAGCAGCGTCATTGACGTTGACGGCGTAAAAATCGGTGACGGCACCCCCGTTGTCATGGCAGGGCCTTGCGCCGTTGAAAGCAAAGAGCAATTATTTGAAGCTGCCGACATTGTAAAGGACGCAGGCGCACAATTCCTCCGCGGCGGTGCTTACAAGCCGCGCACCTCCCCCTACTCCTTCCAAGGACTAGAAGAAGTCGGTTTAGAATATCTTGCCGAGGCCCGCGAGCGCACGGGACTAAAGGTAGTAACCGAAGTAACCACTGTCGAGGCTATCGAAAAGGTTGCCAAATATGCCGATATGCTGCAAATCGGCGCGCGCAATATGCAAAACTTTGGTCTGCTAAAAGAAATCGGCAAATGCGGCAAACCCGTACTATTAAAACGCGGACTAGCCGCTACCATTGACGAGTGGCTAAACGCTGCCGAATATATTATGAATGCCGGCAATCCTAATGTTGTGCTTTGCGAGCGCGGCATTCGCACATACGAAACCTACACCCGCAACACCCTTGATTTAAGCGCAGTTGCCGCCGTAAAGCATCTGTCGCACCTGCCGATTATTGTCGACCCCAGCCACGGCACAGGCAAATGGCGCATGGTTAAACCTATGGCATTTGCCGCTATCGCCGCCGGTGCTGACGGACTAATGATGGAAGTCCACCCCAACCCAGCACGCGCCCTCTCTGACGGCCCGCAGTCACTTACCCCTGAGAACTATCAAGAAGTCATGCGCGGCATCAAAAAACTATCCGCCTTCATGGCAAAAGAAAACATCGTCCCCATGGACATTTGATAAATATATACAATAAATATCCACCCGCATAGCGGGTGGTTTTTCATTTTC
>SAMEA104315428__coassemble_1470_pt1 | contig 12198 bp, 11 predicted proteins | sample SAMEA104315428__metabat2_low_PE_031 | metagenome-assembled genome bin SAMEA104315428 (sample SAMEA104315428) | gut metagenome | biome: Monkey gut; feature: monkey-associated habitat; material: faeces | place: China | collected 2013 | reverse complement strand
TTTAGTTTTCAAAGAACAATTTTCTCGGTCGCTCTCAAGCGACTTCGTTAGTATATCGCATGGCTTTTAGCTTGTCAAGAACTTTTTTAAAAAGTTTTTTTGAAAGCTTTTCGGCATTTTCTAGGAGCTTTTATCTTTCCGATTGCTAGCTAGTTTTTGCCGTGCGCCGCAGCGACTTGTATTATATTACAGGATAGAGTTCTATTTGTCAACACCTTTTTAAAACTTTTTTAAAATTAATTTAAAAAAGCCACACTCTAGAGTGCAGCTTTTTAATTATTTATTTTTCTTGTCAGCGGTCATAATGATATTTACCGGCAAGTTTGATGCGCCTGGCGGCGAGTATTCAAAGGTTGTAGTGTGTCCGCTAGGATATGTTCCAAGGTCGGATAGTTCAGCATCTTCATTAAGGATTGCAATTCCCATTTCCCGTGCCTTTTGCACGCATGGTTCTTCAGTGGCAGTATTTTCGCCAAAATAAGTTCTACCTTCCGGCGTGGGCAGCAGGCTCGTTCTTCGCCCTTGTCTGACAGTCATTGCACCAGCATATACGCCGCCTAGCGGATTTAGATAATATTTAACATGACTTTTGCCTGCGGTCGGCAGGTCAAGCATATAGAGTATACCGTAGTTGCCGTAGTTTTCTACCTTGCTACCGTCAGTTGCATCAATACCGGTGCGATAGGTGTCATGTACATTATCGCCAATGGGGAAATAAACTGTGCCGTCATGGTCAGGATTGTAGGCTTTTTCTGCGGTAAATATGCGGTTCATTCCTGGAAATGTGCCGCGCAGCCGATATTCATCTTTTGGAAGGATTGGCGCACGCTTTACATATGTAAGCGGATTTACACGGTCAGGGTACATTATTACTGACACTTTGACGTTTTCACTGGAATAAAAATCGTACACGCCGTAGACTAATTCTCCTGGCTGCAATATGGTAGTATCCATATCGGCGCGCAGCAGACGATTTTCGCCAGCCTCTAGCATAAAGCCGTCATTCATAGCTTTACCAAAGTAGGCCAGCTGCGTGGCTTTGCCTACTTCTAAGTAGTCACTGCTTGGTTTAGATGCGCCGCCGCGGGTTATACGCACGTTGGCGGTGTTTGCGCCCATGTTTTCTAATACTACGGCAACTTTTTTCGGCTGATTAGTGTTGTTTAGATGATAGTATAAAACGCGCGCCTCACCGCTAACGGTATCTTGATATAAAATACCGCTTTTATCTACATATTCAGGACTATCGGAAAATAGTAATGTGCCGCCTTCGTCTTTGGAGGTTACCGGCCATAGGTGCATGGTTTTATTGCTAAGTGGCGCGGTATTTTTCTTCTTTTCGTTGGGATTTTCGTTTATGATTTGCGCTACTCGTTCCTTTATCGAGGAGGCAGTAGTGTTTACTTCGATGTTTTTAGCACTGACGTTAGCACCGCCGATGTTTAGTGCCATAAGCGCAGTCAAAATCGCTGCTAGTTTTTTCTTTTTAAATAACATTCTTCTTTAGCATCCTTCTTTTTTATTAATCTATATGTCCTAGTTTAGCCATTATTTCTGCTTTTAACAAGCGCAAGCGAAATTCAGTTAAACCAAAATGCAGGCCCGGTATGTTTACACGCCGCAAAGCGTAGGGGTTAGTTTTAGCGGTATTTAATCCGCTCTCGCCGGTTACGGCGGCTAGATATTCATTTTCTTTCAGCAGCTCAAACATTTCTTCGTCATAGTCGCCGTTAGGATAGGAAAAGCTAAATATAGTTTTTAGTCCGTTCCATTCCATTAAAAGTTTAGAGAGTTTCATTTCTTCGACCTGCTTTTCGCGGCTAAGTGTGCTAAGCGGCTGATGATTGGCGGTGTGACTGCCAATTTCTACGCCGCGCGATTGCATATCTCTAAGTTCGTTCCAAGTAAGGTAGCCTTCTTTGCCGATACTGTTAGTGACCATGAATACTACCGCTTTTGCGCCGCGTTCTTCGATTATGGGCAGCATAAATTTATAGTTATCCTCATAGCCGTCATCAAAGGTTAAAATTATAGGCTTGTCAGGCAAATTAAATTTTCCCTTTTTGGCTTTCATAAAGTCTAAAAGAGTAATTGTAGTATAGCCTTCTTCTTTGAGATAGTCTAGCTGCTCGCTAAATTCCTCAGGCGTTACATTGTACTCTTTACCGTCAGCCGTTACATCAGGGTCAACCTTATGATACTCAATTATCGGTATACCTTGCGGCGCAGGTGGAAGGAGCAGATATGATATAAACATCATCAGTACAAAAGCCGCCGCTCCTAACCCACATAGTGATATTTTTCGCAAATTATTTTCCTTCTTCTATTTTTAATGCCATAGCGTGCAGGGCGCGCATACGGTGATTTAGTCCCGATTTGCTGATACCGAGTATTTGCGCCAGCTCTATTAGGCTCATTTCTGGATTTTCTAGTCTGACCCGCACTGTCTGTTTTAGCTTTTTAGAAAGCTTGTCTAGCTTTTCTGCCTGCTCTAGCGTGTGTATATCGGCTATCTGCCGCCCAGCAGCATCGACAGATTTTTGCAGATTAGCAGTTTCGCAATTTACCAGCCTATTTACCTGCTCGCGAACCTCCTTAACATTTCTAGCGATTTCAAATGCCTCAGCGGCCTCGCTTGCCTCTATCATTGCCAAAAAATCTATAACGGCATCGCCTTCCTTTAGGTAGACGATATAATATTCCTTTCTGTCGGTAATACCTACGGGAAAGCCCATATTTTTAAGGATAGTATAAAGTAAATTTCCTAGAGCGTAGCTGACGGTGACCATTTCTAAATGATAGCTGCTTTCCGGCTTATTCACTGTGCCGCCGCCTTGAAAAGCTCCTCTTAGATAGGCTATCTGACAGCATTTTTTGCGCAAAATACCGCGGTCACTATCCATGTTTAGGCTGTCGTCATGGATAATGTCCAATCGCTCTAATAGCTTAGTTACGGCAGGACTAGGGCGCACCCTTACGGAGTAGTTATTATTTTTATTTAGCTGGCGCGAACGCCTTACCGTTATTTCTGTATAGATGCCTGCTCCGAGCATTTTAAACAGCGACAGAACCTTTCGCGCTACTGCCGCATTCTTGCTGGTAAAATTCAAGCCAAAGGTGTGGCGCATACCAAAGGTTATGGTTGCTCCCATGCGCAATAGTGCCGCTAGCTCTGCCCGCTGACAGCAGGGACGCTCATAAATTTTTCGCGCTAATTCGTTTTTTACTTCGGTTGCAAAAGATGTTGCCATGTCCCTCACTATCTATACTGCATACTCGGTTGTAATTTATATACCATATTCATGACGGCGCGGCAAAGCTTGGCGGGGTCGTGGCGTATTACATCCGTTTCGTTTATAATGTCGGCTTTTACAAAGCCTATCCCCAGCGCATTTATTGCGTCCTCATCAATCTCTACGGGATATGCGCCTTGCTCGGCATAGTAGCTTTGAATTTCCTTAGAGATTGGTGCCGAGTTCACTAGCATAAAGTCGATAATGCCTTCGCCGCCATGGTCGATGATAGCTTTAGCGTGCATCGAGGCGGTGTAGCCGTCAGTTTCACCTGGCTGGCTCATAACATTGCAAATATAAATTTTCACTGCCGGACTTTGGCGGATTGCTTCGGCTACGCCGTCAACTAAAAGGTTCGGCATAATACTAGTATAAAGGCTGCCTGGCCCTAGAATTATGGCATCGGCATTTTTGAGCGCGTCGAGTGCCGATTTTACTGGACTTACATGCTCAGGAAAAAGCCGCACGCGGTGAATACGCTTGTTTACTTCAGGAATTTTTGACTCGCCCTCGACAATAGTACCGTCTTCCATAATAGCATCTAATCGCACATGCTCTTTAGAGGCGGGCAGGACTTGCCCCTTTACCGCTAAAATTTTGCTCGACTCCTTTAAAGCGGTTTCAATATCGCCCGTAACCTCGTTCATGGCGGCAATAAACAAATTGCCAAAGCTGTGGCCGGCTAACGCGCTTTCGCCACGAAAGCGATACTGGAAAAGCTTTTCCATTAGCGGCTCAGTGTCTGCTAGTGCTACTAGGCAGTTGCGTAAATCTCCTGGCGGGATAATGCCTAAATCCTCGCGCAGTCTGCCAGATGAGCCACCGTCATCGGCGACTGTTACTACAGCCGTTACATTAGAGGTTGCTGTTTTTATGCCGCGCAATAATACCGATAGTCCGTGACCGCCGCCCACTACAGCGACTGTCGGACCTTTTCTTAGCTTGCGCGTTTCATAGATTATATCTACTAGGCTTTCTGAATTTTCGGGGACTAATACCGCGATAACCGAGCGGATAACCAGCCGCGTGGCAATAAACATAAGTGCCGCGCCGATAGCTATTATCGCTGTGCCGATAAGTGCCGAGAACACATAGTTATAGCTGCCCTTCCACAGGTATACCGCCCGAAATATAAATTCTTCTATTAAGTCTAAATATTTATAGTTAAAAACCAGTGCCAATCCTAGGCTTATCAAAAGTACGCCGACTGAAAATAAAAGCAGCCAGCGTTTCACCTTCATGCCTGGATAGAGCCATTTTGATAGATGCATTCCGTTTAACACTCCTCACGCACATGCTGACGGACATCATTTTTCATCAAATCGCGATGCTCTAGGCGCACGTTGTAGCCGGCGGCGCGCAATCGGTCATAGATATGCTTAGCGGTATAAACACTTCTATGCATACCGCCCGTACAGCCTATCGCGATAACGAATTGACTTTTGCCCTCCTTTTCGTACTGCGGCACAAGAAAATCTATGAGGTCATCAATTTTGGCGATAAAGTCCTTCGTCACCTGAAAGCTAGCGATATATTCAGCGACTTCTGGCACGCTGCCGCTTTTATGCCGCATATTTTCCACATAAAAGGGATTGGGCAGAAATCTTACATCTAATACCATGTCGGCATCAATCGGCATACCGAACTTAAAGCCAAACGATAGTACATTAATGCTCATCGGCTGATTTTCTGATGTGCCGAACAGCCGCTGTATTTTATCCTTTAAGTCAACCTTCTTTAGCTCGGAGGTGTCAATGACATAATCTGCCATATCGCGCGCCGGTGCTAGCCGCTCGCGCTCTTTGGTAATACCGTCCGACAGCCTTGAGGACGGTGCAAGCGGATGACGGCGGCGAGTTTCCTTATACCTGCGGATTATCACTGCATCGCTTGCGTCCATAAACAGCATTTCAAAGGGAATGTTGGCCTTTTTCATATCCATAAGCACGCTGATAAAGGTATCAAAAAATTCTAGGCTGCGCGTATCGACTACTAAAACTACCTTGCCCACATGGCCGCCTGTATGCTGGCAAAGCTCAGCAAATTTAGGAATAAATATCGGCGGCAAGTTGTCTACTACAAAGTAGCCTAAATCCTCCATATAGCGGCACGCCTGCGTTTTGCCGCCGCCCGACATTCCAGTAACAATAACTAGGCGGAAATTATTTTCGCCGCTGACTTTAACCTTTTCGCTATTATTTTCCATGACAATCGCCCCCCACAGCCCAGCGAAATTTTATATAAAATTTATTTTCCTAGCACATATTTATAAATAGCGGCGGCAAAGCCGTTTTCTTCACAGCTAGTGGTGACATAATCGCATACCGCTTTGATATTATCCTGCGCGTTGCCCATAGCTATGCTTTTTGCCGTTGCCTTCAGCATCGGCAAATCATTGTCAGCATCGCCAATCGACATAGTTTCGCTCATCGAAATGCCCAGCTTTTCGGCTAAGCGTTTAATGCCCGCCGCCTTTGATATGCCCTTATTTATTATCTCCGCATAGTTGGCATTCGAGCGCGTAATTTTTACGCCGTCACCGATAGCGGTCTCTAGTTCTGCAATGCGTGCGGCAGTTTCATCAAATCCGTCAGTGATAGAAAGGAGCTTGCTAACGCCGGTCAGATGATTAAATAAGCCGTCCCAGCCGACAGTATGCCCTTTAATATGCTGTGCGCTTTCATACTCAGCCGATTTAGCGGTATACTCGGCAAAATACAGCTCGTCATTGCTGTACAGCTGTAAATAATAATTTTTAGCGCGGCAATACTCGATAACTTTTTTGGCATATTCCGGCGCAACCGCGCTCTCGTATAAAACCTTTCCATTAGTTGATTTTATCAGCGCGCCATTATAGGTGATAATTGGAACATCAACGCCTAAATTTTTAGCTACTGGAAGTGCCGCTTTATACATTCTGCCCGTGGCAATCGTTACAATAACGCCGGCACTTACTGCCGCCTGCACTGCCTTTATATTTTCAGCTGATACCGTCTGCCCTGTAGGGAGCAGAGTGCCGTCTAAATCTGTTACAAATAATTTTATCATTAAATTCCGCCCCTTAATAAAATATAATTAATTATATTTTCTCATACTACAAAAAAATTGCAAGGAAAAACTAACTAGCTTATGCTATACTTTAGCTACAAATTGTTAGGAGGCTATCATGTCCATAAAAAAAATAATTGCGATTTTCGGACTTATCCTGATGCTTTTAGGTGTATTTGGCTTATCCTACACCTATCATATCGACCACCGCACGGCGGAAAGCTTATCGGCATACTGCCGCATAGACTTTAAAAGCTCGCATACTGAAAAGGGCAATCTTGAAGGGGCGGTCTTAACTATATGGGATTACCGCTATGACGATGCCCAGCTAAAAAAAGAAGCGATTTTATTTACGGACGGCAACGCATGGGAAATGAAGGCGGCGACTAAGCAGACACCGCCGCCGCATGACAGCGACAGTCATAAATATCAAAATGAAAATAAATTATTTGTCGAGCTGCCGCGCTCAAGCCTAGCGGCAATAAAAAAAGCGGACACTGTCCGCTTTAGATTTTACTACGATAATGGGCAAACGATTGATTTGCCGCTAAACGCGCCCGATTTAGAATATTGGAAACGTCAGCTTGATTAATCCTCCACATAGACGCGCGGCACACGCGCCGTTATCATGCAGGGTATTTCATAGTTAATAGTGTCTAGCCAAGCCGCTGCCTCGTCAATAGATATTTTGCCGCCAAAGAGCGTTGCCACATCACCGCATTTTACATTCGGTACATCGGTAACATCAATCATAACCTGGTCCATGCAGACGCGGCCGGCAATCGGGGCGCGATAGCCGTTTATTTCTACCTCGCCGTGCGCCCTGCCATAGGCACGGATATAGCCGTCAGCATAGCCAATAGGGAGCGTAGCGATAACGCTGTCGCGCATGGCACAAAAAGCCCGACCATAGCCGATGCTTTCGCCTTTTTTTATTTTTTTCAGCCACACTACCTGCGCCTTTAGCTGCATTACCGGCTGTAGGTCAATGGTATGCTTCACCTCGTCTGACGGCCACAGACCGTACTGGATAACACCGGCACGAACCATATCAAAATGCGCCTCAGGTATTTCTAAAATGGCGGCACTTTCAGCGATATGCTTTAGCTTTAATTTTACGCCGTTATTTTCAACCGCCTTTATTGCCTCTTTAAATAGCTCTAGCTGCTTATTCGTATAATTTTTATCCTTACTGTCAGCAGCAGCAAAATGTGAAAACATTCCCTCGATTTCAACGTTTGACAGGCTGGCGATATTTTTAGCAAGCTCTCCTATCTCGCTAACCTTTACGCCGATACGTCCCATGCCCGTATCGACCTTTAAATGAACCTTTACAGTTTTATTTTGCCCAGCAGCGGCGACCGACAAAGCTTTTGCCAGCTCCATATCGCAAACCACCTGCGTTAAATCATAATGTACTATCTCGCTTGCACTAGTCGGCAGCACCAGTCCTAATAAAAGTATCGGCATGGTAAAGCCTGCCTCGCGCAGCTCGATGCCCTCAGAAAGCGTAGCCACCGCTAAATAATCTGCGCCGGCGCGCTCGGCAACGCGCGCGGCGGCTACCGCGCCATGACCGTAGGCATTAGCCTTTACCACCGCACAAAGCTTTACACTAGGCGCAATATGATTTTTAATTTCTCTATAGTTATGGGCAAGGGCTTTTAAATTTATTTCTGCCCAAGCTGCACGATTTGACATAATATTTCTCCCTTTCATAGGCACAACGTCGCTTAAATGACTTTAGTATAGCAAACGAAAACCCTAAAGTCCACTATGACTATCAGGAAAGAATTTAGAATATGCCCGACATTTTAAAAAAGCTTACGCGCTATGATATTGCGCTTATAATCAGCCTTTTCATTATCTCCTTTTTGCCGCTTTCAATAAATAATCATACGCCTATAGCGCGCTATGCCGAGATAAAGGTTGACGGAAAAATATATAAAAAAATCCCCCTTGCCTATCATAAAGGCAAGGAGGAGCTTTTTATAGAAACCGCCTATGGCGAAAATACTATTACTATCGATGATGATACTATTGCCGTAACTAAAGCCGATTGTCCCGATGCCGTTTGCATAAAAGCCGGCAAGGCAAAAAATGTAGGCGATACTATCGCCTGTCTGCCGCATAAATTGATTATCGAAATAAAATCAACTGACAATGCGGCTAATGAAAACGACCTTATAATGACGCGCTAGAGGTAATGCTATGACTAATCTTCGCCGAAAAATATATTTAGCCTTGCTTATCGCGCAGTCACTCGCGCTATTTTTATTTGAAGGACTTATCCCCCTGCCGTTTTTAGCCCCAGGGGCAAAGCTCGGTCTTGCCAATCTCGTAACTATTGTCGCACTTTATACTTTAGCTAGCTATCGCGAGGTGCTGACGATAGTTGTTATCCGCATAATGCTGGCGGCGTTTTTTGGCGGCGGCCCTAGCGTCATGCTCTATAGTCTTGCCGGCGGACTATTTAGCCTAGGCATGATGATTTTATTAAAGCGCACGCAAAAATTTTCGCCAATCGGCATAAGCATTGCGGGCGGATTTAGCCATAACCTAGCGCAAATCGCTGCTGCCGCCATTGTCATGGAAACTCCAGCACTCTTTTACTATCTGCCGATTTTAGGCAGCCTTGGCATTATAACCGGCTTTTTAATCGGCATTGTAGCTAGCGGCATTATAAAAAGACTGCCTAGGCAATAATTGCCCTGCGCATATTTTCCGCGTTTTCCTTTGCCGAAAGCTCTGGATTAAAGGCGCGGACAGCCTTTGCCTGCTCTACTTTATCGTGGCACAGCACCAGCTCAACACGGCTGCCGAGCAGCCATTTAGCCTGCCTAAATACCGGCCAAAAATCTTCGCTCCACGCAATCAAAACATAGTTATCAGCTAAATCGCTGTGGGCGGCATTAACTAGCGCAGCAACGGAAGGACTTACCTCCTCGCTGCCGCTTAAAATTATACTTATGCCATTTTCTTGCAGCTCGCGCGCCTGTACTTTATTATCGGCGACCGCCGTCATAGCGACCTTCATAACGCCTGAGTGTTCTTCAAGCACATGACCCTCGCTCATATCGGTAATGTGAATGTGAGTGAGCGGCCCCCAGCCGATACCCTGCTCTAAAACCTCGCCCGGATGCTCCGTGTGCATATGGACAAAAACTGTCCGCTCGCGCGGCTCGACTACCACATAGTTAGAAAAATCCTTTAGCTGACGCGTAAGGGCTGCTACATCGACCTTTACATCGCGTATTTGAAAGCGCACGCAGTAGGGGCGCACCATATCATGGCGCGGGTCGGGCATATCGGTATCGGCAGACTCTAAGCCAAGCGACAGGCTTACCGCTGGTGATACAAAATTGCCGTCTAAGCCCTTTAGGCAGCCCGACAAAAAATTCATCATTATGCGCGCGCCCGCTTCCTCGTGCTCTATGCCTTTGACTGCTGCCTCGCCGCCTTCTAAGGCGGCAGTTAAAATCTCCGAAATCGGCTTATTGTCGCGCACCGCGCGATAAGCTTTTTTCGCTACGACCTTAGCCACCAATATCAGCTGCGACTCAGCCGGCTCAGATAAAGCGCGCTGAGCGTAGAGAATACCATACTGAAACGCCTTGCCAAACTCAGACGAGGTAGCATCATACTTGCCCGCTAGTCCCTTAGCAATACCGCGAAACAGCTGCGACAAAACAACGCCCGCCGTTCCTCTCGCGCCAAGAACAGCTCCGGCTGCCACGCGGCGCGAAAGTCCGCCTATTGTATCATCTTTAGTTTCATGCAGCGGCATAACCGCTGCGCCCATAGTTCTTAATACATGCGTACCCGGTTTTTTGCCCGCTGCCGGCAGCTGATTAATATTTTCGTATTCTAGCAAAAACTCGCTATACGCACCACTTACCATGCGTTTAAAATCACTAGCTGTAATTACTTCTCTATTTCCTGTCATATATATCACCCGCTTTAGTTTATTTTGCAAAAAACAGGATTATATTATATAATTCGCGAATAAAGCAAAATAACCTTTAATTACTACAAATTAATTACAAGGAGTTTTTTATGCCTACTATAAATAAAACTAAAAAAACCTCAGACAAAGAGCCGACTGTCAAAAAAACGACTGCCAAAAGAACAGCGGCTAGAAAAAGTCCGCCCAAAAGTGCGGCGACTAAGCGCGAGAGAATTTTTGCTCTCGACATCGGCACGCGCAGCGTTATCGGTATCGTAGCCGAGATTGACGGCGAAAATATGCGCATCATTGCCACCGACCGCCTCGAACATAAAACGCGCGCCATGCTTGACGGACAAATCCATGATGTGCTGCAAGTTGCCGCCGTTATCGAAAAGGTAAAAAAATCACTTGCCGCTAAAACTGGGCCAATCCATAATGCCGCCGTAGCTGCCGCCGGCCGCGCCCTCTACACCATGAATGCCGAGGCAGAAATGGAAATAAACGGACTAATAAGCCTTGAGCAGCAGCGCAGTCTTGATTTTGCCGCCGTGCAGGCAGCGCAAAAAGCATTAGCCGACACCCACACCGTAGACGACCCTACACTTTACTACTGTGTAGGCTACAGCACAATCCGCTATATATTAGATGAAATTCCGCTAAAAACATTAGTCGGGCAGCGCGGCCGCAAGGCTAAGGCCGTAGTCATTGCTACCTTCTTGCCGCGGCAGGTAATCGACTCCATGCAAAGTGCCTTGCATGAGGCATCGCTAGAAATGCGCGCGCTCACTTTAGAGCCTATCGCCGCCATAAATGTATTGATACCGCCGACCATGCGCCATTTAAATCTCGTACTCGTAGATATTGGCGCAGGTACGTCCGATGTTGCTATCACTAAAAACGGCTCAGTCATCGCCTATGGCATGGTTCCCATGGCAGGCGATGAAATAACCGAGGCGATAAGCCAAAAGTTTTTACTCGACTTTAATATTGCTGAAGATATAAAACGCCGCGCGACTAATGGCGAGGACGTAAGCTTTACCGATATTCTAGGCATGGAATATAATCTCACCGCTAAGGAAGTCTTAGAGCCAGTCATTCCCAATATTGAAAATCTCGCCAGTGCTATCGCCAAACAAATCCTTGAATTAAACAGCGAACCGCCGCAGGCAGTTATGCTAGTCGGCGGCGGCTCACTAACGCCGCACTTAGCCGAGCTAGTCGCTGAAGTTTTAGGTATGCCGGCTAACCGCGTAGCCGTCCGCCGCCCTGATAAGGTTGACGGCATAATGTCGCTGCCTTCCGAGCTGCACTCGCCCGATGCAGTAACGCCGCTCGGCATACTAAAAATCGCCTCGCTAAACACCCTGCATTTCCTTTCCGTCTATGTAAACGATAAGGACTACAGCCTGTTTAATTTCCGCGAGCTGACGGTTGCTGACGCGCTTTTAAATGCCGGCATCAATATGCGTAAATTTAACGGTCACCCTGGTCTAGGGCTAATGGTAAATATCGGCACAGAAAAAAAATTCTTCCCTGGCACTATGGGAACGCTGGCTAAAATTACCGTTGACGGCGAAGATGCCGACCTCGATACCGTTATCCATGACGGCTCACACATAAATATTATCGCGGGCAAGGACGGCACAACTCCTAGCGTAAAACTAGGCGACCTAGTAAATGCCGGTCAGGAATATACAATCTACGTCAACGGCCGTGAAAAGCATATCCGCCAAACCGCCACCATAAACGGCAAAGAGGCGACTGCCGACACCCTGTTAGCCGACGGCGACATTATCGAGGGTCGCAGCTTTAAAAGTCTAGGCGAGGCACTCCTTGCCGCCGGCTATCCGCCCACCGGTCACAAAATCCATTACAAGCTAAACGGCAGTCCCGCGACCTACACCTGCA
>SAMEA104315428__coassemble_1465_pt1 | contig 12233 bp, 5 predicted proteins | sample SAMEA104315428__metabat2_low_PE_031 | metagenome-assembled genome bin SAMEA104315428 (sample SAMEA104315428) | gut metagenome | biome: Monkey gut; feature: monkey-associated habitat; material: faeces | place: China | collected 2013 | reverse complement strand
TGCCAACAAACTCTCTCCTTTGAGTTATCGCTATAATTAATTTCTGCCTTTGCCTACACTCGTTCCTGGTGCTGGGGCAACCGCGCCAGGTGTTTCATTGCTAGTGTCACTAGCAGGCGGTGCCTGCTGCACTGGTGCACCTGGGGTATTATCAGCCGCGCTGCCGCCGCTATTATTGCTAACAGGGGTATTATCGCTAGGCGCAGCTTTGGTATTTTTAGCATCTTTATCCTTGCTGTCTTTTTTGCTGCCGTCATCTTTTTTCTTTAAAGATGAGCCTTTGTCGTCCTCTAGCTCGCCAACCGAGCTGCTCTTAGCCGCTGTAGCTGAGCCGTCAAAATTTTTAGCAGGTGTTCCCTCTAGGGCTTTAACCATATATTCCTTCCAGATTTGTGCGGGAAGTCCGCCGCCCATAACGCCGCGCATCGGTGTATTATCGTCATTGCCGACCCATACACCAGTTACTAAGTCCGGTGTGTAGCCGACAAACCACGCATCATGGTAGTCACTGGTTGTACCGGTTTTGCCAGCTGCGGGGCGGTTTATATTGGCTCTCGTACCTGTGCCGCTTTTAATAACGCCCTGTAGCATGGCGGTTAGCTCATTAGCACTAGCCTCGCTTATTACACTGCGCTGCTCTGGTTTTGTTTCTTCTAAAACCTTGCCATTGCGGTCAAGCACCTTTACAATAACCACTGGCTTTACATGAATGCCCTTATTAGCAAAAGTTCCATAGGCACTAGTTATTTCTAACGGGGTCATGCCCTTAGTCATGCCGCCTAGTGCCGTTGCCAGCTGTCTGTCATTTTGCGGGCCGTCTAGCACAAAGGTCGATATCCCCATTTCCTGCGCGTAATATATTGGCTTGTCTATACCGATTTTTTGCGCAATCTTTACAGTCGGCACATTAATGGAGAAACGAGCGACATCGCTCATCGTTACTCTGCCATGGAAGCTGCCGCTGTCGTTCTGCGGCTTCCAGCCATTAATGTCTATCGGTGCATCGTTTATAACCGTACTCGGTGTAAAATTATTTTCTAGGGCTGCCGCAAATACAAACGGCTTGAATGCTGAGCCTGGCTGGCGCACTGCCATAGTAGCACGATTAAACTGGTCAGTGCCGCGGCCGCCCACCATTGCCTTGAGGTAGCCGTTATGCGGGTCGATTGATACTAATGCCCCTTGCGGCTGCTCAATGCCGGCATCATCTCGCCGATAGGTCGGCAGCTGCTTCATAGCGGCTTCGGCTGCCTTTTGCATATCCATATCAAGGGTAGTATAAATTTTAAGTCCGTCCTTATAGACAGCATCAGCACCATATTTATCAATCATGGTTTGGGTTACATAGTCAATAAAATAGGCAGCTGCGGTTGCCTCATTACTTTTAGCAGGTGCAACTAGCTTTAAGTCCTCTCTTTTAGTTTTAGTCGCTACACTGCTATTTATATAGCCATACTTAGCCATTTGACTAAGGACTATAGCCTTGCGCTCCTGCGCTGCCTGCAAATTATTAAGCGGCGAATAGTAGTTTGGACTTTTGGGTATACCGGCAAGCATTGCACATTCGTTTAAATCTAAATCCTCAACATTTTTGCCAAAATAGGTTTTAGCTGCTGCCTGCACACCATAAGCACCCTGACCAAAATAAATTTGATTTAGATACATCTCTAGTATCTCTTGCTTGGTATACTGTCTTTCTAGCTGCAAGGCTAAAAAGACCTCCTGTACCTTGCGCTTTAGGGTTCTATCCTGCGTCAGATAAGCATTTTTAGCTAGCTGCTGGGTTATAGTCGAGCCGCCCTCAGCTACCGCCCGTCCGCTGATATTGGCATACAGTGCGCGGATAATGCCGCGAGGGTCAATCCCTGAATGTTCATAAAATCTATTATCCTCTACGGCTACAAAAGCATTTTGCAAATCCTTAGGCACTTGCGAAATCTTTACCGGTCGACGATTTTCCGCTGCGTGAACATTTGCTATTTCTTGACCGTTTATATCATATATCTGCGATGATGCTGGCGGAACAATATCATTAGCCAAGTCTGATTTAGTATTCATACTGGCAGTCAAAAATCCACAGCCAATGCCTGTCAGCATAACTAACACTACTAATCCAATGCCCAGCACAATCCGTTTAGCCGTACTGCTGCCGCCCGTGTCCGGCGGTCTTTTTGCACGTCTTTCCATGAGCTGCCTCCTTAAAACAGGCACTCCCCCAATGCCTTACATAAATACCATTGTATCATAAAAAATTTATCTAGTCTATTTGCTGCAATCCCTTTACTTCAGCTCGACTACGGTTGCCCCCGTGCCGCCCTCATTTATATCGGCAAATTGATATTTTAGCACACTACGATGATGTTTTAAATATTCGTGTATGCCTTTTCTAAGTGCGCCTGTGCCTTTGCCGTGAATTATTAATATCTGTCCAAGTCCGGCTATCACGGCATCGTCAATAAATTTACCTAATACCTGCTCTGCCTCGTCAACCATCATACCGCGAATATCTATATCGCGGCTAATGTTTTGTGTTTTGCTGAGAAAGCTTGAGGCCTGCGATTTTTTAGCGGCAACTGTTTTTTTCTCTTTATTTTTTGCTGCGGCAGCTATAAAAGTACAGGAGCTTGCCTTCACCTTAGTGCGCAGACTGCCTAGCTCTACCATTATATCCTTGCCGTCAATTTCTAATACAGTTCCCTTTTGCGCTAGTTTTTTAACATAGACGGTATCGCCTACAGCAAGTTTTTTTAAATTTATTTTACTGCCTACGCCGCTTTGCGTCATAATGCCAGGGCGCGCTTTATCGTCTGCCGCGTTCAGCCTAGAACGTGCCGCCTGTATAGCCTGCTTACGCGCCTTTATGCCTAAATCATCAAACTGCTCTTTAAGGTCTTTTATTATATCCTCTGTTTCCCGACGGGTTTGGCGGATTAGTGCGGCACTCTTTTCTTTTGCCTTGCGGATTATATCGCCCTTCTTTTGGCTAAGCTCTTCCTTGGCTGCTGCTAACTTATTTTCTAACTTTTCAATCCGCGCCTGCCGCTCGCTGATGTCGGCATTTAGCTGCTCATACATCATCTTTTGATTTTCAAGCTCATTTATTACCTTTTCAAACTGGGCATGGTCAGCCTGTACTAGCTGCTTTGCCCGCAAAATCATTGAGTCCGACAGTCCTAGCCGCCGACTTATGGCAAAAGCGTTGCTAGCACCAGGAATACCAATTAATAGCCTATAGGTTGGCGATAACGTTTCTACATCAAATTCTACACAGGCATTTTCTATTTTATCGCGGGTATAGGCAAAAGTCTTTAGCTCGGAATAATGCGTAGTGGCGATAGTAGCTGCCTTTATTGCCAGCAATTTTTCTAAAATTGCCATAGCCAGTGCTGCGCCTTCTTCAGGGTCAGTGCCAGCTCCTAGCTCATCTAAGAGCAGCAAGTCATCACTTTCAACATTGTCTAAAATCCGCACAATATGCGTCATGTGCGCGGAAAATGTCGATAAGCTTTGCTCGATGCTTTGCTCATCACCAATATCAGCATAAACATTATTATACACTGCTATAGTTGACGATTGTTCAACTGGCAGATATAAGCCCGACTGCGCCATTAAAACTAATAAACCCAGCGTTTTCATACTGACCGTTTTACCGCCGGTATTAGGGCCGGTTATAAGCAGCATATTGTAGTTTTCGCCAATTTCTATAGTTATTGGCACAACATCAGCCGGTGAAATTAACGGATGGCGCGCATTTTTTAACTTAGTAATGCCTTCCTTGCTTAGTATCGGCATTACTGCCTGCATTTGAGCGGCTAATTTAGCCTTGGCAAAGGCAAAATCCATATCGCTCATAATGACGGTATTATCCATTAATACCGCAGAATTTTTGTCTACCTCTAGCGACAGCACTCTAAGTATTCTTTCAATCTCCTGCTTTTCAGCTAAAGTAAGCTGTTTTATATCATTATTCAGCTCAACTACCGCCATTGGCTCGATAAATAAAGTCGAGCCGCTGGCAGACTGGTCATGAATTAAACCAGGAAAATGCGTGCGATATTCTGCCTTTATAGGGATAACATAGCGGTCGTCACGCATAGTAACTAGATTGTCCTGTAGCATTTTAGCATAGCTGGCATCGTGCAGGATTGAGCTTAGCCGCTCCTTTATTTTGCCTTGCCCTGCCTTTATTTCACGGCGAATACGGCTAAGCTCTACGCTGGCATCCTCACGCAGATTGCCATGCTCATCAACGGCATTATTTAAATTGCGCTCTAGCTGTCCTAAAATTTCTAACGAACGCGCCCACTCCTTTAAAAGCGGCACTTCAAGCTCTAAGTCGCGAAAATAATATTTTACCTGCCGCATCGAGTACAGCATACTGATAATATTAGAAAAATCGTCTAGCTCTAAATGCGCGCCTTTTTTTAGTTTGGCTAAATAGGGGCGAATATCGCGAATACCGCCTAAAGGCGGCGAACCAAGCAGCAAAACCTTAGCCGCCTCGCTAGTTTCTAGCTGCCATTTTTCTACTTCGTCAAAATCATTGCTAGGATAAAGATTAAGAGCGCGCTCGCGTCCTAATGCCGAGCTAGCGCACGCCGCTAACATTTCCTTTATGCGTTCATACTCTAAAACCTTGAACGCTTCATTATTCATTGTGTTTACTGCCATAAACTCCCTCACTAAAAATATATACTATATTATGACGCTTATCTGTAAAATTTCTGTTTTATGCTCTAGGCACACTTTTTTAAGTTTAGCACAAGGGAATTATTATGTAAATTGGTACTACAAAAGCCTTGGCTTTTAATTAGTTTATATTCAATTATTATTTTGACTGCTGCCCATAGAGCGGGTAACGCTGTAAATATCCTTTAGGCGGCGCAGCTTAGTCACTACCTGCGTAACCTGCGAGGAATTAGTAACATACAAGCCGAGCATTACCGTTGAGGTTTTGTTACTGCGGTTCGGACTGGCATTCACGCTATGGATATTTAATTTCATTTCCGTTATAACCGCTAGAATGTTGGCTAAAATGCCGCTCTTATCATTGCAGATAATTTCTAGCTCCACCATGTATTGCTTGTCAAGACCTACGTCCCAGCTTACCTCTATCATGCGCGAAAAATCAGTATCACGCAATATATTCGGACAGTCTGAACGATGTACCGATACGCCGCGGCCGCGCGTTATGTAGCCGGTTATCGGGTCGCCCGGTATCGGCGAACAGCAGCGGGCTAGGCGCACCATTAGTCCGCTTTCGCCCTCGACTAATACGCCGTGGCTAGATTTTGCTTTTTTACCGGTATGCTGCGGCTTTTTTAGCTCCGACAGCATTTTAGAAATATCCGGCGGTGTACTTTCCTTTACTTCCTTTTTATGCAGCTCGATGAGCTTGGTCATTATGCCATGAATGGCAATGCCGCCATAGCCTAATGCCGCCAATAAATCCTCTTCGCTAAGTATATTTAGCTTTTTAGCAACGGCTAACAGCCTTCCTTCCTTCATCAGGTCTTTAGGCGCGTAGCCTAGCCTTTTGGACTCTTCCTTTATCATCTCTAAGCCGCGCTCGATATTTTCCTCGCGTTTTTCCTTTTTAAACCACGAGCGGATTTTACTGCGCGTTTCTGATGATGCTACTATATTTAGCCAGTCGCGGCTAGGGCCACTGTTGCTCTTATTGGTTATAACCGATACAATGTCGCCGTTGCGAAGCTTATACTCTAAGGGAACTAATTTGCCGTTTACCTTTGCGCCTGTGCAGTGATGACCTACCTCGGTATGGATGCGATAGGCAAAATCAATCGGTACAGAGCCCTTCGGCAAGTCTATAACGTCACCCTTTGGAGTAAATACAAATACCTCGTCCGTAAAAATATCAACCTTTAACGCCTCAAAATATTCCTTGGGGTCGCTAAGCTCATTTTGCAGACTTACCATTTGCCGCAGCCAATTCATTTTTTGGTCGATTGCGCCCGTTGCCGTTGCCCCGCGCCCCGACTCCTTATATTTCCAATGCGCCGCTACACCATACTCGGAAACCTGATGCATTTGAAAGGTTCTTATCTGAATTTCTAAAGGATAGCCACGTGTCATAACGCTGGTATGGAGCGACTGATAGCCGTTAGATTTCGGCATGGCGATATAGTCCTTAAAACGACCAGGAATTGGTTTCCACATCGCATGAATAACGCCTAAAACACCATAGCAATCCTTTACTGACTCTACTAAGACGCGGATTGCCGATAAATCGTAAATCTCGCTTATATCCTTACCATCACGGCGCATTTTTTTATAAATACTATAAAAATGCTTGGCGCGACCGTTAATTTCTGCCTTGATGTGGCTTTCCTCAAGCTTTTCTCTAATTTGCTCTATGGCTGTATCAATAAAGCTTTGCCGCTCCTTGCGCTTTTGCTTGACGCTTTCGACTAAATCATAGTAGCTTTCCGGCTCTAAATAGCGGAAGCATAAATCCTCTAGCTCCCACTTTATATTAGATATTCCTAGACGGTTGGCAAGCGGTGCATATATCTCGATAGTTTCCTGCGCAATGCGCTTTTGCTTGTCGGGACGCATATATTTGAGCGTGCGCATATTATGCAGACGGTCGGCAAGCTTTACCATTATAACGCGTATATCCTTGGCCATTGCTAAAAACATTTTGCGATAATTTTCTAGCTGTACCTCTTCTTTAGATTTATATTGAATTTTGCCCAGCTTGGTTACGCCATCGACAATCATGCCGACTTCTTCGCCAAAGAGATACTCCATTTGTTCCTTAGTATAGGTAGTATCCTCTACTACATCATGCAGCAGGGCGGCGGCTATAGTTACATCATCTAAATGCAGCTCGGTTAAAATTTCAGCTACATGGAGAGGATGAACTATATATTCCTCGCCCGATACCCTTTTTTGCCCGCTATGGGCTTTTTCGGCCACTAGATATGCCTTACTGATTAATTCTATATCAGCGTTCGGCTCATACTCTTTCACAGCATTTATTATAGTGTCAATAGTGACCGGTGCTTTATCCTTATCATTCATTCCGTCCACTTCCTTACAATTAGTGGTTATTTTTATAGGTTGGAGAATTTATTAAATCCATGCGCCCTGTTACTTTGGGCATATAGTAGCTATTTTCATTAAGATTTAATCTTAAAATATTTAGCTCCTGAAATATTTTTAACGCCATACTCATTGTATATAGGGAAATATGTCCATAAGCCTCGCTGTAGCCTAAAGTAAGCTCATTAGCAGCATAGGGAATTTTTCCTTCGCGCTTTTGTATGCTCATTAAATAGCGATAAACATTTGCCAGTATATCCCTTTCAGGAAATATTTTCTCATTACTAGCAGGACTTATGCTGTCTACCATACATTGCAAGGTACGTCTGCCCTGCCATTCATTGACTGCTGGTGAATATGCCATGTCAATAGTTTCGGCATTGACGATACCGGCATACTCGCTCATATTCCAAAAAAGTGCCTTTAATGGATTTTGAGTACTTCCTACTTGAAACTGCAAATGCTGACCATTTGCGCCAATAGCCCGCGCACTGTTTGTCCTTATAGACCGCGCACCTAGTAGCGGCTTAGGATTAGCCGCACCATAAGGCTCTAGGCTGGCTAGCTCATCTACTAGGTCAAAGGTTAAATCTTCAGGAAGAATTTCAAAATCTATGATTACTTTAGGTATGTAGTCCTTAGCAGTTAATTTTTGACTGACAGCGTTGCAAAATGCCTGTTTAAACGCCGCTAGCTTATCTAGCTCTACCGTAAGTCCTGCCGCCTGCGCGTGACCGCCGTATTGCTTTATACAGTCCTGGCACTCGCCCAAGGTTTCAAACATATGCAGACCCTCGATGCTGCGGCATGAGCCTTTACAGTCACCGTTTGGTTGTATACTCATAACTATCGTGGGCTTATAATATTTATCTACCAGCCTAGAGGCAACTATGCCGATAACACCGACATTCCAATTCTTGCCAGCCACTACGATAGCGGGTAAATTTGCTACATCTACATTAGCTAACTCCGCCTCGGCTCTAGCTAGTATATCCTGCTCGATAGCCTGCCGCTCCGTATTTAGTTCATCAAGCTCTGCCGCTAGCTTTTCAGCTACAGCCTGATTATCAGCGAGCAGCAAGGAAACGCCCTTAGTCGGACTTCCTATGCGCCCCGCGGCATTCAGTCTTGGAGCAAGCCTAAACCCGATATGCGCCGCCGTAATAGCTGTTTCATCCTTTAACCCTGCTACCCTTACTAGCTCGCTAATTCCTACAAAAGAAGAATTTTTAATCAGCTTTAGTCCCTCGCTGACAATGCGGCGGTTTTCGCCCAGCAAGGGAACAATATCCGCTACTGTTCCTAAAGCCACCAGTTCTAAGTCATTGCTATAGTCCTTATCGGCTAATTTTTTATAAAGTGCCTGTGACAGCTTGTAGGCAACGCCTACACCAGCTAAATTTTTATCAGGATAAGGGCAATCTTTGCGATGAGGATTTACTACTGCTATCGCTGGCGGTAATTCAATGCTTGGCAAATGGTGGTCAGTAATTACAATATCTAGTTTTCCTGCCATTTTTTTTACATCATCTATCGATGCGATACCGCAGTCAACTGATATTAATAAACGCGCACCCCTCGCGGCAATTTTTTCTAATGCGTTTAGGTTAAAGCCGTAGCCCTCACTAGCTCTGTCAGGGATATAAAAGCTCGCATTTGCTCCTAGCTTTTGCAAATTATGGAGCAGCAGGGCAGTAGCTGTCATGCCGTCTACATCATAGTCGCCGTAAACAACGATTTTTTCTTTTTGCTCGATAGCTCTTACAATTCTTGCTACCGCCTTATCCATATCCGCTAATAAAAACGGGTCATAAAAAGGCTGACTGCTTGGCTCTAAAAATTTTCTTGCCGCCGCTGCGGTTCTGATATTTCTATGCCACAGGATAACCGCTGCCATTTTGCTTATATTTAATTCATTTTGCAGCGCGGTTAAATCCGGCACGTCATCATATAGTTTCCACTGTTTATACATAGTTTACACTCCTAGAAAATATTTTACCGTATTTTCTGTTATTCGTAAACAATAAAATAATAACAGCCACACACCAAAGTATGTGACTGTTATTATTTTTACGGTGATTAAACTTTAAATTTCTTAACCGAATTTTTCAAATCAGTTGCCAGCTGGGTTAATAGCGACACAGAAGATGCTATTTCCTCTGCTGATGCTGATTGCTCCTCAGCGGTAGCCGAGATAGACTGTGCATGATTTGCCGCTGTGCGGTTTACATCATCAATCTTATCTACCGAGTTTACAATGCGGCTAGCTGCATCCTCGATTTTCTTTACTGCCTCATGGAAGGTATCAACTTGCTGCTTTACGCCGTTAATTTTATCGCGGATAGCATGGAACTGCGTGCCAACCTCATGGATAGAGTTTGTTCCTGCTTTTACGTCATCAGTACCAGTCGACATAGCATCAACTGCCTGCTGAGTATCTGTCTGAATAAGCTCGACCTTATTTTTAATCTCAATCGCGGCTTTCTGCGATGCCTCGGCGAGCTTTCTTACCTCCTCAGCAACTACAGAAAAGCCTCTGCCAGCATCGCCAGCGCGGGCAGCTTCGATTGCTGCATTCAATGCCAAAAGATTGGTTTGGTCAGCTATGGCTACTATCGTATCGACAATGCCGCTGATTTCCTTAGAGTTATCGCCTAGAACTTTTACTGTATCAGCTGTCAGCTCTACGCTATTTTCAATGCTCTCCATTTTCGTTACGGCATCCTTCATCAACAGCGAGCCATTTTGAGCTGCGTCCTCAGTTTCAGTCGAGGCGGTATTTATTTCCTTAGTGCTTTGCATCATCTGCTGAATAGTTTCAAAGAATACATCGACCTCCTGCTTGGTGTCCTTTATATGCTCCGAGCGGTCATTCATGCCACTGGCAGCTGCCGATACCGTTTCAGCTACGCTAGCGGCTGCCTGCGCTGATTGCTGCGAGCTAGCCGAGAGGTTCTCCGCCGAGCTTAGCAGATTTTCTGATGCATCGCGTATCTTTTTTACAATGCCATGCATTTTTTCTGCCATATCGTTAAAGGCTATAGCAGTTTGTCCAATCTCATCATCAGCATGAATTTCAAGTCGTCCTGTGAGGTCACCCTCTGACAAGCGTTTTGCCTGCTCCGCCATTTCTACTAATGGCTGCGTTAGTTTAGCGGCTAGTAATCTAGCAATTATTACCGCTAGCACCAAGAGAATTGCACCCATAACCGCAATAATCATAGCCATGGTGTAAATATTCTGCATTGCATCTGAGTGCTTGACCTCTGCCACTACACTCCAGCCTACGCCCTCTACTGGTGACGATGCCATTAGGCACTCCTCACCAGCAGCATTATCTGCTGTCATACTAGCAGTTTTGCCTTGCATTGCCGAGCTAATCTCCGGTCTATCCTTCCAGTTGGTAAGCTCTGAAGTATAGCTGCTGTCAGGATGTATCATTACATTGCCCTTGCTATCCGTTACATACAGCACCTGCTCTAAGCTATCACCCTCATTAGCAGCATAGTTTAGCATTTCCTCAAGAGTTTTCATCTGCAAGGTTGCCGACATAACGCCTACCACTTGCCCGTTATTTTTTATCGGCACGGAAACAATAACAATTATGCCGTTAGTTACTCTCGACAACGTTGCATCAGTAACATCAAACTCCTTGCCATTTTTTACATTTAAAAAATAGGGTCTATCGGCAATACTGACGTATTTACCAGCATCGCGTGCTACCTGCATACCGGTCAAATCACTTACATAGGCATGCTGTATCTGTGAATTATTTTGCTGAAACTCTTTGAGTAGTGCGCTCATTTTGGCATTATCCATATTTTTCATGGCATCAGTCTGCGCCAGTGTTGCCATACTGTTACGAGTCATCAGCAGTGTATTTGTCAAGGTATTTGCCTTTAGCTTGACCGAGTACACATTTTTCTCGTTCATATCATAGAAATAGCCGTCATAAAAAGCCTTGCCGCCGATTATAGTTAAAAGTAATAGCGGCACTAGCACCATACAAAAAAAGCCTAGTGACAGCTTACTTTTCAGCGACAAATCTGTCCCCCCCCTCGAGGACATTGTTTCTCAACTTCATAGAAACGCTTCCTTTCCTTACATAAATAGAACTTAGTGGTTACGCTGTCTACCCCCCCTGTACATATATCTTTTATCAGTGTAATATTTTGTAACCTTAGTCACATTATAACACATTCAAAATTGTATTAATAGGTCATTACTCCTATAAATTATATAAATTTAATTTTATCGTGTTATTTATTGATTAAAAACTAAAAAGACGGCATAAGCCGTCTTTTAGCTGCGTATTCATTTTTTAATTTTATGCTTTGACGGCACTGCGTTTCTTATCGCCAATTTTATGCAACACTACCCAAAGCGGGCTGGCAATAAATATTGACGAGTAGCAGCCTACGCCAAAGCCGACCAAAAGGGCAAAGGAAAAGTCCTTAGTAGTGTCGCCGCCAAAGAAATATAGTGCCGCTGTGGTAAATAAAACCGTAAATACGGTATATAGCGAACGCGTAAGCGTCTGAAATATTGAGGTATTTACTAGCCTAGCAATGCTGTCGCCGCGGCGGAAATGCAAACGTAAATTTTCGCGAATACGGTCAAATATTACAATTGTATCATTTATCGAGTAGCCGACAATCGTTAAAAGAGCCGCAATAAATGATGAGTCAACTGGTCTGCCCGTAAAGGAAAATACTGCCAGCACAATTAAAATATCGTGCATTATGCCTAATATCGCCGCTACGCCGAACCGCCACTCAAAGCGCAATGCCACATAGCAGATAATAAGAGCCCACGATACTAAAAGTGCCATAATAGCATTAGTTATTAGCTCGCCGCCGATAGTCGCGCCAACCTTTTCTTCGCGCATAAGCGTATAATCAGCAATATCATTTTTCAGTGTTTCTAGCACTTCGCGGCGTTGGTCATCCCCCATATCAATAGTGCGTATCATAACATCGCTAGAAGATGTTACGTCCGATGCCGCTCCCGATAGCTGGATAGTCGCACCCTCTAGGTCAAATTTAGCTAGGCTGCTGCGCACCTCGGCGATAGTAACCGGACGGCTAAACTCTAAATCAATAATTGTACCGCCGGTAAAGTCGATACCAAAATTCAAACCGCGCGTAGCTAGGCAAAAAATTCCT
>SAMEA104315428__coassemble_1384_pt1 | contig 13360 bp, 14 predicted proteins | sample SAMEA104315428__metabat2_low_PE_031 | metagenome-assembled genome bin SAMEA104315428 (sample SAMEA104315428) | gut metagenome | biome: Monkey gut; feature: monkey-associated habitat; material: faeces | place: China | collected 2013 | reverse complement strand
CCTGTGGAGATAATGTAAGCCGCCAAAGCTCTTTAGAGTCAGTGGTGCTGTTGTCGTTGAAGCAGGAAGCTCCCATCACTATAGGTGGGAGTACGTTCACTAAAACTATTGAAGAACAATTAAAACTGTTAGATGAGTTTTGGCGGCTGCCAGAAAATAAAAAATTGAGTTGGACAGCTAACAACGAACTGCAAGCTAGATATTATGATTTTATGCTTGAGAAAAAATTTTTGCTAGGCAATGCTAACTATATTTAAAACAATTGTTAAAGACTTCGTACAGCTTAAATGGCAACGCTATAAGACCTTTTATAATTTTACTAGCAGCAATAGTAGAATTTAAATACTTAACTTATGAAGAATTTACCTATTTATTGCCGCTTTGTATCGGTCAGAACGAATACAAGGTAATTGCTGACGGCATAAAAAAGCTGCGTGACGGTAAGTGCGGCATAGATGAAATTATTATTGACCATTTTTTTAGTTCGGTTATATCGCAGCTTAAAAAAATAGCCTTCAGTGCAGAAACGAGATTAGGCGATAATATAGCACTGTCAGAAATATCCCCCTGTCTAGTAGTCGATGAAAAAATAATTATCGCGGCAATCAACAAGGAACTAGGCTTAAAGGTAACTAACTTAGTGGAGGCTAAAGGTATACTAGAGAATAATCGCTATAAGCGTTTTGAGCGTCTTATAGATACTGTCTTCACTGATGAAAATATAATGTCACTATTAGAAATGTTTGCGAATAGGAATGATAGAGAAATACAGAAATTTATCAATGCCGAAGCAGATATTCCCACTATATTTGAGTATGTATTAGGAATTTTATGGTATAAAATCAGTGAGCGAAAAGGAAAAATGTAAGCTTTATAATATTTTCAGCACGGCTTATAAGTCAACTCTTCTGCCGCGTGAGTGGTATAGCAAGATGATAAGCGATGCTATAAAGATTTAATAAAAATCCCCCAGCAGATATAAAATCTGTTGGGGGATTGTGCCTATAATTAATTTTAGCTAAAGGTTATCGTATGGACAACCTTATAGCCCTTAGCCTCAATTTTCTTTTTTATATCGGTTACGTCCTTTATATCGGCGCGAATTACAATCTCATAGCTGCCGTCACCAGTGCGGCAGGTAACTAAGCTATCAATATTTAAACCATTTTCAGCAAAAATTCCTGAAAGCTCGTTTACAACGCCGACCTTATCTTTAACCTCAACCGTTATACGCGTCTTGCCGCTTTTTAAATCCATTACATCGACAAAGGTTTTAAAAATATCCGTTTCAGTAATAACGCCGACCACTGCGCCCACACTTGATACCACCGGCAGCCCGCCGATTTTGTGGTCGTACATGATGAGGGCGGCTTCCTCAATCGTGGCATCATCGGGAACGGATATAACCTTGGTCTGCATGATTTCCCTTACGGTAAGCTTCGCTAAAAGCGAAGTTACTTCGTAGCGCGATAAAGTTGTCGCCGGACTTGGTGCGACCTTTAGTAAATCCTTATCGCTAAAAAAGCCTACGAGTGCGCCGTCCTCTACGACTGGCAGGCGGCGAAAATGTCCTTTTTTCATAATAGAAGTTACAGTATCAAGCGAGGTATCAGGTGTAACCGTCACTGGATTTTTAGCCATGCGCTCTGCTACAAACATCTTCATTCCTCCGTTTCGCAAACATCGCGAGCCTTTTAATCTATTATTTTCGTCATAGAACACTAAATTCCTCTAAAAAATAAAAATTTTTTAGGAAACTTAAAAATGTTTTATGATGTTATATTTTGTGTCGCGTTGGGCGGCTTTTTTGCCCGCGCCGCGGATTACATTCACCATTTTTTGAATGGACATATCGTAGCTAGTGCCGGCGGCTCTTACGACATTTTCTTCAAGCATTATAGAGCCTAAATCGTCAGCACCAAAGCCTAGTGTCAGCTGGCCGATGCGCTCGCCCTGCGTTACCCACGAGCCTTGGATATGTTTTATATTATCCATGTATAGCCTAGTCATGGCAAGCGTTTTCATATAGTCCCACGCTGTAGTTTTTTCACCGCCTAGCTCGGTGTTGCCCGGTTGGAAGGTCCACGTTATAAAGGCTCTAAAGCCACCGGTCTTATCTTGCAGACGGCGGATTTTTTCCATGTGTTCGATGCGCTGTGCCATGGTTTCGCCGAAGCCTATGACCATGGTAGCGGTGCTTTCCATGCCGATAGAGTGCGCACATTCCATGACGTGCAGCCAGTCATCAGTCATTATTTTTTTCGGGCTGACTTTTTTCCTTATTTCATCAACCAAAATTTCTGCGCCGCCGCCGGGGAGACTCGCTAGTCCTGCCGCCTGCAATCTTTTCAGCGTGTCTAAAATGGAAATGCCTTCCTGCTCGGCAAAGTATTGTATTTCGGTGGCGGTAAAGGAATGAATAACAATTTTAGGGAAGTTGTCGCGGATTAGTGACAGCATTTTTTCATAATAGCCTAGCCCTAGCTCTGGATATAGGCCGCCCTGTATCATTACCTGTGTGCCGCCTGCCGCTTCGGTTTCGGCGACTTTTTTTAGGATTTCATCATAGCTTAAAAGATAAGCGTCTTTGCTGTCTTGGCGGCGGAAAAACGCGCAAAATTTACATTCGTTTTTGCATACGTTGGTATAGTTTATATTGCGGTCAACGATAAATGTCACCGTGTCATCGAACAGCTCGGCGCGCCGCGCGTCAGCCATTTGCCCTAGCTCTAGCATATCGCCGTTAGTTAATAGCTCAATGCCTTCTTTTGTCGATAGTCTGTTCATGCCTGCACCTCGTTATAGAAAGTATCGCGCTCAATAGGTGTGTAGCCGGTTTCACGAATAATTTTTTCTAGCAGCGGGCGCGTTATGCTCTTGCTAGTTTTAGCACCGGCGGCATGAATTATTTTTTCCTCGCCGATAGTGCCGTCTAAATCGTCTGCGCCGAATGATAGTGCCATTTGAGCTATCGGCAGGGTCAGCATGACCCAAAAGGCTTTGAAATGGTCAATATTATCAAGTATCAGCCGCGACAAGGCAAGCATTTTTAAATCCTCCCATGAGCCGACCCGCGTTAGCTTATATTCCTTGCCGAGCCTAGTATTTTCGGGGTGAAAGGGAAATAGCATAAATGCCTGAAAGCCATTGGTGTCGTCTTGGATTTTTCGCAGCTTAAAGAGATGCTCTAGTCTTTCCTCGATAGTTTCAATATGACCGAACATCATCGAAGCATTAGTACGGATACCTAGGCGGTGCGCTGTCCGCATAACTTTTTCCCATTCCGCGGCACTTGCTTTTTTCGGGCAGATAATGTTTCGTACGCGGTCATTTAAAATTTCTGCGCCGCCACCAGGCAGGCTATCTAGTCCGACTGATTTTAAAATCTCTAGCACCTCACGGATTGATTTACTTGTGATTTTGCTGAAGTTTACAATTTCAACAGGGGTAAATGCCTTTACATCAACCGCGGGCAAAGCCTTTTTTACGCGGCGCACTACCTCGACATAATAGTCAAACGGCTTATCGGGATGCAGTGCCGATACTATATGCACCTCGGATAGATTTTTTGTTTCCTTGGCATTAGCTATTATTTTATCAATATCGGCTAGCTCTAGCGTAAAGCTGCGCTTATCGCCCTTTTCGACCTGAAAGGCGCACAGTGGGCAGTTAGCGGAGCAGATATTAGTTAAATTTATATGGCGGTTTACTGTGTAAAAAACCTTGTTGCCGCTATGGCGTTCCTTAGCTTTTCTAGCGCACGCGGCTAAAAATAATAAATCGTTATCCTTATATAATGCTAGTGCCTCGGCAAAATCTATGCGCTTACCGCGCTCGATTTTTTCTTTAGCAGTAGTTAAAATATCCATACTGTACCTCAGTCAAAACGTTTAATAATATTAAAGTTGCAGTCGCAAGCGGCGGGAACTCTGCCGATTTCCTTTATTACGCGGATAATCTTATCCTCCGACAGTGAGCGTGGGCTTTTTGCTCCGGCATCGTGCAAAATATTTTCCTTATGCACTGTGCCGTCAATATCGTTTGCGCCAAAGCCTAAAGCAATCTGTGCCAGCGGCACGGTGAGCATTACCCAGTAAGCTTTGATATTTTTAAAATTATCGAGCATGAGCCGTGATACTGCCATGGTTTTTAAATCATCAAATTGACTGGTCTGCTCAATATTTTGCCCTAGCTCGGTATTGGCAGGCAAAAACGGAAATGGGATAAACGTTTGAAAACCGCCCGTCTTATCCTGCAAATCGCGCAGCTTTATTAAATGCTCCACGCGCTCCTCGATAGTTTCGATATGTCCATAGAGCATACTAGCATTAGTTTTTAAGCCTAGCTCGTGTGCTATTTCATGCACCTGTAGCCACTCTGCCGCCGTAGCCTTGTTGGGGCAAAGAATGTTTCGCACGCGGTCGGTTAAAATCTCTGCGCCGCCGCCCGCGATAGCTAAAAGCCCGCCCTCATCGCGCAGGCGCGTTAAAACTTTGCGCACGCTAAATCCTGAGCTTTTGGCAAAATGCGTTATCTCTACACCCGTAAAGCCCTTCATATAAAGCTTAGGAAATTTTTCATGCAGTGCCTTTAAAATCCCTAAATAATCCTCAAAGCTCCAGTCAGGATGCAGACCGGAAACTACATGCAGCCCTGCTAAATTCGGGTCGCGGCTTGCCTCGCTGACTAGAGCTATTGCCTGCTCCTTAGTCATTTCATACGCGCCCTTATCGCCCTTATCACGTCCAAAGGCGCAGAACTTGCAGCGCGCAGTACATATATTAGTAAGATTTACATGGCAATTTACATTGTAATAAACAATATCGCCCGCCTTTTGCTTACGCACATAGTCGGCGAGCATTCCCAGCCAAGCTAAATCATTGCAGTGAAAAAGCCTTACACCGTCAGCGTAACTAAGCCTTTCGCCAGCCAAAACCTTCTTTTCAATATCCTTTAAATCTGCCATAAATTCACCTACACTCCCGCAATATTAAGCTCCGGCACGCGCGCAATTAAATTTATTGCCGCCGCTCGCCGATAAAATTCCTTTAATCCCTCTAAATAATCATTAGTTAAATTGTAGTGAATAACATTGCCAATATAGTCCGCTAATTGGTTATAGGTAAACGGCTTATCAGCAAGTGCCGAGCGCACGATAGCCGGCTTGCTGCTTTCAAAGCTCGTAAAAACCTTCTTTAGCCGCGCTTGTACCAGCTTTAGCTCCTCATGCTCAAGCCGTGCAAACTCGCGCCGCGCTACCCACAAAGCATAAACCATTTTTTTGCCTGTTAGCTTTTTCCACTCCGCGCCGAGGTCATAATAATAATAGCCTAGCTGGCGATGATGATAGCACCATAGCGCATCATCGCCGATTAATAGTGCCGCCGCGCGCGCATCGGCTAATGGATTTTCTGGCGCAATATCGGCAATGCTGAAATCGGGCGCAGCTCCTGCCGCTGCTAAAATTATTTTTAGCAGACAGTGCGAAGTAGCCGACTTTGCCGTAAGTGCTACGCTTTCCCCCGTTAGATTTTCTAAAGGCACGCGCGATATTAGCAAAATACTTTGTACTGCCCCATCGCTAGACACACAAACATCAGGCAAAATAGTTAAATGCTCATGCTCGCGCGCATATAAAATAGAACTTACATTGCTGACATCTAAATTGCCTGCCGCCATTTCCGCATTAAGCTCGGCAGGTACGCCGCGCACCACACTAAGCCCTGCACCCATGCCATGCTCAAGCGCATATTTTAGCGGCAGAACATTTAAAAAATCAATATGACCTAATCTTGGATACAATAAATCCCCTCCCTTGCATAGTAAAACCCCCGCAAGTAACGCACTAAGCGATAGCGGGGGTTTATTATTCCGTTTCTTTATATGTTAAGTATAACACCAAATATATTTTGGCGCAACGTTAGTATATATTAATTATCTGAAATACGGATAACCGTACCTACTTGAACATTGGGCATGGGTTTATTTTCTACATAGATAGTGCCAGGTAGTTCTACCTCGGTACTGCCATTGAAATTTATAGTGCAATGACCTAATCCTGCCAGTGTAACTGGTGCTTCAGATCCTACAGCCGTTATGGTATATTGATTATCACCGATAGAGAGAAGCTGACCCGGCATTATTTTTCCATAAATTGGCTGTACACTGACGGCATAGCAATAATCCTTTAATTCATCGGGAGCATTATCGCCAAATATAATTAATATACCTTCATTTTTAAATTCTTCTACACATTCTCCCAAGCCAACAACCCGATTTTCATAAATAATGCTCATTTGAGTTTCCTCCTAAAATATTTACAATTTTATGCGGCTGCATAAAGACCGAAACTAGCCAAATATGCAATAATTACACGAAGCCAGCCTGTAGCAAAGCGGGAATACATAACCGACACAACGCCCACCTCAATGGTTTCCGTTTCTGCTTCGGCAAGTCCAAGACCTACTGGAATAAAGTCGCAAGCACCCTGAGTATTAATAGCAAACAGTGCAGGCAGTGCCATTTGCGGTTCAATATTGCCCTTGCCTATTTCGGTGCCAATCAAGGTGCCGACAATCTGAGCAATAACCGCCCCTGGCCCAAGCAAAGCAGATAAACCAGGAATGGAACAGATAATACCTAAAATAACCAACACGACTATATTGCCGGCTAACGGTGTAAGTATTGAGGCAAACGCATCGCCAAAACCAGAACCGTTTATAATGCCAATCAGCATAGATACAAAAGCCATAAAAGGCAGCAAGGTGGTAATACAGGTCTGAATGGCATCTCTAGCAGCCTGATAAAACGTACTGACAATCTTGCCAGCGGCTAGCCCGATACTAGTTATAATACTTTTATTTTCCTGCTCGGCTAAGGTCTGAGAAACCTTTTTATCGGCTGAAAATTTCTTCTCTGCTTTCGGTGTTTCTGCTGTGACCGTAGATGCAGAAGCATCAGCTAATGCAACCTGTTTAGATGTTACGCCGGATACATATATATCTTCAGTAATATATTTTGCCATAGGCCCGGCCTTGCCTACAGGATTGGTATTGATAGTAGGTATCCGTTTTTTAGGATATATACCGCAGCGGAGAGTACCGCCGCAGTCAATAATAACTAATGCTAGTTCTTCTTCAGGACACTTTGTCTTAAAACCATTGACGGGGATTAAACCAGTAAGCTCTACAATCCTTTGCAGACACTCAGGCTCTGCACCGCCGCCAGTAATAAACATAACCTTGTTTTTTTCTTCCGTAGGAGTTATTACCAATGGCCCGCCAAAGCCGCCTGCACCATGCTCTACACGAATAGATTTATATTCTGCCATTTTCATTGCCTCCTTAGCGAGCTGCTGGTTTAAATTCGCGGCTCAGCCTTACACCCTGCTGTTTTTCAACCATTCTAGTGGTAAATTCAGTAGCATAGCCAGAAATGAAATTAGCAACTAGGCCTACTAGCAGATAACGTACTGCCAGCGGAGCCATATCTAATCCTAGCTGGGCAATACCGCCCGCAATGCCTAGATAAATAAATAGCTCGGCGACATTGATGTGTGGAAAAATGCCGCTGTTAGTATGGCAATGATAAGTTACGGCTGCATAAAAGCACGGCTTGTAAAATTCTGGCATGAACTTGCCCATTGAGAGTGCCATAGGATTTCCTAGCATAAAAGCACTAAGAAACGGCAAAATTGCATATCTAAGAATTGGATTGCCGGTACAAAATTTGGCAATTTTTTCAATCCTTTCTGGTCCGACGATTGCCATAATTGCATTCATCAGCACTAAAAGCATGATAATGGTAGGAATAATCCCTGTAACCCAGCTTACGAATTGCTCGCCGCCTAGCTTGAACAAATTCATAAATCCCGATGCAAATTCCACGAGAATATCCATAATGCTGTTCCTTTCTTAATTCAAAACCTTTTTGCCCGTAAATATTTGTTTCAATCTAAACATGGTCAATTGGAAAGGAGAAGGAGGAGGTGTAAGCGGCTCGCCTGAAATAAATTTGCGATAAGTCAAAGCTGCATCTAAAATAGCCTTGCGAAGATTTTTATTTTTAGTTTCAATCTCGTTGCCGGTAAGACTGGCGATATGAAGCCCCGCAAACCCTTCTAGTGGCTTTACTCTAGCTAGAAAGGTAACTCCCTCTAGCTTGCGTGCCTCTACAATATAGCCTTCTGCATCTAGCAAAAACATAACAATAGCTCCGGCCCGAAAGCCTCCGGATTGACGACCGCAGGCTACTCTGCCCCTGCGGCGCAGACTGATAAATTCATTAGAAAAATGCTTCATCTGCCAAGCACTAAATATACTTTGCAAAATAAATGCTACTAATATGGCAAGTCCTAGCCCTAGCATACATCTGCTCCTCTCTTATAAAATTTCGTTTCTTAATCATTACCGGCTCTTTTGTACAATGCCCCTAGCAACTCTTGAAAGCTATTAGCGGAAGCTATTTTTTGCAGCATTTCCTCATTGCAAGCCAAGCTGATAATTTCATCATAAACACGGATAAGAATACTGTCATCGGCTTCTAAATTTTGTGGAATGCCCAAAAGAAAGATTACCTGTACTCGGTGGTCATTACAGCAAATAGGCTGCTTACTGATACCTACTGCCAGTACTAGTTTATCGCTGACAAACTGTACACTGTGAGGTATGGCAATGGAATGACCAAAAATCATAGTTCCCTTTTCTTCACGAATATGTATTCTCTCTTTAAATCCCTCATCAAGATAGCCGCCGGCTGTCAGCCTATCGGTCATATAATCAACCGCTTGGTGATAGGTTGGTTGAGAATTTAATAAGAAAAATCTGTTTTTGTCCAAAAAGCCAGCCATTACAAACCAGTTATTATCTAAAACTGGCAAGTCAATTTTATCCCAGTACTTGGCTTTTTCTATCTTGTGCCGTATTTCCTGTTCATCAAACACCTCGTCGATGCGGATAACCGGTCTATTGCAGTTAATACTAAGCGGAACTGTGGTAATTATGACATCATACTTTTGTAAAATATCTAGCGTAACAGCTTCATCTGTAAAAAGATCTAGCACCGTGGAGCTATCTAAAATTTTTTTTAGCTGCATGGCTACTAATCTAGCGGTGACTCTGCTTGTGCCGCATAGCAAAGCTACTCTGAATTGCTTATTAGAGATACTGCTTTCGGTTAAAAATACACCAAAATAAGCTGCTAAATAACCTTTTTCCGCCTCGCTGATTTGCAATCCATAATCTCTTTGCACAATTCTTGCAGCAATGCCTGCCATTTTAAAAGCCAAAGGATATTTTTGCTTCAAATCATCTAACAATGGGTTGCTTAATTTTATACCATATTTTGAACGATTGCACATAAACATCAAATGATAGAGAAATTCCTGAGTAAACTCATTGCTCACTAAACTGATATTCATTTCCTGATGTATACTAGATAATATATTCCTCATTAATACGGGAATATTGTCATCTAGCTTGATTGGCCCTAGCTTAGTAATATCTGCCGGTGTTCTCATGCCTAGAATAGGCAAAAATATAAATATTTTTTCTTCTAAGGGAATTTCTATTGCTAATAGATTTTCTATGCAATTTGCCAGACTATTGACAATCTCAAATTCATCTCTAGCTCCTAGACGGTAATATTCCGGCTTTAGCTTGCCAATATAATGACCAGTAAGAAATCTGTCCAGCATTAGAGTAATAAATTCCTCAAATCGCTGTTGTACACTTCGTTCAATAGAATATTTACGAAAAGTGGTAGTAATTACCTCTAATATTTCAGCATCTAGCGGGTAATCCTTATAAATCTGCTGATAATTCTTTTCTAAAATATATTTTCGAATATTGAGCTCATCGCCTTGAAGCATCATTCCCTTGCTGGTTTTGCCTATAATAGCAAGAGAATACTCAGACACTTCATCGCGCAGCTTTTTCAAGTCGCCGTTCAAGGTACTGCGGCCTACATTCATTTCATAGGCTAGTTCGTCCGTTAAAATCGGTTCTTCGGAACGAAGCAGCCTGCCAAAAGCATAATCCATACGGTTTCTTGGCGAATTTAGAAATGTGTCTGTTTCAGACAGCTTGGCAAAAAACTCATTGAACGCTTCAGACGAAAATATATGCAGACCATACTGCCCTTTTTTCCCTCTATAGATGCTATACCGCCTAGCTCTTGATTAAGCTGCTTAATATCGTTTCTGATAGTTCGTTCGCTAACCTGAAATCTAGCGGCCAAAGTGCTGACTGTAATAACAGGAGTTTTATGAAAACACTGTAAAATTTGTGATGTGCGATTGTCCACATACAAACTTTTCAATTTCAGCACCCTCTCTTTTTTCTTATCCTCTTGATTTGCCACCGGAAATATTAATTGTAGTGCCGGCAATATAGCTTGACCTATCCGACACTAAATATGCCACTAAATCCCCTACTTCATCAAGCTTGCCATCTCTGCCTAAAGGTATAACCTTTGAATAATCAGTAGAAAGCTCCTCCGGCTTGCAGCCCCTGGTATAAGCCAATGCTTCATTATAAGCAGGAGTTCTAAGACCGGTTGCTTCCATAATGCCTGGAGCGCAAGCTAAAACCCTTATATTATACTTGCCAAGCTCTTTTGCCCATGAACGGGTAAAGCTGTCTACTGCGCCTTTAGTCGCTGAATAGGCTGATTGTCCTTGCGAGCCTTCCTTGCCAGCTTCAGAAGACATATTCAAAATAACGCCGCCGCCTTGCTTTAGCATCTGTTTAGCACAGGCCTGGGCACAAAGTACAACTCCCTTTACATTAACAGCAAACATCTTATTGAATGCATCCTCATTTAATTCGTACTCGGGACGTTCACCCTTCACATCTACCAGCAAACGCGGCATATTAATACCGGCATTGTTTACCAATGCATCGATACGCCCATACTTTTCTATTATTGTAGCTGCCATAGCCTTGACGCTATCCTTGTCAGTTACATTGCATTGCACACAATACGCGCCAGCAACTGTATCACCAGTAGTCACATTCATATCTACAATTACTGCTTTAGCACCTAGTGACACTAATGTGGTTACAACGTGCTTGCCGATACCGGAAGCACCGCCGGTAACAACTACTATCTTGTCCTGTAAACCTAACCAATTTTCATTCATAGTAAATACCCCCTGTTGCTTTTTGATATATTTTGTATTTGTTGTGCTTATTGTAAGGGAAATTACTATTTATTTTAATACATTCTTTTTCCTGTAAACGGAAACAACTTAGTCGCATATATTTCCATTATGATGAAATATATGCGACTAAGTATAAGGCTGTATATATAATATTTTACCATATATTACTAGTTCTTTGCATAATAAAACCCCCGCAAGTACCGCACTAAGCGATAGCGGGGGTTTATTATTCCGTTTCTTTATATGTTGAGTATAACACCAAATATATTTTAGCGCAATGCCTGTATACCGTTAATGATTTTATAAATTATTAATGCTTTGTGCTATAATATTTTTAGGATTAATTGTTTTCAACAAGGGAGTGTTATTATGCAAATAGGAACGTTTAACAGTGTCTCGGCAGTAAATGCTAGCGAAAATATAAGCGGGGCAGTAAAAAAGGATAGTGCAGCTGTTAGTCAACATTATATCGCGGAGCTAAAGGATAAACAAGCTAACGATATAAAAAGTAATGATAGCTTTTCAGATGCCTATGCAATAGATATTAGCGATGCCGGTTATGCCGCCTATGAAAAAAATGCCGCTAGAGTTAGCTCGGCAGACGGCACTAATGGAACTATTACTATACTTCCAGACGAAATTCCAGAACAAAATGAAAAACCTTCGGCGATGAAAAAGCCTGAACTTAAACATGCCAAATGGAGCTATGGAGTATATGGCGGAAATGGTTTTGATTATGGCGAAACAAAAAATATGGTAATGGGCGAGATTTGCAGTTCAATAAAAGGCTTATTATCAATAAGCAGCACTATGAATTTTAATATTAACAGTAATGCCTACGCTGAAAGTGTATTTAATGTTGATAATTTAGCTAATAGTCTAAATTTTTATGCAGAAGTATATGGTCAAGATGATGCCTTTTTTGACGGCTTATTGGACTCTGTCAATGAACTAGCTGATAAATCTGATAATGTTATATTGCACAAAATACGTTCTATGGTAGTTGATGTAAAAAATGGCAAATATATTAATTTAAACGATGATAAATTTACTAATGATTTTATCGATATTATAAGGTCTGCTGTGAGTGAAAATAGTAGCGAACCTGAAACGCGATTAACAGCCTATAAGGGTAGTAAAAAATATTATTCTACAGACTTCAATCAAACGCAAAGTATACAGCAAAATCTTGATAATATGGAGCTAAAGCAAGAAGAAGATATTGTTGATAAAATGTTAGGTACTGATACCGAAGATAGCAACGCTGATAATAATAATGACAGCGATGTAGCAAGCCTTATAGCTAAACCGCAGGAAAAAGATAGTGCTGCTGATGATGATTTCATAAACTCAGTTCGCCACCTTGATAGACAAAACAATAATAAAAAAACTAAGGAAAAAAAAGAACCTCTACATATTGTCCATAGTCTTTCACAAGAATGGTCTGAACAAATTGAAAAACTAACTAAGCAATATCAATTTGAAATGACAGATTGGCAAAAGGCTAGATAGTTAGTAATAAAATGACCTTTAAGATTAATATAATCTTAAAGGTCATTTTATTATTTTACTATTTGATTAATTAGTCATTTGATAGGAAAAAACCTCTAGATAAGGAGTACTCAAAGTATATAAATTCTGGCGAACCATATAAAGGATAACCACAAATACTTTTTTCTCCAGCATACCAATTTGGTACAAATATATCGACAACTCTCATAGTGTCCATGTCAAAAATAACTGACATTTTTAATTCTTTGGCTGAACGCCAATTATCAAAGTTTCCATTAGTAGTTTTTTGATAATGGCTTTCGCAATATATTGCTGGATTTATAGTCAGCAATAGCGGATTTTTTAGAGCGATTGCGCCTTTTTGTTTAGAACCGGTATATCTTCCTAAGGCAGAACCCTTTATGCGTGTGCCATTTGAAGTTGTACAGCTACACTCCGAGCCATGTGAACGTACTCCCACCTATAGAGGTGGGAGCTTCCTGCTTCAACGACAACAGCACCACTGACCCCAAGGAGCTTTGGCGGCTTACATTATCTCCACAGGCGTAGATTTCCGTGCGACCCACGGTATTTTATTATTTCTTTAGGCAAGTATTTTCCTTGCTTCTTCTCTTATGTTTATTGCGGCGTTCTTATCTCGATTATGATGTGTGCCGCATTTAGGACATTCCCATTCTCTTACGGATA
>SAMEA104315428__coassemble_1336_pt1 | contig 14025 bp, 11 predicted proteins | sample SAMEA104315428__metabat2_low_PE_031 | metagenome-assembled genome bin SAMEA104315428 (sample SAMEA104315428) | gut metagenome | biome: Monkey gut; feature: monkey-associated habitat; material: faeces | place: China | collected 2013 | reverse complement strand
TGTCGTGAAAGCTGCGACGACGAAACCGAGGAAGAAGAACGGCATGAGATACTTTGCGCCCATCATGTTGATAACCATGGCATAACCAACAACTACGATAAAGCCGCCAGCAACCTGCAAGCCGCCGGTGATAACAGGCGGAATGGCATCAAGCATGGACTGAACTGCGCCAGTACCTATGTACATAGCTACCAGCGTAGACGGAACAGCTACGCGGAGTGCCTGAATAACGAGCGCGCTCAAATGGCAAATATCAATACCGCGCAAATTGCCCTCCTCAGCATAGCTGTCAGCCTTATGCTGAAAAGCTACAGTAAGAGTACGGCAGAGAATGGTAAGAACCTGACCAGCAGCAGCTAGCGGCATAGCGATAGAAATACCTGCGCCGATGCTTTGATGACCGGCAATAACCAAGATAGTTGAAATAACCGAGGCAAGTGCCGCATCAGGTGCCATAGCTGCGCCGATGTTCATCCAGCCTAAGGCAATCATCTCTAGCGTACCGCCAATTATAATACCAGTTGTTATATCTCCTAAAATAAGACCTGTTAGTGTACAGGCAATGAGCGGGCGATGAGTTTGGAACTCATCGAGAACCGAGCCCATGCCAGCTACTGCTGATACAATAAACACAGCAATAATTTGAAGGCTGCTAAGTTCCATTATGTTTCCCTCCAGTAAGTATTAAAAGATTGGATAGTGCCTTATTTAAGAACATCCATTAGCATAACTTTCTTATCAGTATCAACCTTGCGGATTTCTAGCTCGATGCCTTTTTCATTAAGCTTTTTAAATGCCTCGATATCAGTATCATCAACGCTTACTGCGCCAGTAATCTGATGCTTGCCCTCGTGGAAGCTCATACCGCCGATATTTACGCTCTTAATGTCTACACCATGCTCGACAAGGTATAAAACGCTTGAAGGATTAGTAAAGAGAAGCAGGCAGCGGTCATTTTCATACTTAGGATTGTTGTAAACGCGGACAGCCTTCTCTAGGTCGACAACGTGGCTCTTAATGCCTGCCGGAGCAACCTGTTTTAATAGCGTAGCGCGGATAGTGTCCTTAGCTACCTCGTCATCACAAACGATAATGCGCTGGCAATTCGTTACCTTCGACCAAACGGTGGCTACCTGTCCATGAATTAAACGGTCATCAATTCTTGCTAATACGATTTTCATTATAAGTCATCCTCCTCATCATCTGCTATCTGGCTGGCGTGGAAGGTCTGCGTGCCGTTCTTGCCGGCATCAACTGCCTTTTCCATTAGAGCCTTAATATCTAAACCCTCATCAATCATCTGCGCGCTGCACATCTCAATCAGCATCGGCAGATTTACGCCCGTTACGATACCATAATTTTCATTAGCGATTACCAAGCGGCAAGCGGCGTTATACGGACTGCCGCCGAATAAATCGTTTAAGAAAAGCACGCCGCCCTCGCAATCAAGCTCGGCGATAGCCTTTTCATACTTAGCCACTACATCATCAGGGCCTTCGCCAGGGATTAGCGTTACTGCACGGACATTTTTTTGCTCGCCGCAAATCATTTCGCAAGACTTTAAAAGCTCGGTGGCAAATATGCCGTGCGTGCCGACAATAATTCCAAACATATTACATACCTCCTATTATTCCTCTGCCCCTATATATTGCAAAATGCGTGCCAATCTTGTGTATCAAAACTTTTTAGTTTCGTGCCGCCTGTATTTATGCGCCTTTATGCGTATTTTTTATTTAAATCAATTTCATATTTGATACTATTGATACACTTATAATACACTGCGAAACTTTTTAAATACGTTTTGATACTATTAGAAATATAAATTAACAAAATAAAATACACTACGGCGCATTTTTATGCCATAGTGTATTTTTTATATCAAATCATATTTGCTATAAAGTAGTATTCGTCCTCTTCAAAGCGCAATTTCAGCGTTTTATCGAATACTTTGGCCGCTTTTTTAACTGCCTGCAATTTTTGTGTATCAACCTTAGTTTTATCGTCCTTATACACTAAGGGACTTCTAGTAACAATGCGCTCTAGTGCGCAGCCAGTATGGACAATAAGTCTAACCTTCAGCGGATTAGACAGCTTTAGCTTTAGCTCCTTTTCGATAATTCTATCAAATTCCATTAGCACGCCCATTATTTTGGTAGGATTTAGATAGGTAAGGAATTTTTGCAGCGAGTCCTCGCACAGCTTTTGCACTACTAGATTATTTTTAGCACGCGGCGCAAGATTTATTTTTACTTCGCGCTTTACTACTAGCTCTTTTAAAATATCTTCGCCCGGCCCGTTTATCAGCTGCTCTATCGAGATAAAGGGGATTTTCATTTGCGGCTTTTTCATGCCGATAGCACACAAAATATGCTGCTGGCGACTTATATTAGTTAATTCCTTTTCTAAATTAGCCGCGCCGACAGGAATTACTTCTAATGCCCGCCCGACCTCGGCTAAAATTTCTTCGACCATGGCTTTTAGCTTTAGTGCCGCGCCTTGACCGCTAGAGCAAATAGTTACAATTACCTCGCCGCTGTCATTTTCGATACTCGTTGTATCCTCTGCCTCGTAGCCGCGAAAGCTTCTTAGTGACTCATAAATGCTTTCTAAATCCATGCCAACAATATCTACCTTGCGCATTGCCTCTAGTATGAGCGGCGTTGATACCATATCTAGTGTTCTTACGGGGACTTTGAGCCTTTCAGCAAGCATTGTGCCGATATTGCACAGCGACCCCATATCGGCTAAAAGCAGTACGCCGTTTTGTACCTTGGCGGTCTTTAGCATGGCGGTCATTTTGTCAAGTATCACCTGCGGCGTGACCTCTAGCGGCATATCGACCGCGATTATCGGCGTATCGCCGGAGCTAAATAATTTCTGCGCTACATCGACCATAGAGCTAGCGGTAGATTTGCCATGCGTAGCTACTACTATAGTAACTTTTTCGTTTAGCTCGTCATCATCAGCTGACTCCAGTAGTAGCCCGATATACTCGACCTCGGCGCGCGGCACAGTCAGATGATAGTGCTTTTCTATCATATCGCCGATTTCCATTGCCACTGCTAGACATTTTTCGTCCTGCGGCATCGCGCCTTCAATTTCCGTATAGGGGATTTCATTTTTCGCCTTGGCCCGCTTTAAAAAGGCGGACAAGTGCAGACTGAAGGCATATAAAAAGCGGTCGCGGTAGCTGCGATTTAGCCTTTTCTGCACATACAGGGATATTTGCTCGGAAAAATCTACTAGCGACTCATCAACAATTTTTAGCAGCCGCTCGCGCGTAGTCATATTGACGGAGTGTTTTTTATTGTATAAATCTTTTACATAGACATTTACATCAGTAGCTACTATCTGCTTGATTAAATCATCGCTGATACCCTCGGATTTCAGCAGGGCAACCTTATCCTCGACTACCTGATAGAGATTAAATGGCTCGCTGCTTTCTTCCTCTGGCTGAGCTTCACCCTGCGGCATTACCATTAGCGGCTCATTGACATATTTGGTAAGCTCAGTAAGTGCCTGCCGATTGGAAGACAGTGTAAGCAGTCCGTCCTTGACGCTCGGCGGCAGCATTTTAAAATCCGCCTCGATAAGGCGCGGATTGTCAATGCCGTTTAAAAATGCCTGCGCGCACAGCAGCTTGATATTTGATTTTAGCTGACCGACATTGCCGCTGCCGATACTTCCTATTAATGCCTTAACAGTTTCTACGCTTATACGTATCGGTTTTTTTACGCGCTGCGCCTCCTCGGTAAAGAGAAGCTTTAAAATATCGAGCTTTTCCTCTAAGGTGCGCTCGCTTAGCGGCTTTATGGTAATGATATTTGGTATGCGGCGCACGAAGGTTTTAGTAAGTGCCGAGTTCGGGTCTTCGGTGGTCGCGCCGATTATTAAAACCTTGGCGCGGCGGCAGCGCGTGGTTTCGCCTAAGCGGTTAAATGTCCCCGTGTCCATAAAATAAAAAATCATTTCCTGCCCTTCGGGCGGCAGTCTATGTATTTCATCTAAAAATAAAACGCCGCCGTCTGCCGCCTCGACTAGCCCCGCCTTAGCCGTGTCTGCGCCGGTAAAAGCTCCCTTGATATGCCCAAAGATATGCGATATTAATAGCTGCGGATTATTATAATAGTCAGCACAGTTAAAGGTGACAAATGGCGCGTCAGCTGCAAAGCGATGCATCGATTTGCCGTAGGCAAACATCATGTGGGCAAATAAGGTCTTGCCTACGCCTGTTTGCCCGACAATCAGCGTATGCAGTCCGTCAGGCGGATATAGTATCGCGGCTTTTGCCTGCTCGACCTGCCGCGACAAGCTTTTATCAGCACCGATTAGCCGCTCGAAGGGATTTTCTTCGCTCTCCTCCTTGCTGTATGTTAAATCGGCTATATTGCGGTATTCTAGCGCGCCCTCAAGATTTTTATCTAGCAAATGCTCTAATATTTCACGGTCATAGTAGCGCACGGGTCTGCCTACAAATTTTACAATCAGTCCCTCGCGATGCAATTTGTTTAATTCCTTTGATACATTATTTCTAAGGATATTTAAAGCAGCGGCAATTTCCTGCGCACTAAGACCGACCGCTGCGGCTGTCTTTAAATCTTCCTTTAGCGTATGCTTTTCCTTGCTGCGGATAAACTCTAAAATTCTTTCACTGCGTTTCACCGTACTACCGCCCCCAAACAATCTTAACTATAGCTATCAGTATAGCACCAAAAAGAAAATGCCGTCAAAAAGCCGCCCTGCGCCGCACTTTTTTCTATTAACCTTGTCATTAGTTATGTTTATTTGCCAAAGTGTCGATATATCATATATACTTAAAATTAGAATTAACGCAGCTCTATTGAAGGGACTTAACGTACTATGACCAACAAAAAGCACATCGCCGCGCTAAATATTCCCACCGAATTTAGCCCTGACGTACTCGCCGCCCTAGAAGAATTTGACCGCCGCATATATTTTAAATGGGATTTAATAAATGACACTATAGCCTTGCGCCAGCCGCTTCCCAATACCTTTTACGATTTATCATATTCAGCTACTCACTGCTCCTCGCAGCTATGGCTAAAGGGCTTTATCCACCCCGCCGACATTCACCTTTTGCATACCTATCTGCGCATTATAAACTCCGCCTCGTCGCGCTTTCACGGCCGCCATTGCCGCCTGTCGTGCAAAATACGTCTGCGCGCCCGCAATAAAAAGGACTATATATGGTCAGAGATACACGCCGTGACTTATTTTAAAGGCAGTCAGCCAGTAGTTGCCTTTGGCAATATAAAAAACATTCAGGCGCAAAAAATACATGAGCTGCGCGTGGAACGCGAGGCAAAAATAGACAAGCTCACGGGGCTTTTAACTAAGGACGCAGTAAAAGCCTGTGTTTACGAATACTTTGCCACCCTGTCGCCCGATATTGACCAAATGGCACTAATTCTAATCGATGCCGACGGCTTTAAGGATATAAACGATACCTTCGGGCATCTCTTCGGCGACGGCGTACTTGCTGAAATGGGCAATGTCTTAACGCATACCTTCCGCCGCACCGATATAATCGGGCGCATCGGCGGCGATGAATTTATCGTGCTGTTAAAAAATGTCAATAATATCGACCATTTGCATGAGCGGTGCAAAAGCTTAATAAATAATATGTCCCGCCGCTACAAAAGCGGCAATAGAGAGCTATCCTTTTCGGTAAGTGTCGGTGTTTCCTTGTATCCCGACCACGGCTTAACCGTAACCGAGCTATTCAAGCATGCCGACCGCGCTCTTTACGAGGCGAAAAGCCGCGGCAAAAATTGCTATACCTTTTACAAGCATAGCCTAATCGGTATGGCATCGGTTACTAATCATCGCTCGCCTGAAGACTTTATCGAATTGCAGCAAAAAACCTTCAAAGATAACATGATTGAGTTTATATTTATGCTGCTCTATGAAACTAAATCCCATACCGCGACCATTACTCAGTCAATGAATATGCTCGGTATGCAGTTTAAGCTTGACCGCGTGGCGGTCGAGGACTACGACAAGGCAACCACCAACTACTCTACTGTCTATGAATGGCTAAGCCCTAACGGCATATCGCTAAAAGCCCAGCCTGATGATAAAGTCTTTACCGCTATAAAAAATCTGCACAATCAAATGATAATTTCTAACTATCGCCCCACCCCCTACGGCGTAATGTCAATCTGTGAGGATACCAGTCTTTTAGACGATAAATATAAGCCTGCCGCCCAAAAACTAAATATCGGTGCATTTGCCCACTGTCTAATATCCCACGGCAATGATACTCTAGGCTGTGTCGGCTTTGAGTCAAGCCACCCCATGAAAATAAGCGAAGAAATGAAAAAATCCCTCAGCACCTTTACCGTGCTGCTAGGAAATATTCTGCTATTTAATCAATCGGCTAAAAAAGCACAAAACGATAACAAGCAGCTGCGCGCCCTTCTCGACCACCTGCCGGAGATAGTCTATGTAGTCGATAAAATCACCATGGAGCCAGTATACCTTAACGAAACAGTCCGTCAAACCCTGCACTCAGTCGCCACCGCCGAGCCCTGCTATCAGCTATTTCATGGCCGCGACCTGCCCTGCAAAAACTGTCCCGTAAAAAAATTATCGGGTGACGGCAATGAATATATAAAGCTAAGCATCGATAACTGGGGCTGCGGCAAAATGTCGAGCTTTGCCTGCAATCTCCTAGCCGACGGCATCACTCAGCCGCTCGCGCTCGTAGTACAGGAGGCCAGTCCTTAAAGCGTTTATTTTTTTATAAAAAATGTTCGATAATAATTGTAAATGAGTTATAATATAGATAAACAAGGAGGTGACAAAAATGTCTACGATTTCATCTATTGCTAATAGTACCTACACCATGTACAAAATGGCGCAAAACTCGTCTAGTAGCTCGACTAGCTCTGCTAATTCTAGCTCTTCTAGCTCTAGTTCAAGTAGTTCTAGCAGCTCTAGCAGCGCGGCTGGTTCGTCTAGCTCCAACTCTAGCTCTAGCACCAACACAAAATTAAGTGTTGCCGCCAGCAATATCTCATCACTATCCAACCTAGTGAATGCGTTCTCTAGCTCGCACAGCACCAAAAAAATGAGTGCTGCCCAAAGCTCGATAAGCAGTCTGTGGTCTAACTACTCTAGTATGTCCAGTACCGCTAGTGCTGCTTCGGCGTTATCCTCGCTAACTGGTATTTCCTCTAGCGCGGCTAACCTCGTAAGCTCCTACAACTCGGCGCAAAAGACCTTTAACACGCAGTTTAGCTCCACTATGAGCGACTTAAAAAGCTCGGCAGCGGCGGTAAAAAGCATGAGCTATAGCTTCAGCGATAGCGACATCACTACGGCTAGTGACGGCACTAAAACCTACAGCGACTCGCTAAAAAGTGCTATAGGAAGCATCAAATCGCTAGTCAGCGACTATAACGATGCCCTTGACCTCACCAGCGACTACAGCTCAGTCGGTGCGCGCATGAAAAGCCTGAACAAAAGCTTTGCCGACACCACCTATCGCGCCGATATCTATCAAAAAATGGGCATCAGCGTTGACGCAGCCAGCGGCAAACTAAGCGTCGACGAAGATAAACTCGCCACCGCGCTAGTTGAGCACGGCGACCGCGTACAAACCGCTCTCGGCTCAACCGGTCTTGCCGGCAAGGCCGAAGAACACAGCGACTTTGCTCTAAGCCAGCAGTCAAAGGTGTTCCCCTCAATGCAGAATATGCTCGGCAGCCAGCTAACCACCGCCGCTGCCTACACTAACCCCAAGGTGCTTACCGCATCAGTACAGGCGAGCATGGTCGGCAATTTATTTGACTCCATGCTATAATGCCAAAAAGTCCTAGACCTTTACCAGTCTGGGACTTTTTATATTTATGGACTTTTAAATAAAATCCTGTTAAAATTTAACTAAAGGAAAGAAGAAGTTCTGCCCTAGGGGAAGGGCATTTGCTATGGGAGGAAGGGATTATTATGCTAGATTTGATAGCTGTTTGGTTATTAGAACGCGGCTATGCCGAAAATTTTGAGCAGGGACTGCGCTTTGCCAATGAATTAGATAAAAATAAATGCAGCGAAGAAATGATTGCGGTACTTAGTAAAAATATTGATATTTTTATGAACGTTGGGCAGCCGATTGTAGAAAAAACACTGCTCCCGTATATGCTCGATAAATTCAATACCGCGAGCAAGCTTATAAAATTTTGGATTGCCAATCCTAAAGACACCAACGCCGTATTTTTCTTTAACGCCTGTAAAAGTCATGGCATAGAACGTCCGCAAGTAGGTTAAAATGAGTACAGATAACAAATCCCTCACGCACTTCAACAGTGCCGGCGAGGCAATAATGGTCGATGTAAGCGACAAAAATATCACCGTGCGCGAAGCAACCGCCAGCGGTCAAATCCGCGTAAATGCCGCCGTCTTTGCCGCCATAAAAAACGGCACAGCAAAAAAAGGCGATGTACTAGGCGTAGCGCGTATCGCCGGCATTATGGCAGCGAAAAACACCAGCTCCGTAATTCCGCTCTGCCATATCCTGCCAATTACCAAGGCAACCGTAAACTTTGAGCTAGACGAAAAAAATCTAGCGGTGCTAGCCCGCGCTACTGTAAAGGTCACAGGTAAAACCGGCGTTGAAATGGAGGCACTGCACGCTGTCAGTGTAACGCTCCTCACTATCTACGATATGTGCAAGGCACTAGATAAGCGCATGGAGATAGAATATATACATCTCGACAAAAAATCCGGCGGCAAAAGCGGCGATTTTACCCGCTAAAATCATTTAATTTTATATGCACTAAAAAACCTCCGCTTTTGCGGAGGTTTTTGTTGTTGATAATAATTTATCAGAAGAAGAACTGTACGCGACCGAATACCGTGTGAACGGTGTCATGCGAACCAAGCTCTTTGCCCCAGCCATAACGACCAGTTAGAACCGTGTTCTTGAAGAGCGTGTAGTTAGTACCAATCTCCCAGCCCTTCTCATTTGCCTTGATAGCATCGTAGGTGCTGTTGATAACGGAGTTAGCACCGAGGTAACGATAAGCAACCCATGCGCCCCAAGTGCCGACATTCTGTTTCTCTGCACCCTTATAGTTCAGCTCAGTAACCCAAGCATGATCATACTGATCTGCATCACTGTTCTTAGCGTAGAATGCACCGAGAGCTACATTCTTGTCGAAACGATAGTCAGCACCGAGCTTCCAAATGTTGGCTTTGTCCTTAGCATCTGCGCCGTTGGCAACATAACCGTTCTCATAAAAACCTTCCTTGTTGCCAAGGTGATGATAGTGAACTCCCGTAGCGAGCTTGCCTGCTGCATAGTCAAGTCCAGCATACTGATAATTAGATGCCTTAGAATTGTCAGCAAGACCGCTACCTATGCCGTTCTTAGTCTCATTCTGGCTCAGACGACCAGCACCAACCGTGAACTTAAGCTGGCTGCCATAGGCAACTTCAGCACCAGAGAACTGAACATCAGCGATGCTCGAGCTATCAATCGGAGCGAACTTACCGAGCTTAGCGGTGAAGTTATCGTAGTTGCCCTGTGCCCAAACGCGTTTCAGTTTAACGTTATTATCGTCTTTTGCACCTGCATCATCTTTAGTGTTGAGGTTGGCATCCAAACGAGCCTTTACCTGCCAGTTGCTGTTTACCTCAGCCGTCGGCTCAAGACGGAACTTCAGCTCATTTGTGTCAACATGACCGTCATCACCGTCATTTTTCGACTGGTGGTTAGCATAGGTGAAACGAGCCTCGCCGTTCCATTTAACCATATCAGCATTGCGCTCAAGGTTTGCTACGCGAACACCGAGGTTATTCAGCTCATCAGCGAACTCAGCAGCTAATTTGTCAACTAGAGCTTTGTCTACGCCGGACGGGTTCTTAGCCATAGCCTTAGCTACCATTTGAGCCATTTCATAACGGGTGATGTTCTTGCTGCCCTGGAAGGTAGAGTCGCCATAGCCGTCAATAATGCCGTCAGCTGCGAGCTGGGATACAGCGTCATATGCCCAGTGGTCAGCCGGAACATCGCTAAACGGATTGCTAGCTGCAAAAGTAGTGCTGGCTGCGCCAACAACAAGTGCAGTCGTAAGAGCGGAAACTAGAGTCTTTTTCATAAGAAATTCCTCCTACTAAAACTTAATAAAACCCTCTCAAGATTTAGCAGGTTTCCATGAGTGTCCATGTTTCCTCGCGGCTCTGCTATCCTCTTGATTGCCTATATTCTATCATTATAAAAAATATTTTGCAAGTTAATGCCCGTTTTTTAACCCAAATTTAATTTTAACGAAAGATTTCTCTAACTTTTTAGGTTAAAATTAGAATACCATTTTCAGGCGGCCGAACACGAGGTTAGCGTTTTTGCCAGTCGTCAGCTCGTTGCCGAAGGTATACGATGCGTAGCCGATGATGTTTTTCGTAAGCGTGTACTCGCCGCCGAAGGAGAAGCCGCGCATATCTTCGTACATATCGTCATAGGTAGGCGATAAAGCTACGTTTTGACCGAGGTTGCGATAGGCGGTGAAAAGTCCGAACGAGCCTTTGTTGGCAGCACTTGCACCCTTATATTTTAGCTGTACGCTTTCAGCCTGGTCATATTTTTCAGCTTTGTTGTTTTTAGCGTAGCTTGCGCCAAGAGCAAAGTTTTTGTCAAAGGCATAGTTTGCACCGACAGTCCAAATGTTTGCCTTGTCTTTGTCTGTGCCGTAGTTATTAAACTCGCCAAAGCCTTTGCTTGAAAGGTGATGATAGCCAGCACCAAAAGTTAATTTGTCTGCACCGTAAATCAGCTGCAATGCCTGATAGTTGGCAACCTTATCATTAGTCGGATTGTTGCGCATGCCATTGCCGATTTCATTATCAGTAATATCGATACGGCCGGCATCAACGATTGCCTTTAGCTTGTTGCCAAAGGTTGCCTCTACGCCGGAGAACATAGCATCGAAAATTAGTCCGTCATCAGCATAGGAATAGAGCGGCATTTTACCAATGTTTACACCGAAGTTATCATATTTGCCTTCAGCATAAACATAACTCAGCTTCATATCATTGGTAGTATCGTCTTTGGGACTCCATACGCCCTGCAAACGAGCCTGCACGTGCCAGTTATCGTTTACCTCGGCATTAGGATATAGACGGAATTTTACATTGTTGCCCGTCTGACGGTTTTCCTTTTCAACGCGCAGCGTGTGGTAGTCATAGCGAACCATGCCCGTGAATTTTACCTTGTCAGCGTTGCGCTCAAGGTTGGCTACGCGGACACCTAAGTTATTCAGCTCATCGCTGAACTCAGCAGCGAGCTTGTCAACTAGAGCTTTATCTACACCGGAAGTATTTTTAGCCATAGCTTTAGCTACCATTTGCGCCATTTCGTAGCGAGTGATGTTTTTGCTGCCCTTGAAGGTATCATCGCCATAGCCGTCAATAATACCGTCGCTAGCGAGCTGGGCTACTGCATCATATGCCCAATGGTCAGCCGGAACATCGCTAAACGGGTTAGTGGCAGCAAAGGTTGTGCTGGCAGCACCAACTACGAGTGCCGTAGTGATAGCTGAAACTAAAGTTTTTTTCATAAATAAATCCTCCTAAATCTCTTGACCAACGGATTAATCGCTGCGCTGCTGTATATATATCTATTGCGCTATAATCCAGCTGTTAAAACATATTTTTTAGGATAGCATACAATTTACACTATGACAAGCGTTGCCATTAAGCATAAATATTCATACAATTCACAATCAAACTTCTTTAATTTTCTAAAATGAAAGCCTTTACATTCGTTGTTGCTGGTGATATGCTGTATTCGTTGTTAGGAAATCATTACAATTGATAGAAAAGGTGTTTATTATGTTGATGAAAAGCTCTAAATTTGTTCGTTATGCGGTAATGCTTACGCTAGTTTGTGTCATGTTAATCGGTTTCACTGCAATTTCTTTTTCTAAGCCGGTGATGCTTGATGAAAATGCTGCCGCTCAGGAGGCAGAGCAGTATGTGCCGAAAACCTGCTTGCTTGAGGGTATAAATGATATTGGCGATGCCTATATCGCTCACTACAGTGCAGAAAGTTTGGGCATGAACCTTGCTTACGATGTAACGGTAGACAAGGTTAGCCAGGAGGTCAGCAATATTCAAATGGACGTAAATGGTATCGTGACCGATAAAAATGTCAGTGACAATAACTGATTTTTCTTTCATAATTTTATTTTTGGCTGCGCCGTTGGCGCAGTTTTTTATTTGCCCAGTCCCCTGCTAGAAAAATCTTTCCTATTTGGCTATAATGAAGTATACTTGTATGGTGTTTTATCGAATGTATTAGGAGGAAAATAAATTGACTAACGAGAGAGTTCGCACTCGCTTTGCCCCCAGTCCTACCGGCTATATGCATATTGGAAATTTACGCACCGCCCTTTATGGCTATCTTTACGCCAAAGCCAAAGGCGGCGATTTTATTCTGCGTATCGAGGATACCGATCGCAGCCGCTATGTAGCTGATGCTGTAGATTTTATAAAAAATACCTTGGCAGCCGCTAAAATCGTAGCTGATGAGGGACCGGACATTGGCGGCGACTATGGGCCGTACATTCAAAGCGAGCGCATGGATATTTATAAGCGTTACGCCGAGGAGCTAGTAAAGTCGGGTCACGCCTACTATTGCTTCTGTGACCCGAACGAAGACCATAGCGCGGGCGAGTTCGGCGGCTATGACCGCACCTGCCGCAATCTGACTGATGACGAGGTCGAGGCGCATTTAGAGGCAGGCGATGACTATGTAATCCGCCAAAAGATGCCGCTTGACGGCGAAACTACTTTTTTTGATGTGCTGCACGGCAATATCACTATTCCTAACAGCGAGCTAGAAGACCAGGTATTATTAAAGCGTGACGGTATGCCGACCTATAATTTTGCTAATGTGGTCGATGACCATTTAATGGCAATCACCCACATAATGCGCGGCGCGGAGTTTATTACCTCTACACCAAAATATATTTTATTGTATGAAGCGTTTGGCTGGGAAGTGCCGACCTTTATCCACCTTGCACCGGTTATGGGCAAAAACGAGGACGGCTCAGTTTCTAAGCTTTCTAAACGCCACGGCGCAACGAGCTTTGATGATTTAACGAAAATGGGCTACCTCCCCGAGGCTATCGTAAATTATGTCGCGCTCCTCGGCTGGAACCCCAAAAAGACTAATCAGGAAATATTTACCATGGACGAGCTTATCGAGCATTTCGACCTTGACGGACTGTCTAAATCGCCGGCGGTATTTGACTATGATAAGCTCGGCTGGATAAACGGCGAATATTTTAAAGCCATGACTGACGAGGAGTTTGCTAAGCGCGCTCGCGAGTATGCCGGCGAGCTGCCCGCAAATCTAGTAAAGACTTGGGATAAAATCGCCGCATTATTAAAAACGCGCGTGCAGCGTTTAGCCGATATTAAGGAAGAAATCGCCTTTTTAATCGAGCAGCCGGCATTTGATGCCGAGCTTTATATAAATAAGCGCAATAAGGTAACAATTGAAAAGAGTACCGAGCTGCTGCCAGAATTAATCGAGCTAGTAGAAAATGTCGAAGAAAGCGCGTGGAATAATGATGCATTATTTGCCCGCCTAGAGGAATTTATCGCTACTAAGGAGCTGAAAAAGGGGCTTGTTATGTGGGTACTGCGCATAGCGGTTGCCGGTAAATCAGTAACGCCGGGCGGCGCAACCCAGCTCCTTGAAATTCTCGGCAAGGAAAATTCTTTAGTCAGACTGAAAAAAAGTCTTGCAAATCTAACTGCGCTGTAATATAATATACAAGTCAGTTATGTGGCACCTTCGTCAAGTGGTTAAGACACCGGCCTCTCACGCCGGGTTCATGGGTTCGAATCCCATAGGTGTCACCAACGGCGCCTTCGTCAAGTGGTTAAGACACCGGCCTCTCACGCCGGGTTCATGGGTTCGAATCCCATAGGCGTCACCAAAAGGCACCTTCGTCAAGTGGTTAAGACACCGGCCTCTCACGCCGGGTTCATGGGTTC
>SAMEA104315428__coassemble_1335_pt1 | contig 14044 bp, 12 predicted proteins | sample SAMEA104315428__metabat2_low_PE_031 | metagenome-assembled genome bin SAMEA104315428 (sample SAMEA104315428) | gut metagenome | biome: Monkey gut; feature: monkey-associated habitat; material: faeces | place: China | collected 2013 | reverse complement strand
CATAGCATATTTTCATTAGGCGGCACAATACAATATTTAGACATAGTCCTCCCTCGCTAATATTATTCTTCGCCATTTGACTGTAAGCCGCTGACAGGATATAGCTCGCGATATTTTTTCCTATCAGCTAATACCTGCCTGACATATTCACGGGTTTCACGGTAAGGTATCGCCTCGATATTATGAAAATCAAGCGACCAATTATTTTCTTCCATCCAATCGGCTACAATTCCATGACCGGCATTATAGGCCGCTAGCACCAATACTTCATTGCCTTTAAATTCTTTTTCTAAAAATGAAAGATACCAAGTGCCATAGCGTATATTTAGCTCCGGCTCATGTAATTTTTCTTCAGTAAAATCTTTTTCATTTAGCTGCATGGCAATCCAGCTGCCAGTTTCGGGCATAATCTGCATTAGTCCTACAGCTCCGCGATGCGAATGAACCTCATGGTTAAATTTGCTTTCATTTTTGATTACTGCCGCGGTTAAATGACTGTCGGTATGGTATTTCACGGCATATTTTTCTACTAAATCCTGATAGGGATAGGGATATATATAGTTTCGCTGCACTGGCGGAAACTGCAATGCTAAATAAACACCTAGGCTGCTTATCAGTATAAAAAGTGCTACTGTAAAGCACATTGCCATGCGGCGTTCTACTCGGCGATTTTCAGATGCTCTCCGCCTTTGAAAATCAGTCACGCCCCCATTCCTCCCATAGCATATCCGCCTGCCGATAAGTGTCCTTTAGTGTGCCGCTATTATCAATTATTCGGTCAGCTAGTTTTCTTTTAGCACTCATCGACATTTGCGCGCCTATTCTTGCCATAGCCTCGTCCTCACTATAGCCGTTACGCTGCATAAGGCGTGCTAGCTGCTGCTTTTTATCAATATATACTAGGCAGGTACTATCTGCTAGTTTTTCCCAACCAGTTTCAAATAGTAGCGGCACATCTAATATTATTATTTTAGCATTACTGCCTTTAGCTTTTGCTAAAGCTAATTCTATGGCTGATTTAATGATCGGCTGGGCTATGGCGTCTATCCAAGATTTTTCCTTATCACTGGCAAATACAATTTTGCCGATAGCTCTAGTATCTAAGGTATTATCTTTGCGCAAATATTGCCGCCCGAAATGACCTATGTATGCTAGCCACAAAGCCGCGTTAGGCTCAAGCAATTTATGAGTTATGGCATCGGCATCGATTATAACTGCGCCTTTTTGCTTTAGATATGCTGATACCGTTGATTTGCCGCTGGCAATACCGCCGGTTAAACCTATAATTTTCATGTTAATTTTTTCTCTTTCATTGGCTGGCATTTAGGGCAAAAATGCGTTCCCCGTCCGCCTAAAAAAGTTTTTTCTATTTTTTCCTGACATATTTTGCACGGCTTGCCTTCGCGGCCATATACAAAAAGATTATCCTGATGATGACCAGTTTTGCCTTCGCCGTTTTGATAGTCACGAAACGTTGTGCCGCCGTCAGCTATGCCGTCACCAATAACCTTATTTATTGCGTCAAATAATCTATGCACACCGTTTTCATCAATTTCATTTGCTACTGCAAAAGGATTTATTCTAGCTAAGAATAATGCCTCGTCAGCATATATATTGCCAATGCCGCTAATATAATTTTGATTTAGCAAAATAGTTTTTATGCGTGACTTTCTATTTTTTAGTACATTTTTTAAATATTGTAGTGTAAACTCAGCTGACAGCGGCTCAGCTCCCATATTAGCTATAGCTTTTAAGTCTTTTTCATCTTCCAGCAGATAGATTACTCCTAGTGTGCGCGTATCTCCGTATATTAATTTTTCTCCGCCCGTAAGGTCAAAAATAATCCTAGCATATTTATCGGTATTTTCACCATTTGCACTATATACTAATCTGCCCGTCATACGCAGATGAAATATAATATTTAACTTATTATTTAAGCGTACTATTAAATATTTACCTATTCTATCTATATTAATTATTTCACTGCCAACAATTTTTGCTACGAATTTTTCTTTTGATACATTTTGTATTTGTCTAGTTAATAAAATATCTACATTTGCTATAGTTTTACCTATTAATTTTTTATTTAGGTAACGCCTTATCGTTTCAACCTCTGGCATTTCCGGCATATCATTTCGCCTCCGCCCAATTGCTGCCGCTATGAATATCTATTATTAGCGGTACAGCCAGTTTTGCCACATTTTCCATAGTGGCATGAAGAATATTTTTTACCTGTTCTATTTCTTCATTTACTACCTCTAGTACCAATTCATCATGCACCTGTAATATTATACGGCTCTTTAGGTTTGCCTTTTTTATTTCACCATAGGCACTAATCATGGCTAATTTTATAATATCGGCAGCACTGCCCTGTATAGGTGAATTCATTGCCATGCGTTCAGCTAATGACCTTTTTACGAAGTTGCGGCTGTTGATGTCGGGTAATGCACGATACCTATTAAACATGGTTCTCACTGCACCGTTTTTATGTGCGGCAGCTATAGTGTCATCTAAGAATTTTTTTACACCGGCATAACGCTTAAAATAGCTATCAATATAGCCGGCAGCCTCTTTTTTAGATATATGTAAGTCCTTGGCTAGTCCATAGTCGCTAATGCCATAAACTATGCCAAAGTTTACCGCCTTAGCACGGCGGCGATGTTCATTGTCGACCTCGGCTAATGGTATATCGAATACTTCGGCGGCTGTGCTGGCATGAATATCCTTACCGTCACAAAACGCTTTAATAAATCGTTCATCACCAGATAAATGCGCTAATATTCTAAGTTCTATTTGCGAATAATCAGCCGACAACAATAAATCAAAGCCCTTGCCTGGTTCAAATAAAGCTCTTATCGTTTTGCCTTCCTCGGTACGCACGGGTATATTTTGCAAATTTGGATAGGAGCTTGATAGTCTGCCCGTTGCAGTAACAGTTTGATTAAAATGAGTGTGCAGTCTGCCTGTGCTGTCATTTATAAGCATAGTCACGCCGTCTAAGTAGGTAGACTTTAATTTCATCCACATACGATAGCCTAATATTTCTGCAATCACTGGATGTTTATCTAAAAGTCCTATTAGTACCTCTGAATTAGTCGAGTAGCCTGTTTTTGTTTTTTTGCCAGTTGGCAAATTTAGCCTATCAAATAAAATAGCTGCTAACTGTTTAGGCGAGTTTATATTAAATTTTTCTCCAACTAAACTGTATATATTTTCCTCAATGGCAGCTAATCTTTTACCTACCTCGACAGCCTTTTCTTGCAAACGCTCGCAGTTAATATATACGCCATTTTGCTCCATTGCTGCTAGTACCTCAACTAGTGGCAGCTCAATGTCATGGTAAAGCTTTTCCATTTGCAAGGATTTAAGCTTGCTATATAGGATTGGCTCAATCCTTGCCATAATAAATGCGTTAAGCGCAGCCTTGGCTATATCATCAATACATTCAGGCAAGCTATATTCTGTCAGATATTTATTAGCCAGCTTTGTTAAATCATAGCTGTTATAATCTGGATTTAATAGATAGGCTATCAGCTCTACATCATAAACATTTTTTCCTAATGAAATGCCAGCATGATAATAGCCTTTTAAGCCAAACACTACTATTTTTTTAGTAGGCAAAAGTGCTAGTAAACCTAAATATTCAACAGAATTTGCTGCTATAAAGCCACATTTCTGTGCGTTAGGAGCATATATTGCTAAGCCGTTAAGCTGTTCAAACGGTATTTTCCCTGCAAATACACCAGATATATAAAGTGTATCTTCCTTAGCTAGTATAGCAAGCTCCTTTTGCGTCCAATTTTCATAGCTGCACTCAAGCTTTTTTAAATTTATTTTAGTATTATTATCCAACTTAGCATCAGGATATAGTTTAGCAAAGCTTTGCCAAACGCTGTTTAGTTCATAACGCTGGCGAAATTGCTGCATTGCCGCAAAATCAGGATTTATAGCATAGCTATCAATTTCACAGCTAATGTTTGGCACATTTGTATTTATAGTTGCTAATTCCTTAGATAGTATAGCCTGCTCTTGATAAGCTGCTAGATTTTCATGCAGCTTTTTGCCCTTTATATTATCTATATTTTTAAATACATTCTCATGGCTGCCATATTCTAGCAGCAGCTTAGTAGCAGTTTTTAAGCCGACACCAGGAACTCCCGGTATGGCATCGGATGTATCGCCCATTAAGCCCTTTAAGTCAATTATTTTCTTAGGCTCAAAACCATACTCCGCTATAAAAGCCGCCTCGTCATATAGCTTCATATCGCTGATGCCTTTTTTATTTAAATTTACTTTGATATTAGTGTCTATCAGCTGCAAAGCATCTTTATCACCAGTAACAATCATAACCTCGACATCTTTAGCTGCCAAATGAGCTGCCAGCGTACCGATAATATCATCAGCCTCGTATAGTTCTTTTTCAATAAATGAGATACCAAAAGCTGCTGCAAATTCATGCAGCAGCGGTATTTGAGCTACTAATTCCTCAGGAGTTTTAGCGCGAGTGCTTTTATAGTCAGCATAACGCTCGGTACGAAATGTTTTTTTCCCTTTGTCAAAGGCTATTGCCAAATAATCAGGCTTCATGTCCTGTAAAAGCTTAGACAGCATTTTAGAAAAGCCTACGATAGCATTAGTAGGCTTGCCTAGAGAATTGGTCATCGACGGTAAAGCATAAAAAGCCCGATACATAAGGCTGCTGCCGTCTATAATAACAAAATGTTTCAATAAAAATCCTCCCTTCTAGTTAATTTTTCGCATTTTTAGCCGTTACCCAATTATCAGCAGCCTTAGTGGCTGTCTGCTCGGTTTTAGGAGCATTAGTTACCGTTTCGGCAGGATTTTCGCTAGGATTTTCCTTTGCTATGTCAGAAGTACTTACAGGAGCACTTAGCACATAATTTTTTTTGCTGTCAAAATTACCAACTAGATTAAATAGCGGTGTTACACTGCCAGCCTCAATATAAAGCGTATTCTTTTTTAAAACACCGCTTGCCTGCCCATAGCGCGTATTAATAGTATTAGTATTAGCATTATAGCTATAGTCTATACTGCTTTCAGCGGCAATGGTATCAATCGGCAAAAATAATTTATCATTTTGATAAACAGCTGCCTTCTTTAATTTTTTATTCTGAAGATATAACGGATATACCTTAGCAATATAGGTTGGATTGCCGTCAGAGCTTTCAATTTTGGCAGCAATAGCCGCATCGCTTTCAAAATTATTAACGCCGAAACCAGCCAGCCATTTATCTACATCGCCTGTAGTCAGTTTTTGCCAGCCATAGCCGTCGGGGTATACATAGTAAGCTACAGTATTATCCTCTAGCTTTTCTACTACCACGCGATTATAAGTTATTTCTACGGGAGTATTCACTGCCACTAAATCGTAAAGAGCCTCGACTTCTTTTTCGCGCATACGCACGCAACCGTCAGACACATAGCCGCCAACTGTTTCCGGTCTATTAGTTCCATGAATGCCATAGTTGCCATTAAAGCCTATCCAGCGATAGCCTAGCGGACAGTCCGGCCCTGAAGGAATAACTGTGCCGTCATGCGGCGATACCCAGCTAGGATTTTTTTCCATATATTGAACCTTGTAATAGCCCGTAGGTGTCGGTGTAGATGCCTTGCCCGGCCCTATCGGATACAGTCTGATTTTTTTATTGCCCTCGTAAACAGCCAACGAGCGTGCCGCTAAATTTATAGAAATCTTTAGATTAGTATTTTTAATTTGCTGAGTATCGGCTACATTTTTATTTACATTGGCATCATTACTAGCCGCTGTATTACTAGACGGCGTAGCTATAGCAGCCGCCTCGACATTAAAACTAAACAGCAATAGATACATTGCTACAAACATTACTAATTTTTTCACGGTAAAATCTCTTTTCTTTAAAAAATATTTATAAACGTTGATTGACTTTTATCCTATCATCTTTAACTTGAATTTACAAGTAATTTGCCTTTCATTTCATAAAATAAGAGCAGACAAAATAACTTGTCTGCCCTCACTATCATTTATTTATTTTCTGCTACAATCGTTTTAGCAATTTGTTCCGGCACAATATCATATCGGTTAAACTCTAAACTAAATTCGCCGCGTCCCTGAGTAATCGACCTTAGCTCGGTAGCAAATAAATATAGCTCCGCCTCAGGGATAAGTGCCGCTATTTCACTTAAATCTTTGCCTTTGCTGTCAACACCTAGAATATGCGCCCGCTTGCGATTTAGCTGTCCCATAACATCACCCATATAATATTCGGGTGTAATAATTTTTATAGTGTCTATCGGCTCTATCAGCAAAGGCTCGGCATCCATAATGCCCTTTTTTATAGCTATAGCTGCTGCTGCTTTAAAAGCTGCCTCTGATGAATCGACTGTATGATAAGTGCCGTCATAAAGATTGACCTTTACATCAACTACAGGATAGCCGGCCAATACGCCGCCCGCTAAAGCTTCTGTCACTCCCTTTTCCACAGCTGGAATATATTGCCGCGGCACGCTGCCACCAAAAATTGTTTCGGTAAATTCATTGCCTGAGCCTTTTTCGCGAGGAGAAATTTCTAGCCATACATCGCCATACTGACCATGACCGCCGCTTTGCTTTTTATATTTGCCCTGCACCTGCACGCTTTTTTGTATGGTTTCACGATAGGCAACCTTAGGTTTAGCTAATACTAGCTCTACGCCGTATTTACGTTTTAATTTTTCTTTTAAAATGTCTAGCTGTGTTTCACCAATTGCGTGTATCAAAGTTTCTTTAGTTTCGGCATTTTTCTCAATACGGATAGTTTTTTCTGCCTCCGACTCCTTTATAAGTGCGCCTAAAACCTTATCCTCTTCACCTTTTTTAGCTGCCTTTATTGCCATAACTAGCATTGGCTCAGGGAAGGTTACAAAGTCAAAAGTAATAGGCTTTTCCTTGGCACAAAGCGTATCACCCGTTGCTACCTCTGCTAGCTTGGTTGTTACAATAATATCGCCGGCATTTATTAGTGAAAGCTTTTCCTGCTGCTTGCCTTGCATGGCTATTAATGAGCCTATGCGGACATCGTTTTTACTATTGGCATGATAATAGGTTTTATCGCATTTCATTTCACCAGAAAGCACACGGATATAGCTTTGCCTGCCGATAAAGGGGTCGGCAACAGTTTTAAATACCTGTGCAGAAAATAAATCCTCAGCGTGACGCTCTACTAATTCGCCATTACTTCCCATACCGACTGAAACCTTAAAATAAGGCGCAGGCAAATACTCAACGATACCGTTCATTAATTTTTTTACACCGATATTTTGTTTTGCCGAGCCGCAAAATACGGGAAAAATTTTACCAGCCTGTATGCCTTCTATCAAAGCTGCCGTTATTTCTAACTCAGTTATTTCCGTGCCTTCGATATATTTTTCTAACAGCTCGTTATTAAATTCGGCTACTGCCTCTATTAAATGCTGTCTAGCGTTTTCAACTTCTAATTCAAGATATTCAGGAATTTCATCCTTTATAACTTCATTATCGTGCGTAACAATCTTCGTGTGCAGCGATAATAAGTCGACTACGCCTTGGAAAGCTGCCTCCTTTCCTATCGGCAACTGAATTGGCACTACACCTGTGCCAAACCTTACTCTAAGCTCATCAACTACACCGTCAAAATCAGCGTGAGCTTTATCCATTTTATTTATAAAGAACGCGCGCGGCAAATTATTTTCCTCGGCATAATGCCAAACGTTTTCTGTGCCGCTCTTTATGCCAGACGATGCCGATATAACGATAAGTACGCTGTCTACAGCACTTACAGCACTTTCTACCTCGCCTACAAAGTCTGGAAAGCCTGGAGTATCTATAAAATTAAGCTTAAAATCTTTCCATTCTGTGCTAGCAAGCTTGGCACTTATAGTCATGCTGCGCGCTATTTCTTCTTCGTCAAAATCAAGTAAGCCATTATGCTCCTCAACTGTTCCCAAACGTTTCGTCACGCCTGAGTTGAAAAAACACGCCTCTAAAAGAGAAGTTTTTCCTGTCTTGCTATGACCGGTAACTGCCACGTTGCGGATATTAACACTTTGATAGCTTTTCATTATAGTCCCTCCTAGCGTTTCTCTTAATATTTATTAAAATTCGTCAAAACAAAATTAAATCCTGCTATAATAAGATAAAATAATAGCCTAAGCAAAATTTGCCTAGGCTATTATTTATTTAATTTTTATATGCGGAATGTATATGTAAGCGCACACTAAAAAAGCTGATAGCGATAGTCCCGCTCCCACATAGCCGATATATGCCAGCGCGCCATGAGCGGTGAGCTGCGAGCCTAAATATGTTCCGCTGCCGATACCAAGATTAAATATGCCAGAAAATATTGACATAGCTACTGTTGATGAGCTAATATCAACGGCTTTTAATAATTCAGCCTGATAGGTTATGCCATAAATCATAGCAAAAATTCCCAGCAGAACACAAATAATTATCATAGTGACAATAGAGCTTGCCGCTAGCTGCCACAGCACTAGTGCAATAGTCACTCCTACCAGTGTGCCGCGCACTAAAAGTATTCGATGTCTGCCATAAAGCCGCGAAAATAATATGCCGCCAATTAGTCCGCTAAGACCTAAAATCATCAATATGGTAGTTATAAAATCAGGACTAAAGTTAGCTACTATTGTTAAAAAAGGCTCAATATAACTATAAGCGGTGTAATAAGCCGTAGCGTATAAAACAGTTATAATATAAATGCTCATAACTGCCTTATTGCGAAACACTGTCGGCAAGTCGCGCACAGTAAATGGTTTTGTCTGATAGCGTTTAGGAAGTATATAAGCTAAATATAAACAAATTGCTCCTGATACCGCACCGATAATTAAAAAGGTCGTGCGCCAGCCAGCATACAGACCGACTATGCGCCCTAGTGGCAAGCCTAGTATCATCGCTATTGATGTTCCCGTAGCTATCATGCTGAGAGCAAAGGGCTGATGTATTCGCGGTACTAATCTAGTTGCCAAAGGTGCAGTTATTGACCAAAAAATAGAATGGGCGCAGGCTACGCAGATACGGGCAGCAACTAACATCGGGTAGCTAGTCGCCATTCCTGATAAAATCTGCCCTACCGTAAATAAGCCGATTATTAGCAGCAAAAGCTTTTTTAGCTCCATGTTGCAGGTAAGCAGCATTAGCGGCAAGGAAAGCACCGCCACCACCAAGGCATATATACTAATCATTGAGCCGACATCAGCCTCGGTCATGCCAAACGAATTGGCTATATCTATAAGCAAGCCTATAGGCATAAACTCCGAAGTATTAAACACAAAGGCTGACGCAGTAAGTCCTAATAACGCGCCAATATATTTTGCTGGCAAAGCAGGTATCATATTTTTTCGCTCCTTTTGTACTAGAATAGCCATACTCTAGCACAAAATTTACTCATAAGCAATGAATATTTGTGGTTATTTATTAGCCATAATACCTCTTCAGCCTCAGCATAGACAGCGCGTTTTTTATAACTCCTCTAATCGCATTAGCAGAAAAGCATAATCAGAAACGCGGTTTAAATACAGTTTATCGCTTTCAGCTACCAATTCTTCTTCAGCCAAGCGGCATGCCAAGCGTTCTGCCCGACGGGTAATAGTCCGAGCTAAGTCAAGCATCGCGCCTGCCTGCGTATCACCTGGCACGATAAATTCCTTTAGCGGCGGCAAAATTTTTTCAATGCTTGCAATTTCCTTTTCTATATCTGCTACTTTGTCAGCCGTGATAAGCGGCGCGCGCTCAAGACTGGCAAAGTCTGCCATTAGCAGTGATAAATTTTTTTGCAAGGCTAATATTTTTTCTCTAACCTCGGCCTTTCTAGCAGTAGCTCTTGCCATAGCAAAAACGGAGCAAACCTCATCTATTGTACCGTAGGTATCTACGCGCAAAGAGCTTTTAGCCACGCGCTCGCCAGTATATAGACTGGTAGTTCCCTTATCACCGGTTTTGGTAGTTATACTCATAGCCTATTCCTCCTACTTAGGAATATCGTAATTTTCATCAAATATCTCTGTTTCGTTAAAGAAGATATTAATTTCTCTCAACGCGTTTTCGGGGCTGTCCGAGGCATGGACTGCATTGCGGCTGCCACGGGCAGCATAGAGCTTGCGGATAGTTCCCTCAGCTGCTTCATCAGGATTAGTTTTGCCATGAAGCTTGCGAACTCTCTCTATGGCGTTTTCGCCGGCTAGAACTATCGCTATGATTGGTCCAGAGGTCATAAAACTAATTAAATCCTCATAATAGGGTCTGCCTATATGCTCAGCATAATGAATACTAGCCAGTCTTTTATCCATTTTTAAGAGCTTCATGCCTAAAATGCTAAAGCCTTCATCTTCATAGCGTTTTATAATGTCGCCGCTATGATGTTTAGAAAAGGCATCAGGTTTGATTAATACAAGCGTTCTTTCCATTTTATTACATCACCTCAAAATAGTTCTGCCTTATACTGTTTAGCTACTTCGCTGTAGTTTATGGCTGACTGTCTTAAAGCCTCAATTTCATCATCGCGCAGGGCGCGGATAATCTGCGCCGGTGTGCCAAAAACCAGCGAATTAGACGGGATTTTTTTATGCTGGGTTATCATTGTGCCAGCACCGATAACTACATTGTCGCCTATCTCGACATAGCCTAAAACAATTGAACCCATGCCTATAAGACAATTATTGCCAATCTTACGCGCATGGATTATAGCATTATGACCAATGCTTACCTCATCACCGATAGTAGTTGACTCATTAGTCATAACGTGGACGGTAGCATTATCCTGAATATTGGTATTTTTACCGATTTTTACCGGCTGGAAATCACCGCGCACTACCGCGCCGAACCACACACTAGAGTTTTCTCCAATGGTGACATCGCCCACTACCGTAGCCGAAGGAGCAATAAAAACTGATGCGTCTATTTGTGGCTGTTTGCCTTTATAAGGAATGATATTTTGCATAAATAACGCCTCCTTTAAACTCAATTTATATTGTTTACTTTCGTTATAAAATTTATTTTTCCTGCCTTAATTTGTTTTTGTCGTAGAAATTAATGATTTCAGCACTGTCAGTCGGTGCGCATGAAGCCACTCAGCAATTTGTTTGCCGCAAAGATTTTGTGGTGCGTCATTGCCGCTTATTTTATTTAAAATTTTAATAAATTCATCAGCTTTGACTAGATAATCAGGCAATGAATGATTATCGGCCAAAATCACAGCATTAAATTCGTCAGTAGTAATTTTTTCTTTATTTATCGCTAGCAGCAGATTTAAAATTTTAGCAGGCTTGCTAAGTCTTGGCGCGCGCATATGCTCTTTTATTACAAATTTTCCTGCTTGCAGCCAGTCGCGCGGCATAATCATGCGTTTATTCCAGCTATCTAGCACGGTAATTCCTGTAATTTCATGTCCATAGTGATGTGGCTCCATTTGTTTAGGAGTAAGCCCTTTGCCTAAGTCGTGAACTAAAGCACAAAAACGGGCGCGCACGGAATTAGTTATTTTAGCAACTTCATCTAATACCAGCATGGTATGTTCAAAGGCATCGCCTTCAGAATGAAATTCTTTGGGCTGTGTTTTACCGATAAGTCTAGCAATTTCAGGAAAAGTTACTGTTAGCAAATCAGCTTGCTGTAAACTTCTAAAAAATATTGACGGCTTATTAGTTTTTAAAGCTCGGTTTAATTCAGCTAAAATTCGTTCGGCAGGCTCTTTTTTTAGTTCGTTTTTAGTGAGCTGCATATATTTATAAGTGCTGCTGTCTATAGAAAAATTAAATGCTGCCGCCTGTCTAGCGGCGCGCAACGACCTAACAGGGTCTTCAGTAAAATGCTCTGATACGGCAATTATTTTTTTCTGCTTTATGGCAATTTTACCATTGTAAGGGTCATGTAGTATTTTTTGCGGCAGCTCTAAAGCCATACTGTTGATAGTAGTATCGCGGCGATATAAATCCTCCTCTAATGACACCTCGGCATTAGCAACTATACTAAAGCCACGATAGCCGCTCCCAACTTTTATATCGCGCCTAGCTAAAGCCACTTCAGAAATTTTAGCGTCAATTTCTAGCAAAAATACTGGAAATGATTTTCCTACGGGCTTTGCCATGGGAAATATTTTTAAAAAGTCATTTTCGTTTAAGCCTGTTACCATATAATCTTTATCTTTAGGCATAGCTTGGCGAATGAAATCGCGAACCCAGCCGCCAACTATATAAGGAGTGCCGCCTTGCGCTCTTATTTTTTCTACAAAAATTTCTTCCTTCATCGTTAATTCCTATTACAAAAAAGGCTCTGCATAGCAGAGCCTTTAAATTATTTAGCTAATATATGTGCGCCCTTGGTGTCTAAATCAAGTATCATTGTACTAGCAGTTACTCCGTGCTGACTGAAGGTTTCACGCATAGCAACCGCTACCTTATCGGTGCAATGATCGCGTTCTAGAGTATATGCCATTAAGCATGGCCCAGCACCGCTAAGACTCGCGCCTATTGCGCCTGCCGCTTTGGCTGCCGCGAATACATCGTACATTCCTGGAATGAGCGAAGCTCTATAGGGCTGATGCAGGGCATCTTCAAATACATTTTTTAAAAATTTAGGATTGCCCTTGCACATGGCTGCTACTAGCATTGCCGCCCGACTTACGTTATTTATGGCATCCTTCATAGGAACATTTTCCGGTAAAACTGCTCTCGCCTTTTTGGTAGGCAAAGGGAAATCAGGAATTGCCACTACCAATTTTAGCCGAAACTTTGGCAAGAAAGAAAAACATTCAACTTCGCCGTTAGTTACGGTGCTAACGGTAAAGCCGCCAAAAATTGCCGGTGCTACATTATCTGGATGTCCCTCAATATCTGTTGCCATTTTTAATAGCTCGCGCTTATTAAATTTGCCGCCTAGCAGCTCATTGGCCGCTTTTAAGCCGGCAACGATAGCTGTAGCACTGCTGCCTAAGCCGCGCGATAAAGGAACATTGTTATCCATTTTCATAATAGCACCATGATATTTATCCTTTAAGCCAGCCCTATCTAGCAAATGCTGCACTGAACGCCACACAATATTGCGCTCATCAGTCGGGATATTGTTAGCACCTTCGCCATTGATTTTTATACTTAATTTTTCTTCTTTTAAAAGTGTCAGCTCTAAATCATTGTAGACGGTACAAGCAAGACCGATAGTATCAAAACCAGGGCCACAGTTTGCACTTGTTCCCGGCACTCTTACTTTTATTGTATTTTGTGCCATTTTTACCCCCGCTCCGGCTCAACGCGTATTATACTTCTAATCTCATCACATACAGAAAGCTCTGTAAGTGCCTTGATAGCCGCCTCGATTTTAGCGTGTTCTACTATATGGGTAATAGCTACAATCTCTGCATGGTCAACTATATTGCGCTTAGTCTGAATAACTGATTTTAGGCTGACACCGGCATTTCCAAAGGCGGTGGCAACAAAGCCTAAAACTCCGGGTTTGTCATCAACCAACAAGCGAACGTAGTATGAGGATTTAGTTTTTTCAATCGGGCAAAGCGATTTTTGCTCATAGCAGGTGCAGCGAATACGGCCAAAGGTATTATTTACAATGTCGCGCGCTACATCAATAACATCAGATACTACTGCCGATGCTGTGGGTAGTGAGCCTGCTCCCTGACCATAGAACATTGCCTCGCCAATAGCATTGCCGCGGACAAAAATAGCATTATATACACCATTTACTGCCGCCAGCGGATGCGATTTTGGCAAAAATACCGGGTGCACCCTTACATCTACGCCCTTTTCTGAGTCATGGCCGATAGCTAAAAGCTTTATTACATAGCCTAGGCTACGCGCATATTCAATATCATCAGGAGTAATTTTAGTTATGCCCTCGACTGATACATCCTTTAATTCAACTCTAGTGTTAAACGCCAGCGATGCTAAAATTGCCGCCTTGCGTGCCGCATCTAAGCCGTCAACATCAGCCGAAGGATTAGCCTCGGCATAGCCTTTTTCCTGAGCCTCTTTTAGAACTGCATTGTAATCACTGCCGCACTCGCTCATT
>SAMEA104315428__coassemble_1314_pt1 | contig 14336 bp, 10 predicted proteins | sample SAMEA104315428__metabat2_low_PE_031 | metagenome-assembled genome bin SAMEA104315428 (sample SAMEA104315428) | gut metagenome | biome: Monkey gut; feature: monkey-associated habitat; material: faeces | place: China | collected 2013 | reverse complement strand
CTTTTATGAAAATTTTGATTTTCTGCTTCATAATCTGAATATATCTGTTTCAATCTCTTTATGCCTGACTCAAATTTTTTAACTTCCTCATCATCTTCTGACCTAATTCTATATATTCCCTTTTGATAGCTTTGCTTCATATCGTCCAAATAATTTTTAACCTGTACAAACCTATAATTATCCTCTTCTATTTTTTTATTTCTCTCCGAGTATAAATGAATACCTATTATATGCACTAATATCGACAATAGCGCATATATGATAAAAAGCTGTTTTCCTTTCTTTAACAAATATTTAAAAACCATGTTTCGGCAATATTTATCACCGTATCTCCAGCCTTTTACATAATATTTTATGGCATCTCGAACTTTCTTCAGCTTATAATAGCAAATATCGCCCGCCTTCTTAATACTATCAATATGTTCTCTTTCTGCACATATAGCATACCAGTATAGAGCCTCTAGCCATTTTTCTTCTTTTTCCTTCTCATTACCGCATTGATATGCACTATCTACATTGCCATTGTGTTCAAAATCAAGCTTGTACCAAAAATATGCCGAGTTATATTGACTGTCTTTCCTATTAGCATCTATTTGTTTATTACTAAAAAGTTCTGCTATTTTCTTATGTAAATCAAAGTTGTCTTTGACAAAATCTTTTTCAATTTCATCATAAGAACCGCCTTTAAGCCATGAACAAAATGCTGCCAGCTTATTTTGCTCAGTCCCCCAACCATTGTATTCAAGTTCTGCTAAAAAGTTCATAGCAGGCACATAACCGGCTTTTGCTGATTTATTTACTAAGTCATAAGCTTTTTTGTCATCTTGCTCTACGCCAACACCGTCTAGATAAAGACATGCCAAACAATATTTTGCCTCATTAACACCTTCTTGCTCATAATTAACAGCCTTCTTTAACCAATATGCTGCCTTTTCAAAATTTTGCTTAATACCATTTTCTCCATCAAAATAACTTAGTGCAGTCTGTAAAATAGCATATTTATCACCGTTTTGAGCCGCTTTTTCAAACCAGTAGCCAGCAGGTTTTATATACCGATATAAAATCTGTTGTGCAGGCAAACAGCCGCCCTCGCCTGCTTTTATAAGCCAGTATTCAGCAATATCAGGTGATTTACCATAATAGTTCTGTGCATATTCATACTGAGCATCAACATTTCCTTTAATAGCAAAATATAATGCCGAACCAATCAATTTTTTGCAGTTGTTTATCCAATTATCACTTACATGACAAATTGTAAAATAATCTACATTGTCTTTAGTCAACTCTTTTTTAAGCAATTCTTTTTTACTAATAACTTCAGTACATAATTGCTTAATATTTTTCAAAATATTACCTATATCAATATAGTTTTGTACCGTTGCTCGCAATCTATTGATGTATTGTTCATAATTTTTCTTATCCAGGAAAAAAGTTCTCTTTAGTGTCTGTAATGCTTTTTCCTCTATAATATCCAATATAGGCACGAAAGCCTGCATCAGCTTTTTCACTTTTAAATATGCTTGCTTGTCCCCAAAATAATGCTGTAATTTATCATAAACCTTATTAATATTGCTAAGTTTCAGCAGGTTTTTATTATTTTCTAAACTTCCTTGTAGAGCATATTCAGCAGAAATTGGCACCACGTCGACTATATCATCTTTAAAATTAAGCTTTAGTTCTTCAATTAATTCTTCTAATTCGTCATCATCATCAACTAAATCCATTTTATTGACGATAGCTAGCGGCTTTAGTCGTTCACTAAATGATTGCAAAATTTCTTTTTCGGTTTTTCCGCCCATTTGGTCAACGGAAAACAGCCACAGCATAGCATCAGCATTTTCAACAAAATTCTGAGTAATCTCCTCATGCTTTTCTACAATAGCGTTACGACCAGGACTATCAATAAAATCGTATTGCCTCAGCAAATCATTGGGCAGTTGACGTTCTACATATTTGATGCTGTCGTGCATCTTTTTATATTTGCCATTATTTTCTACTGTAAGCTTATTAAAATCATCTGGAGTAAATTCCTCTTGCTTTCCGTTCAGAAAATGGACAATTATTCTATCTTTGCTGCCATAAACAAACTTTGTTATAACCGCAGTTGTGGGAATTGGACTAGCTATAGCCACCTCTTTTTGCAGCATAGCATTGATAAAAGTAGATTTTCCTACCGAAAATTCTCCCATTATCATAACCTGCAAGGGCATAGTTAAATCATCTATCAACTCACGCAACCCATTTTCTAGCGATTTATCAGGCTGCTTTCCCTTTGCAGTGTTGTTTAATAATACAGATAAATTACTCTTTAAAGCACCTATTATATTTTCTTCTAACACACCAAAACTCCTAACATCACATTCTTATAATAAAAAATATTTTTTATTTTTCAGCATATCTTCACAATATTATTATGCCATGTTTGTCCCCCCCCGCAAGACAAATTCACATCATTATTAAAATAAGCAAAATAAATACCCCCGACTTAGCCGAGGGTATTTTCTATCTTCATTTAATTACTGAAAAATCCCTCCTGTTGCAGAATAAAAGCTGCAAACAGGAGGGATTTTTTAATCACAACTAAAAATTTTTAAATCTGGTCTTAATTCCTTGGCCCGTCCCATATAAACGTGCTGGATTTCTGACTGTTTGCAGTCAGTGTCGACTAATAGCAGCACGCGTATACAGTGGTCAAGTGCGCCGTCAACTTCAGCCTGCTGCGCATCAAATAATGGAACTAGGTCAAAGCCTGCTAACTGACGCGCGCCTTTAGAGGCAAAGCCCGATTTTAAATCAGAGGTCATTGAAAAAATGCACGCTCCAATATCATCGGGTTTTATTTTGTTACGACGGAGAATTTGTGCCAAAAGGATTTTTGCACCCTGCCAAATTTCTGTTTCTGTATCCTCGCCAACGGTAATTGCACCGCGTATTCCTCTCATCGTCTATTCTCTCCTCTTAAATTAACTTCCATTGTGTATATCCCAAATAATTCTAAGGCTCAGGATAAAAGCCACTACATAACCAATAAAGCCTAACAGCGGTATTTCCATAATCTTAGGTGTCATCTGCGTGGTGCAAATGGTGCTAGAGCCTAACAAAAGGGCTGCCACTAATACCGCCAAAATAAATTTATTAATCATCTGGTCTAAGCGGCGCAGTGGCTCTTCTGAGCCAGTTAAGTCTAAATTAACTTTGGTCTGACCGCTCATAGTCATTTTCAAAATATCAGAAATCTGCTCCGGCAGCTGGGCTGATTTCCGTAACAGCAACATTCCTTCGCGTGTTGCCTTATCAAGCTCGTCTTTTAAATTAAAATGCTTTCTAAAATCGACGGACAGGCTTTTAGCAAAAATTTCTACAAAGCTTACCTGCGGACAGCAAATCCGCATAACTCCCTCGATAGTCAGCACACCGCGGGCAAACATAGATAGTCCCTGCGGACAGGCAATTTTATGGACACGCATAAGGTTCATTATCTGACGCGTAAGCACACCCATTTTCAGCTCGCTAAAATCTAGGCTGCTGTACTGTGCCATCATTGCATCAATATCCTGATACAGGGCAGTATGATTTATGCGTCCTTTAGCTACACCTAGCTGCAATACCGCCGCTTTCATTTCAAAGGTATCATGCGTAGCTAGTGCTAGTACTGCTTTGCGAATAGCGGTACGGTCGCGGTTTGATAGTCTGCCCATCATGCCGAGGTCTAGCCAAACTATTTTGCCGTTCCTTATCCAGATATTTCCGGGGTGCGGGTCGGCATGAAAAAATCCGTCCTCGATTATCTGCTTGACGTAGTTTTCACCTAGCTTTCGTCCTAAAGCAGCGGTATCATAGCCCCTAGATTTTATAGTATCAAAGTCATCAATGCTGATGCCCTCGATAAACTCCATAACTAAAATATGGGGCGTAGAGAGCTGGCGAAAAACTCTAGGACAGCTAACGTAGTCAATATCGCGGTTTAGATGCTCAAATTCTTCAATGTGGTCAGCCTCCATAAGAAAATCCATTTCTTGTTTAGCTATCGCCCACATTTCATCTAAAACCATATTGAAATCTACGATGTCCTGCGACTGACTGATTATTTTTAAAAGTGTTGCCGCCCGCTTTAAGAGGACTATATCCTTGCTCATTATCTCGTAGATACCGGGACGCTGAACTTTTACTACTACCCTTTCGCCAGTCGACAGCACCGCTCTATGCACTTGGGCAATGCTGGCTGAGCCTAGTGCCTCTTCATCGATAAATTTAAATACCTGGTTCCATTTGCGATTGTACTCGCGCTCAATAACTCCGACAATCGTAGCAAACGGCAAAGGCTTTGCCTCCGATTGCAATTTCATCAGCTCATCGCAATAATCGGGCGGCAAAAAATCTGGTCTTATACTCATTACCTGACCGAGCTTTACAAAGGTCGGGCCTAAGTCCTCTAGTATCTGCCGCAATTTTTCCGGTGTCATGCCCCTTACAACTTCGCGTTTTCTAAGGACGTTCACCATTTCTTTTAGCCTGGTCGTTGCTCCGACTTCTTCAATTTTCCCCTGAAAGAAATTATCTAACATAGGTACTTTGCCTCAAGCATATCTATAATGGGAATTATTTTTTGCCGTACTTTTCAGCTAGCTGCTGCTTTACCGTTTCATTAGCTAAGAAATCATCATAGGTAGACAGGCGGTCTACTACGCCGTCCGGAGTAATATCTATGATACGGTTAGCGATAGTCTGTACGAACTCATGGTCATGCGATACAAATAGTGCCGTGCCGCCAAAGGAAATAAGACCGTTATTAAGTGCTGTAATCGACTCCAGGTCTAAGTGGTTGGTCGGCTCATCTAAAAGCAAAACATTTGCGCCTGAGAGCATCATCTTAGACAGCATACAGCGCACGCGCTCGCCGCCTGATAATACCGCAGCCTTCTTTTGGCTTTCCTCACCAGAAAACAGCATACGACCTAAAAAGCCGCGTACGAAGGTTTCATCGGGGTCTTTAGAATACTGGCGCAGCCAATCAACTAGGTTTAAATCAACGTCATCAAAGTATGCCGAGTTATCACTGGGCAGATATGCCTGCGAAGTGGTAACGCCCCATTTAAATGTACCCTCGTCAGCCTCTTCTTCGCCCATAAGTATTTTAAAGAGCATTGTCTTGCCGATACTATTCGGCCCGACAAAAGCTACCTTATCGCCTTTTTTCAGCGTAAAGCTGACATTTTTTAAAACCTGCTCGCCGTCAACAGTTTTAGAAATGCCGTCTACCTGCAAAAGCTGGTCGCCTGCTTCGCGATCGGGAGAAAAAGCAATGTAGGGATAGCGGCGCGATGAAGGCTTGATGTCATCAATAGTAATTTTATCTAATAATTTCTTGCGGCTGGTAGCCTGCTTAGATTTAGCAGCATTGGCAGCAAATCGCGCAATAAAGTTTTGCAGCTCCTTAATTTTTTCTTCCTTTTTCTTGTTAGCCTCTTTTTGCAGCTGCAAGGCTAACTGGCTGGACTGATACCAAAAATCATAGTTGCCGGCATAGAGCTGTATTGCGCCAAAGTCTACATCACAAATATAGGTGCAGACCTGATTTAAAAAGTGTCGGTCATGCGATACTACGATAACTGTATTGGGAAAATCTGCTAAGAAATTCTCTAGCCAGTTAATTGAGTCAACGTCTAAATGATTGGTCGGCTCATCTAAAAGTAAAATATCAGGGTTGCCAAATAATGCCTGTGCTAAAAGTACGCGTACCTTTTCTTTAGCAGTAAGCTCTGACATTTTCATCGTATGCTCGTTATCGGGAATGCCTAAGCCATTTAGCAGGCGTGCCGCCTCGCTTTCAGCGTCCCAGCCGTTTAGCTCGGCAAATTCTGCCTCTAGCTCAGATGCCTTCATACCGTCCTCTTCGGAAAAATCAGGTTTAGCATAAAGTGCGTCCTTCTCGTCCATAATCTCGACCAATCGCTTATGTCCCATGATGACGGTTCTTAATACCTCATAGTCATCAAAAGCATAGTGGTCTTGCTGTAATACGGCTAAACGCTCGCCTGGGGTAATCTCAATATTGCCGCCAGTCGGTTCAATTTCTCCCGAAAGAAGCTTTAAAAAAGTAGATTTGCCAGCACCATTAGCACCGATAATACCATAGCAGTTGCCAGGAGTAAATTTTAAATTTACGTCCTTATAAAGAACGCGTTTACCAAATTGCAGGCTCACGTTGTTAGCTGTAATCATTGTATAGGTTTCTCCCCTTCATTCTAATTATTAATAATTTATTTAGTCAGCATTGCCCTAAAAATACTCATTATGCCCTCGCCGTAAGTATAGCCTGGTACTGCCCAGCGACCGTTTAAATCCTCCCAGCGAGTAAGTGTGCGCGTGCCATACGAGGAGCGCACTAAGCTGTAGCGCGGGTCAACCACACTAGTTGACGGCATTCTAGTCGATGCGTAGGCAAGTAAATGCTGAATTTGTGCTCTTACCCCTAGCTGCGGCGAACTAAAATAAGCTCCCTTTACCTGACTGCTCGTAGTTCCTAAACCGCAATAATTGTTTTGATCGGGCGTTACTGTACCGCCATAGCGGAAATAGCCAGTTTCTTTAAGTGCCTGTGCAAAGGCTACATCGGGTCGAATACCCTCGCGCGTACCCTCCTCGTAGTAGTAGGAAACTAGCTCGCGCGGACTGACAGCGATGTTAGGATTAGGGTTCACACTTAAAAGATAATTTACGCATTGCTCCTGACTAGCCAGCGGCGTTCCCATAATCGAGTTATCATAGGCAGAAACCGTGGTCGGCACATCAAACGGTACAGTCATAGCTTCAGGCTCGGCAAGCGGCGGATTTAGTATAGCCGCGATGCGGTCATTTAGCGGTGCGGCCTTTTCAGCATAGCGGTCAACAGCTATCGTTTTGCCGACTTTAGTAGCATCTTCAACTACTGATTTAGTTACAGTATCATCAGTATGCGACCTGCGAGCCTCTGCTCCCGTCACTACCGTCAGCGACAGCATCATAATTCCCATACCGGCTAAAATTTTTTTGCTCTTACTCGAAAAAATCACTAATCCTAACACCTCTTGATTTAAATATAAGCACCCAGTAAATATATCAATGATACCGCGCTAAAAATATAGTTTTCGCGCGTAAGTTCCATTTTTTTACCTGCCAGCAATGACAAAAACACATAAGAAACCATAGCTATTGCCAGTCCGGCAGTAACATTTTGTCCGAGCGGCATAATTATTAGCAGTGCAGTCATTGCCACTAGCTCGGCTAAATCTAACTCCTGCACCTTTAAATACTTGCTAAGCTCTATTGTAAAATTTTTTAGCAGCATTAAACCAGTTATAAATAATACCGGTATCGTTAGTGAGGGAAAGCTTTCTATCTCGGCTATCACTGGCTCAAAAAACAAGGCAGTAATCAGTATTATTATAGCACCCAGCATAGTATAGCGGGGATTTTTTTGTGACAATAAAGCCGATAGCGGCGATACTGTTAGCGGTAATGCTCCTAACAAGGCACCAATGCCGCTAGCTGCTAAAGATATTGGCAATGTCTTATTGTTATTTTCCTTTAGTGCTGTAATATTAGCTAAATTAATTGCTGCTAAGGTTACAATGAGGGCTAATCCAGTATAAGCTAAAGTAAAAATTTCTTTATCGGTCGCAGCAGTCAGTGTAAACATGGCTAGATTATCAACGCCCTCAGGTAAAAGGCACGGTGCGTCAGGAATTATCCAAAAGCCTTCTATCAGCGTTACTACGGCAGTAACAACCATGCCGATAGTGACAGCATTTTTTATCCTTAAAGCCATTAATGTCAGCGTTATTATAATACCGCTAACTGAAAAATAGGGTAACGGCTCGGCAAAATTTCCCAGCATTGTAACTGACCACGCCGAATTTATAATAATATGCCCTAGATTTAGTGACAGCATTACTAGCATTATGCCTACCGCACCTATAATTGTCATTTTTATAAAGCTAGGCAAAGCCTTAGCAAAAAAATTTTTGCCAAAGACTGCCAGCAGCGTAGAAATAATACTAGAAAGCACGCTAATTCCTAGCACCGCATAAATATTTACACCGTAGGATATGCTCACAATATAGCTCAGCCATGCTGCAATAGCCACCGACGGCATTAACAGTATAGCTTTATTTTGCCACAGCATCAAAAGCGCGCCGCTAATGACGGCAAAATTCAAGGCATAGTAGCTAGCAGTAAAATTTAATCCGGCATCGGCTAAAATATTTGCCGTTAGCACCAGCAGACTAAGACTAGCAAAGGCGGCGGTCATGCCGCTGACCAAGGCTTGCAATTTTGCCATACATTTCCTCCTAGCCTGATATTATTTCTTTTTATTTTATCACAGGCAATCTAAAATAACTAGCTTATACTGTCATTTTCAGCAAAAAGCTAGTTATTAATGCTATAATCATCAATGTTAATTTGAGGGGAGGTTTTCCTTTGCACATTCCTAAATCTATGGCAACGGTAAAGCTAGGCGCGTTAGCCGCTATAATTTTATTATTTATTATAATTCATATTGCCAATCCTAACTTTTTGCCGCACATTGTTTCGCTTTTAGCGCGCGGCGATATAATGGAAACGGCTGATTTTATTGCGTCCTTTGGGTCGCTAGCGATTGTCTTTAGCTTTTTTCTAACACTGTTTGTAAATGCCCTAGGCTTTCCGCCCGCGATTATTTTTTCTACCGCCAATACGCTGATATTCGGCATTATTCCTGGCATTATTCTGTCAGTTGTCGCTGAAACCGTAGGCGTTGCCTTCAGCTTTATTATTTTGCGCTTTTTCCTGCGCGATGCCGCTATGAAAATCATTAGCAAAAATAAAGTGCTAGCAAGCCTTGATAAATACAGCGGCAAAAAAGGCTTTATGGTCATGCTGATTGCCCGCATCGTTCCTTATTTCCCTTCAATCATGCTGAACGCACTCGGCGCGCTGTCTGCTATGAAATTTCGCGACTACTGTTTAGCATCCTTTGTGGGAAAATTTCCTTCTACCGGTATTGAGGCGGTTATCGGTCATGATACTATAACCCATCAAGAAGACCCAACGCGGCTAATCGTGGTTGTTGTCTGCGCAATACTGCTTATCGGCGGAGCTTATTACTACGAGCGGCGCGAAACTAAAAAACTAGCTGTAGCAGAAAGAGAAAAATGACTAGAAGAAAATTTATCCAGCTTATCAGTAAGGCACTGCTGTCTATTGGCTTTACCTTTCCTATGTTGAATAATACTGCGGCAAAAGCCAACAATCATACCTTGCGATTTGTACGGCAAATCGTGACCAAGGATATGACAAATTCGCGTGTCATTATAGCGGAAAGCACTAACTATCTTAAAAATTTATCGCTCGTTCTAACACCTATAGACAGTCAAAATGCTTTGCCGCTGAAAATAAAAGTCGATTGTAGCAGCCTTTACCTAGATAATGCTCAAAATTATTTTTATACCGCTAGGCTTACAACGCTTAAACCTAACACTAGCTATCAATATTATTTTGCAGATGAAAATAACTCAACTGTCAGCAGCGTTTACAGCCTAACTGCCGCCCACGCGAAAAATAGCTTTAATGCTCTTATATTTGCCGATACCCAATGCGGTACGAGCTATGACCTATGGCAGGAAAATCTAGCTAAGGCTATGCGCCGTCACCAAAATATAGATTTTGCCGCCATTCTTGGCGATTTAGTCGATAACGGCGAGTCAAATTGGCATTGGGAAAGCTTTTGGTCAGCTACCGCTGATGTTTTTAGCCATATCCCATTAGCACCAGTAATGGGCAATCACGAATGCTATGGTCTTGATTGGAATTTTTCCCTGCCGCGCCGCTTTGTCCATAGCTTTAATCTTCCTACTAACGGCAGCGATAAATTTAAAAACTATTACTATAGCTTTAACTATGGCAAGGTTCACTTCATAGTGTTAAATACGCAAATGCTGGAGCTAAAAAATATGCACGCTGACCTCTTAGCGTGCGAATTAGATTGGCTATATGCTGATGCGCGTTCCCACAATCTGCCATGGCAGGTGGTACTCATGCACAAGGATATACTAGCCTATGACGAATATCAGCAAGAAAGCAATTCTATCGGCGGTTTTAGCGATGTCGGGCGCGCCTTTATGGCAGCTTTCGATGAGCTAAATATAGATTTAGTGCTTACTGGCCATATGCATACCTATAGAAACCGCCAAAGGATAAAAGCCTTCAAGCCTAGCACGATTGGCACAACGTATATTATGAGCGGCCCTAGCGGCAATGAAACCTACACCATTCCGCCCGATGAGCTAGATAAAAAAGCAATCTATCAGCCTACGCCGCCCAATTATATTTTACTAAATGCCAGTGCCGACCGACTAACTATAACCGACTATACCTTTAACGGCGAATTAATCGACCAAAATATTTTAACTAAATAGTTAAAACATATCCTTTTTCCATAAGGCAACCGCACCGGTAATACTGATACCAAAGGCAATGCACATCACATATAAAAAGCCGTTGCCGTCATCAGCAAAGGGAACAGGAACATTCATACCGAAAAAGCTTGATACTACCGTCGGTATAGCGATGATAATAGTCATAGCGGCTAAAAATTTCATCACTAAATTCTGATTGTTGGCGATAATCGAAGTAAAGGTATCGGCCATGCGGGCTAAAATTTTGCTGTACATCTCGACCATTTCCTTAGCCTGCTTGTTCTCGATAATTACGTCCTCTAGTAAATCCTCGTCCTCTTCATATGCCTTTAATATCGGCGTAAGCGCGGGATTGTTGCGCATACGCAGTAGCTTATCTAGCACCGCGCCATTAGAACGAATAGCCGCATTGAAATAAGTAAGACCCTTTTGCAGCTCCAACAGGCGCAAAATCTCACTATTTTTCATATCATCGCGCAGCTGGTTTTCTATCTCATCGGAAAGCTTGCTGATTTGGCGCAAATATCTAAGATAAAAGGTTGCCGACTTATATAATATCTGAAATAAAAATCTCGTCTTTTTATATGTCCTAAAAAGCTTTGCCGTGCGCTCGTTAAACTCTGACATAACCGGTGTTTCTTCAAGACAGACCGTTATTATATACTCATCAGTTATAATTATTGCCAGCGGCAATGCATCGTAGCTGTCCTGTCCGCGGCAAATAGCAACGTTGGTTAATACCATGACCGAATCGTCCTCAATATCGGTATGGGAACGCTCCTCATCATCAAGTGCCGAGCGCAAAAAGTCAGGGTCAACCTCGGTTAGATTGCTGACAACCTTCAGCTCATAGGGCGTAGGGTCGACAATATTTATCCACGCGCCTTTTTCCAATGTTTTTAATGACAGCTCCTGCAAAGGCCCGCTTTCTAAAGATTTATAAATTTGCAGCATAGGCATTCTCCTTTCGGCGAGGGAAATGCCGCTAAAGCTTAGAGCATCTCACCCCGATATTATTTTTTTACATCGCTTAGGTTTTACCGTATCAGGGTGGTCATCCATGCTCCTCACCAGCCTTTCTAATGTCTGATTTCTGCACTTCATTATATTACCAGCTTACTATTTTTGTCTATAGAAAAATGGCAGGGTTTAGCCCCTGCCATTTTATTTTACAGTTATTTAACAATATTAATATTTTTCATCATCTCATCGACAACGATTTCAAAGCCGCGCCATGACCAATGAGTGTCATCCGGCCAATAAACATCTGTTACGCCGTTAGCCACTGCCTGCTGCAAAATATGTTTGGCATCGACCATATAATAATCGCGCTTAATCGCAAAAAGTTCATCTAGCTCTGGTTTAGCCGCGTATTCCCTGCCGTCAGACTGCAAAAAGGGATAGTATACACTGCTCTTATCAGGGCAGGGCAAAAATACTAGCTCAATCCCCATAGCCTTTAAATTATCGGCTACAGTCTGAATATTTTTCGCCGTCTGCTCTACATCAGGATTAATTTTAGGATTGGTGAAATCCCAAGTTATATACATTAATTCATTTTCCTTGCCTACTGCTGTAAAAGTATTTTTATTTAATTTAGCAAAGCTTACATCGCGTTCCTTATTCCGCCACTTTCGCGATTGTTCATGCAAATAATTAATATTGCGTTTAACCAAAAAGCCTGGGAAAAATTCATCCTGTTTTTCTACTGGTTTTGTTTTATTTTTGGTGAAATTTTTAATAACAGTCAGCTCGTCTAAAGCAGGAACATTTGCTAAATAGTCGGCATCATCATAACGCCCAAAAAGATACCGCTCAACGCTTTCAACAATTACAACTTTAGGATTAATCTTAGTCAGCATACCATTATTTCTCAGCACCTCGACCATGCCCAATGCCTCTAAGCTTTTTATGCGGTTGCTAGGTACATTGACTACTGTTAGACCATATTTAGTGACTAAATAATCCTGATAGAAAGCTCCGCCGCCGCTGTTAGTAAATGAGTCACCTATAGTTAGCACATCTACTTTTATGGCTTCACCGTTATTAATTCGTTCTAAATAGTCGTCCAATTCTAAATGATGATGCTCATATCTTTTCTGCTCCGTCAGTGATTTTGACCAAGCCATGCTGGCAAGATTGGCTAAATCGCCGTGACCGTCTGCCCCAAAAGACTTATTATCAACCCAGCCAAAATATAAAATTGCATTAGCTAGGAAAAAAATAGTAATTATTGCTGCTAATGCCTTGCTAAATCCTTTGCTAGTCATAATTCACTCCGTTAGAACTGAAAATATAGAAAATCAGAAATCTGCGACAGATAGTACATAGTTGTAAACATCAGTACTACCGCTAATGCTAAGTAACGCTTGCGCGGACGAAAACGCCCTACTATCGTCTGCGTGTTAGGCATTATCAGTACCAAAATAAAAGCAATGACTGTCATGTTAAAAATTCCCCGCGTTCCCCATGCACCGTGACTGCGCGAAAAGCTGCCAATATTGTTAAAATCCAGCATGGTGCTTATTATCTGCATTGCCGTGGCAAAGTCCGGCGAGCGAAACAGTACCCATAGGAAATTTACGGTTAAAAATGTAAGCAACCAAGCCAAAGCTTTGGGCAAAGCTAGACCCAGTCTGCGCCACTGATGATTTATTAGCAAAAATGCACCATGCAGCGCACCCCATGCCACAAAAGTCCAGCCAGCACCGTGCCACAGGCCAATGAGCAGCATAGAAACAAATAAATTAAAGGACTTTCTCACTTCGCCTAGCCGATTGCCACCGAGCGGAATGTACAGATAATTTTTAACCCACGCGCCCAGCGTCATGTGCCACCTACGCCAAAAATCAATTATCGAGCAAGATTTATACGGTGAATTAAAATTAAAGGGCAGCTTTATATTAAATAGCAATGCCAATCCTACCGCCATTTCCGAGTAGCCGGAAAAATCAAAATACAGCTGCAAGGTATAGCCGACAGCGGCAAACCAAGCATCATAAAAGGACAGCGCGTCCGCTACGCCATAAGCACGGTTTACGCCCACGGCAATGGTATCGGCGATAACCACTTTTTTAAATAAGCCGATAATGAAAAACATTAAGCCACGAGCGATATTATCATAGTTTAATTTATAATTTTCTTTCGCTAAAAATTGCGGCAGCATATCGCGCCAATTAATAATCGGGCCGGCGATAAGGTGCGGAAAGATTGTCACAAACAGCATATAGTTTATAATTGACGAGCCTTTAGTTTCGCCACGGTAAGCGTCAATCAAATATGCTGTCTGGGTAAAAGTAAAAAATGAAATACCCAGCGGCAAAATTATAGTCGGTATATCATTGTTAAATCCCGTCAGACTGTTTAACGTAGCTATAAAAAATCCCATATATTTATAGTAGCCTAGCAAAGTTAAATTACCGGCAATTCCTGCCAGCAACCAAGATTTTTTCTTTGCTTTGCTATGTTCAATTTGCCGCCCGATACAGAAATTAAAGAAAATTGACAGCAACAAGAGCGGCACATAGCGCGCGTCCCAATAGCCATAAAAGCAAAGTGATGCGATTACTAGATAGGCGGCACTAGCCTTTTGTCCTTTATGCTTAGCGAGCCAAAAGAAACCGAAAAAGACCAGCGGCAGATAAATAAAAATAAATTCGTAGGTGTTAAAGAGCAAATTGTTCCCTCCCATAAAGTTAATTAACAACAACTGCTCTTTATATTACTAGAGATGTCCCCCCCCGCAAGACAAAAGTCGTTTTTATTTTGTTATTGCCAACAAAAAAGCACTCAGAAAAAATCTGAGTGCTTTTAGCCAATTTATAGCTTAGAGTTTGAATTTATTAATTTCTACCTGCATATCGCTGGCAAGATTTGCTAGTGACTGACTAGCAGCAGCTA
>SAMEA104315428__coassemble_1284_pt1 | contig 14737 bp, 11 predicted proteins | sample SAMEA104315428__metabat2_low_PE_031 | metagenome-assembled genome bin SAMEA104315428 (sample SAMEA104315428) | gut metagenome | biome: Monkey gut; feature: monkey-associated habitat; material: faeces | place: China | collected 2013 | reverse complement strand
AAAGGTATGTGGGAAGAATTTTCCGATGTTGTCGGCTTTTGGGCGGATATGGAGCATCCCTACATCACCTATGAAAATAATTTTATTGAGTCGGAATGGTGGGCATTAAAAGAGATTTGGAACAAGGGCTTGCTTTATAAGGGGCATAAGGTTGTTCCTTACTGCCCGCGCTGCGGCACGCCGCTGTCTAGCCACGAGGTAGCACAGGGCTATAAGGATGTCAAGGAACGCTCGGCATTGGTAAAGTTTAAGGTAGTAAATGAGGACGCATATTTCCTAGCTTGGACAACTACTCCGTGGACACTTCCCTCAAATCTAGGCTTGGTGGTAAATCCAACGGTTGACTATGTTGAAATCGAAGTTGCCGGTGTAAAATATTATTTGGCTGAGGCACTCGTTGACAGCGTATTTGACGGTGTAGAGGGCGAGCGCAAGGTTATTAAAAAGCTAAAGGGCAAAGACCTTGAGTACATGGATTACGAGCCGTTATATGATTATGCTGTCGGCAAATTAAAGAAAAAAGCCTTTTTTGTTATGTGCGATGACTATGTAACTACTACTGACGGTACAGGCATAGTTCATACTGCACCGGCATTCGGCGAGGACGATAACCGTGTTTGCCGCAAATATGATATGCCGTTTATTCAGTATGTTGACGGCAAGGGGCAGCTCACAAAAGAAACTGATTGGGCAGGAGTATTTGTAAAAGATGCTGACCCGCTGATTTTAGACGACCTCAAAAAGTCGGGCAAACTATTTAAAGCACCTAAATTTGAGCATAGCTATCCGCATTGCTGGCGTTGCGATACACCGCTTATTTACTATGCGCGTGAAACTTGGTTTATTAAGATGAGCGATGTAAAAGATGAGCTGGTAGCCAACAATAATACCGTTAACTGGATACCAAAATCCATTGGCAAGGGGCGTTTTGGCGACTGGCTAGAGCATGTGCAGGACTGGGGACTTTCGCGTAACCGCTACTGGGGTACGCCGCTACCGGTATGGGAATGTGAGTGCGGTCATCAGCATGTAATAGGTTCGATTGCCGAGCTAAAGGAGTTATCGGATAACTGCCCTGATGATATTGAACTGCACCGCCCCTATATCGATAAAGTAACCTTTAAATGCCCCGAATGTGGCAAGGAAATGCATCGCGTGAGCGAAGTTATCGACTGCTGGTTTGATTCTGGCTCTATGCCGTTTGCTCAGTGGCATTATCCGTTTGAAAACAAGGAAATTTTTGAAAAACGTTTCCCTGCTGATTTTATATCCGAGGCAGTCGACCAAACCCGTGGCTGGTTCTACTCGCTAATGGCAATATCAACGTTGCTTTTCCACAAAGCTCCTTATAAAAATGTTATTGTCCTAGGCCATGTACAGGATAAGGATGGTCGCAAGATGAGTAAATCCAAGGGCAACGCTGTTGACCCAATGGAGGCACTTAAAAAGCATGGTGCTGACGCTATTCGCTGGTATTTCTACGAAAATAGTGCGCCGTGGCTCCCCAACCGTTTTCATGATGATGCAGTTCAGGAAGGTCAGCGCAAATTCATGGGTACGCTGTGGAACACCTACGCTTTCTTTGTACTATACGCTAATATTGATAATTTTGACGCTACTAAATATCAGCTAGATTATGATAAATTATCAGTAATGGATAAATGGGTTCTTAGCCGTATGTCGACTATGGTAAAAGAGGTTGACAGTGATTTAGCTAACTACAGAGTAACTGAAGCCGCTAAGGCATTACAGGCTTTTGTTGACGAGCTTTCTAATTGGTATGTACGCCGCAGCCGCAGCCGTTTCTGGGCTAAGGGCATGGAGCAGGATAAAATAAATGCCTATATGACACTATGGACGGCTTTGGTTACTACCGTTAAAGCTGCTGCACCGTTAGTACCGTTTATTACTGAGGCTATCTATCGCAATTTAGTTTGCAGCATTGATAAAAGTGCTCCTGAGTCGGTACATTTAACGAATTATCCGACCGTAAACGAAGCTTGGATTGATACCGAGCTTGAGGCTAACATGGAGCTAGTGCTAGAGATTGTAGTTTTAGGCCGTGCATCGCGCAACGAAACTAATATCAAAAATCGTCAGCCAATAGCTAATATGTATGTCAATGCCAGCCGCGAGCTGCCAGAATTTTTCCGTGAGATTGTCGAAGATGAGCTGAATGTTAAAAAAGTCACCTTCAAAGATGATATGGAAGAATATTTAACATATAGCTTTAAGCCGCAATTCCGTGTGCTAGGGCCAAAGGTTGGCAAAGCTATCGGCGAGATAAAGACAGCACTTTCTAAGCTGAATGGCTCGAAGGCTAAAGCCGAGCTAGATAAGGAAGGCAAAATAAAGCTTACTATCAGCACGGGTGAAATCGAGCTTACACCAGAAGATGTAGAGGTAACTATGGCACAGACTGCCGGCTATAACTGCCAACGCTATAACGGTGTTACGATTGCGCTAGATACAAACTTGACCGAAGATTTGCTAGAGGAAGGCTTCCTGCGGGAAATAATCAGCAAAATTCAGACCATGCGCAAGGAAAATGGCTATGAAGTTACTGACCATATAGCCGTAAGCCTTACAGGCAATGAGCGACTAGCGGCAATAGTTAAGAAAAATGAACCGATGTTAAAAGAAATTACTTTGACTGATACAATTGCTTATGATAAGGTAATTGGCACAGCTAAAGAATGGAATATTAATGGTGAAAAAGTAACGATAGCAGTAAAATAATTAATTATCAGCGGCCTCTGCATTGCAGAGGTCGTTTTTATAAAAATTTGAAGGTGGATAGTATGCAGAAGGCAAAAATACCAATTGAAAATGATGAAATTTATGATAAAGCGACAATAAACAGAATGTCTAAACTAATTGGTCATTTAACAGCTACTAAACGCATGATGCAGGATAATAGAGATTATACGGAGGTGCTTACGCAGCTTTTAGCAGTAAAAAGTGCGATTAATAGTGTAGCAAAAATAATATTAAAAAATCAGCTCGAAAGGACAATTATTAGTGCCATAGACAATAATGATGCGAAAGAGCTAGAAAAAATAAATAAAGCAATCAGTCAGTTTATAAAATAATTAAAATAGGAGTAGATATTGTGAAAGTAAAGCTAAAAGACTTAGCTCATGCCATGGCATTATCCGATAGACAGCAAAGCTATGTAGATATAAAAAAGGGCGCAGTAGTCATTGTTGATGAGCTAAGCGAAGAAGAAACTTTAAGCCATATTTTTGAAATTGAAGATGACTGGGAAAATTATATTCCCATTCCTAATATCATAGATGAAGGCAAAATAGATACAATGAAGGATTTTGCTAGTAAATTGCCGCTAGCTGCGCGCGAGCGTTTAGAAAAATGTTTAATAGGTGCGGGCGGCGAAACGCGTTTTATGCGCGAGGTGCAGCATTTACTTTTAAAAAATTCGTGGGATAAATTCTTTTTTACCCATTTAGAAAATGTAGCACGCGATTGGTGCGAGGAAAATGCACTTGACTATGATGTTTAAGCCTTGAAAAAATATAAAGCCGCTTGCTATGCAGGCGGCTTTATTATGCAAATTGCCAAAGTGCAAAATAAACGATATAATGATGAGAACAAATTATTATGCAAATTTATATTTTTAATGCATAATTAAAATAGGGGGGGTTCGCTATGGTAACAGCAGTGTTTCCAGCAGCGGGGCAGGGAAAACGTATGCAGGCAGGCATTAATAAGGTTTTTTTAGAGCTTAATGGCAAACCTATTCTCGTTCATACGTTGTTAAAATTTTCTGCCTGTCCGCAGATTGATGATTTAATTGTCATTGCAGCACCTAATGAAGTTGCCTTTATAGAAAATTTATTAGCATCAATCGCTGGGCTAAAGCCGTATAAGGTTGTAGCCGGCGGCACGGAAAGGCAATATTCTATTGCTAACGGCTTGGCAAAATTAAATAAGGATTGTCAAATCGTATTAGTGCATGACGCAGCGCGTCCGCTAGTTGATATAGCTACTATTGAAGAAATAATCAAGGCAGCTAATAATGTGGGCGGAGCTATTGCCGCTGTTCCTGCGAAAAATACTATCAAGGTAGTAAAAAATAATATGGTTACTGATACGCCTGACCGTAAAACCTTATGGGAAGTACAGACCCCGCAGGGCTTTAGGCGTGATATTTTGCTTACTGCTTATAAAAAAGCTAAAGATGATAGCTTTTTAGGAACTGATGATGCCAGCTTAGTGGAAAGAATTGGCGCACCAGTAGAGGTTGTTATGAGCAGCTACAAAAATATCAAGGTAACTACCCCAGAGGATTTACTGATTGCAGAGATGTTTTTAAATAGAAAAGAGGAGTACAGGTGACAAGGTTTGGTATGGGCTATGATGTTCATCGCTTAGTCGAAGGGCGAAAGCTAATTCTCGGCGGTGTAGATGTTCCTCATTCGCTAGGATTGCTCGGACATTCTGATGCTGATGTTTTATTGCACGCTATTGCCGATGCACTGCTAGGCGCAGCTGCGTTAGGCGATATTGGCAGGCACTTTCCTGATACTGATGAGCGATTTAAGGGCGCAGACAGCTTAAAGCTTTTAGAGCAAGTGGTATATTTAGTTGAACAAAAGGGCTATAAGGTAGGAAATATTGACGCAACCATAGTGGCGCAAAAGCCTAAGCTAAAAGACTATATTCCACAGATGAATGAGAATATTGCCAAAGTGCTAAAAGTTACCCTAGATGATGTGAATGTAAAGGCTACCACTGAGGAAAGGCTAGGCTTTACCGGTACGGAAGAAGGTATAGCCGCCTATGCGGTAGCTGGCATATATAAGGCTTAATTTTGGAGGAATAACGATGTTAAAAGTTTATAATACAATGTCAAGGAAAAAAGAGGAGTTTAAGCCGCAAATAGCAGGCGAAGTTAGCATTTATTGCTGCGGCGTTACGCCTTATAATCACCCTCATATCGGCAATGCCCGTCCGTTTGTTACTTGGGACGTTATCCGCCGCTATTTTGCTAAGCTTGGCTATAAGGTTCACTATGTTCAAAACTTTACTGATGTCGATGATAAAATTATAAAGACGGCTAACGCCGAAGGCGTTAAGTGGAGCGACATTTCTACGCGCTATATTGATGCTTATTTTAAGGCAATGGACGCACTGAATGTGCGCCGTGCTGATGTTTATCCGCGTGTCAGTGATACCATTCCCGATATTATCGCGTTGGTAAAATCACTGGTAGATAAAGGCTATGCCTATCCGATAGAAAATGGCGATGTTTTCTATCGGGTAGAAAAATTCAAAGGCTACGGCAAGCTTAGCGGACGCACCTTAGACGATATGCAGGCAGGAGCGCGCATAGATGTTGATGAGCGCAAGGAAAATCCTATGGATTTTGCCTTGTGGAAAGCGGCTAAGCCTGGTGAGCCGAGCTGGGATAGTCCGTGGGGCAAGGGCCGACCTGGCTGGCATATTGAATGTTCGGCAATGTCTTTAAAATACTTAGGCAAAAAATTTGATTTCCACGGCGGCGGCAGTGACCTTATTTTCCCACATCATGAAAATGAAATTGCACAGTCGCAGGCACATTTAGAAGATGCGCATAGCTTTGCCCAGTATTGGCTGCATAACGGCTTTATTACTATTCATAATGAAAAAATGTCCAAATCTAAAAATAATTTCTTTACAGTAAAGGACATATTAGAAAAATATCCTGGCGAGGTCATTCGTTTCTTTATTTTACAAACGCATTACCGCAGTCCGCTTGATTTTAGCGATGAAAGACTAAAGGAGGCACAGACGAGTCTAGGGCGTTTAAGTAAGTCGCAGGAGCTAGCTACAGAGCTATTAAAAATGACTGGCAATTCTAATACAGCAACAGAATTAGCCGCCAAGGCTAAAGCTTATTTAGCTGCTTTTTATGAAGCTATGGACGATGATTTTAATACAGCTCTAGCCATAAGCCAGCTATTTGCCCTGTCTAAGGATATAAACATCTACTATCAGCAGGTAGAGCAGGGAACTGAATTTGATAAGGAAAATTTTAAACAGGCTTACGCTGACTACATGGAAATGGCAGGCATTATTGGCATATTTGAACAGACTGAAACCCATGATGACGGTCTTACCGATAAGCTGATGCAATTAATTATTGACATTCGGCAGCACGCACGTCAGGAAAAAAATTGGGCATTAGCCGATAAAATCCGTGACGAGCTAAAAACGGCAGGCGTAGCTATTGAAGATACGCCGAATGGAGCGCGGTGGAAAAGAATATGAAATTTAGTCATTTCCAAAAGCTAGTGGATATGATGTTTGAGCTAAATGGCGAAGGTGCTATAAAAAAACGCTATGACAGTATCGAGGTAAAAACATTAAATCCATTGGTTTTAGCCTATGTAGGCGATGCTTATTTTCATTTGTTTGTCAGAACTAAGCTATTATCCTATGAGCAGGCCAAGGTGCAGGCACTTCATTCCTTCAGTATGCAGATTGTATCAGCAGTATGGCAGGCGAAAGCCTATAAAAAAATAGAAAATATGCTGACTGATGAGGAAAAAGCTATTTATCGGCGCGGCCGCAATGCCAAAAGCCATGCACCGCGCAGTGCTACCGTCGGCGAGTATCATGCTAGCACTGGCTTTGAAGCACTTTTAGGCAGTCTTTATCTTTCGGAGCAAAACGAGCGATTATATGAGATTGCCGAGGCAGCCTTTGAGGTTATAGCTAGTGCCATGATGTCGGATATTAAGGAGAAAAAGTAATTTGATAAAAGTAAAATTATTAGACTATACCCCTGAGCCAGAGCGCGTGGTGGCTATGGCAGCTCGTTTGTGCTACTCGGCAGTCGGTGCTGAGGAGCTAGCCGAAAGGCTTAGTGATGAAAAAGTTAAAGAAATGGTGCAAAAAATGGTTAAGCTAGGTCATGCATCAACGATTGAGCATGTTTCCTTTACCTTCGGCATTGAGGGGGTAAGCCGCGTGCTTACCCACCAGCTAGTGCGCCACCGTATTGCATCCTATGACCAGCAATCACAGCGTTATGTAGCGGCACATGGCTTTAAATACATCACTCCGCCGACAATTGAGGCTAATCCTGCTGCTAAGGAAAAATATGACTTATTGCTAGCTGAAATTAGAAAAACCTACGATGAGCTTACTAATCTAGGTATTCCTAAGGAAGATGCCCGCTATGTTTTAGCCAATGCTGCGGAAACTAAAATATTAGTTACTATGAATGCCCGTTCGCTATTACATTTTTTCAATCTGCGCTGCTGCAATAGAGCGCAGTGGGAAATTCGCGACATGGCTTATAAAATGCTAGCGGAAGTTAAAAAAGTAGCTCCAACGCTCTTTCATAACGCCGGTGCTAGCTGCGTAAATACCGGCCGCTGCCCTGAGGGCGATATGACCTGCGGCAAATTAGCCGATATGTTAAAGCTGCGTGAAAATAATTAAGCTAATGGAGAATGCTATGAGAGAAAAAAGAGAAAATAGCTTTAGTCCCAAAAATAATAAGCCTAAAAGAAATGCCAATAAAAAAACGGTCGTAAAAACAGCCGATGAAATAGTTAAGGAGCTGCCGCCAGATATATTGGTAGGACGCAATGCAGTAATGGAGGCTTTGAGGGCTAACCGCAGCATGAATAAACTACTTATCGCTAGTGGTGATAAGGACGGCTCAATCGGAGAAATCATTGCTCTAGCTAAAGAACGCGGCGTAGTTATACAAATGGTTGAACGCAGCAAAATAGAGGCTATAGCCGCTGGCTTTAGACATCAAGGAGTTTTGGCATATGTAGCTCCGATAGAATATTCATCTATAGATGATATGCTGGAGCTGGCTAAAGAAAAGGGCGAAGAACCGTTCCTAATTTTATTAGATGAGCTGGAAGACCCGCACAATTTAGGTGCGCTTATTAGAACGGCTGATGCTGCCGGAGTGCATGGCGTGCTTATACCTAAAAGGCGCAATGTGCAGCTAAATGCGACTGTTGCTAAAACCTCTGCCGGTGCGGTCGAGTATGTAAAGGTAGCGCAAATCGGCAATATTTCCCAAACTCTAAAGGACTTAAAAGAGCGCGGCTTTTGGGTAGCTGGAGCAGATATGGACGGCAATAGCTACTATGAGGCAGACTTAACGGGAGCTTTGGTTCTAGTAATTGGCAGCGAAGGTAAAGGCATGGGCAGGCTTACTAAAAAAATGTGTGATTTTATCGTAAGTCTGCCTATGGTTGGCAAAATTAATTCTTTAAATGCATCGGTTGCCGGCTCTATTTTGATGTATGAGTCTATGCGGCAGCGACTATCTAAAAAGAAAAACAAGGGGTAGGCTATGAAAAAGCGTGAACATTATATTATCGATGGCTATAACGTTATAAATTCTTGGCCGGAGCTTATAAAACTAAAAAATGAACTAGCAGAGGCGCGAAATAAATTAGCCCATATCCTAGATGAGTACGGAGCTTATGAAAAATATCATTTAACCATCGTATTTGATGCAATGTTCACCGCTGATGAAGAGCATCATGAAAAACTATCAGCTCATACTGAAATAATCTATACCGGCGCAGGCGAAACTGCCGACAGCTTGATAGAAAGACTGGCTTATAATTCAGTGCATCTAGGCGACGATGTCTATGTGGTGACCTCTGACAACGCAGAACAAAGCGTTATTTTAGGCGCGGGCGCATATAGAATACCTTCGCTAGAGTTTCGCAAGCTCGTGTTTCGCGCCAAAAAGCAGCTAAAAAAAGAATATCTAGGCCATATCACTTTGCCAATAGCTAGATTAGAGGTAGAAGACCGGCTAGACCGCGATGTGGTAAAAAAACTTGATGAGCTGCGCAAACGCCGCTAACAATCAAAAGCAGCCTTTCTTGACGCGCTTAGGCATAGTGGAGTATAATTTCAGTTATCAAAGAGCAATGAATTTAAGGGGAAAATGCGATGAAGGCAGAACCAAGCACGGAAATATATAGGGATAGCTATGCGATGCTCGATGACCTTACTGATGAGGAAATCATTATCGAAATAAAAGAAAAAAACAATAAGGATGCTTTAGATTATCTAATCAATAAATACCGCAACTTCGTGCGTGCCAAGGCTCGTTCGTATTTTCTTATTGGTGCTGATAGAGAAGATATTGTTCAAGAGGGCATGATAGGCTTTTACAAGGCCATTCGCGATTTTCGCAATGACAAGCTATCATCATTTAGAGCCTTTGCCGAGCTTTGCGTTACGCGCCAGATTATAACGGCGATAAAAACCGCCACGCGGCAAAAGCATATTCCGTTAAACTCATACATATCGCTAAATAAACCGATTTATGATGAGGACTCAGATAGGACGCTTTTAGATGTTATATCGGGAGCAAAGGTAACTGACCCCGAAGAGCTAGTTATAAGCCGCGAAGAATTTTTAGACATTGAAAAGAAAATGGAAGAAATTCTATCCGACCTTGAGTGGAAGGTTTTAATGAGCTATTTAGAGGGAAAATCCTATCAAGAAATTGCCGCTGATTTAAATCGTCATGTAAAATCTATAGATAACGCTTTGCAGCGAGTTAAGCGAAAGCTGGAAAAATATATGGAAAATCGTGCTGATGATATTGATTTAGGAACAATTTATCGCGGATTAAGCTCAATAAATCGCCGCTTGCGGGGAGTAGTTGATGATGACGGCTTGTTACACTGACTTTGTTAAATTTGCATAAATGAAAAATGCTATTATCATTGACAGGATTTATTTATAAGTTTATAATGGGGGCTGTGAGTTAAAAATCTCACAGCCCTTTTAACTTAATAAGGAAGCAGGTGCTGTCAGTATGCTGACAGCTTAAAAGAGAAATCGGTATAAGCCGGTACGGTCCCGCCACTGTGATAGGGAGCGATGCTGCATAGTTAGGTCACTGGAGTAATAAATACTTTGGGAAGGCGCAGCAAAGCGATGAACTTTAGTCAGGAGAACTGCCTGTTTGACAATCACCGCTGTATATTTTTATACAACACCTGCGAGCGATAGGTAGGGGATTTCATGGTTTAGCGTTGTTTTTGACGCTATCGTTAGTTAGTGAAATTAGTGCTTCTTGCTTGCAAGAGGCACTTTTTATTTTAGGGAGGTTTTTATTATGAAAAACTGGAAAAAAGTATTAGTAGCAGCTGTAGCTTGCGGCGCAACCTTTAGTGCGGTACAGCTGCCGACCGAGGCTGCCTATCAGCTAAACGAGGAAGTAAAAAATCCGACTATGGCACTAAAGACAGCATCAGAAATCGGTGTCCTAGTAAATGAAAATAAATCAATGGCCAATTTAGCCAATAAGGATGCTATTGTAGTTATGACCTTTGGCACGACCTTTAAAGATACTCGCGCTAAGACTATTGATGCTACAGTTGAGAGCATTAAGGCAAAGCATCCTGGCGTAAAGGTAGTTACTGCCTACACCTCGCACATCATTATTGACCGTGTAAAGGCTAAAGAGGGCATAACCTATCCTACGCCGGAGGAGGCTCTAGAGCAGCTGAAGGCCGAAGGCTATACGCGCGTAGCTCTTGCCTCGCTAGATGTAATCCCTGGCATGGAATACAACTATGATATGGGAGTATATCAAAACTATAAAGACCAGTTTAAGAAAATGACTTTAGGCACTTCGCTGATGTATTGGCAGGGTCAAGAAGACCAGGCTGATGATGTAACTGAAACTATAAAGGCTTTAGCTACCCAGTTCCCTAAGCAGGGCAAAAACGATGCAATCCTTATCATGGCACATGGTACGCCGCAGGTATCAAACGCTTACTATTCAGTAATTCAAGCTAAACTAGACGAGCTGGGTTATAAAAATGTTTACATCTACACGGTAGAGGGCTGGCCAAGCCTAGAAACTGTTTTGCCTAAGCTCAAGGCTAATAAGATAAAGAATGTAACGCTTATGCCGCTGATGATGGTTGCCGGCGACCATGCTAATAATGACATGGCAGGAGCAGAGGAAGACTCGCATAAATCAATTCTTGAGGCTGAAGGCTACAAAGTTGATGCCTACATTCACGGTATCGGCGAAAATAAGGCTATTCGTGACCTCTATGTTCAGCGTGCCGAGGACGCTTGGAACGCTTTAGAAAAATAATTTAAATTTCAAGCAGAATAAAAAATAAAAATAGCCACACTAAAGTGTTAATTTACTTCAGTGTGGTTATTTTTTATCTAAAATATTTGTCTATAAGTTGTTTACGGGCAGTATTTAATTCTTCTAGTCTTTCTTGTGCTGCAAATTTCAATTTGTCGCAGGATTGGACAAAGTCGGCAAATTGTTTTTGAATAGCTATAGGTGGAACAGCTATTTTGACTTTTGCTAAATCTTTTCCGTAAACGTGAGGTTGACCTGAACCTTTTTGTAACGTATAAATATAGTCTTGCTTTTTTAATAAATAGTAATACAGGTAAATGTTTAAAAGTCTTTTATTATCTAATGATTGTATAGTATTGCAGTCAGATGCAAATATAGGTATATTCCAATAATTCAAGTATCCAGCATTAGCACCGGAAGCACTAGCTGTAATAATATCTGCTTCCCTATTTGATTTATTATGATAACAGCTAGGAATAATTCCACCTGCAACAACAGGAAATTTACCTTCAACTACTTCCTCTCGGGTTATATTTGAACCTCTTTCTATTGCACAAAAATCTGAAAGAACTTTGTTTTCTGGAATATTCCCAAACATTTCGTTAAATTTTAATTTAACCTTTTCAGATTGCTCGCTAATGATTGCTTGTTCAGCAACTATTTTTTTATCAATAGCTTCAATTTTATCTACTATTTTCTGTTGTTCGGTCACAGAAGGTATTTGAATGATTAAGTTAGAAATTCTCCGTGTAGATGCTCTATTGCTGCGAGAAAATCTTTCAAATTCACCCTCTACCTGAAGTGCTAATGCCATATACTTGGGTATAATATCGCTTGTTTTTATACGCAGAACACCGCAATGGTCAGTCGGATAGAATGGCGTGTCGGCTGGGATAATATTTACCATCCAATCCCCGTCAATTCCCCATATAATCGAGGGTAAAGAAAAATCAGTGATATTTTGCTTATTAATTCTTCCAAACTCCTTAAATACATTGGCACTGTAAATCGGTATACTGCCATTTTCAACTACTTCATCTGAAAGAACACGGTTTCCTATGCTTAAATCAAATAAATTTTTATCTGATAATCTGTAATTTTTAAGTCTAGGAATATCTTTAAGAACTCTTGTAGGAGTAGTTTTGATAGACTTATTAAACGTAATTCCCGAAAAATCAAGCATATCCTGCAATCGCAAACGATAATAGTAAGCAGCTAAATCCTCAACATCAAACACGTCTTCTTCAGTGAAGGCATTTCTGATTAGTCCTGCAATGAAATTATTGTCATTGCGGTCAGCTGCATTATATAAGCAGCCTCCAGCCTTTATTATCTGAATGCCTTCCTGTCCTTTTCTATCGCTCCATTTATAGCCTAAAAATTTCTCCTGTTCCTTATTGGCGTTTGGAGCAGAAATTATTAATGTATCTTGGTTGTAAACTAGCGAATAATATAATAATTTTTCTTGCTCAATAGAAAAAGCATATTCGTAAAATTTTTGATTAAAATATTTTTTTTGCTCTAAATCAGAAAGCTTTTGAAAGATTTTCTGATTATTTTTATTCGTGTATTCTGATGAATTTACAAATCCATTATAGTGCTGATTAAAGTAATTGTCGGCTTGCCAAAAATCATAATTTTCATCTTGGGATAAAAATTTATTGTAGGTATCCTTTTTTACACCTATTTTCTTTAAATATCCTCTTAAAATGACTTCATCTTCCCAACCCTCTATATCTTCTTTAGCAAGTATCGCTTGAATGCTGTCAATAACCATATTAGCGCGTTTGGGAGGTTCGTTGAATTTTTGTAGGAACATAATAACAGTATTTGTTCCAGTAGCACCAAAGGTTTTGCTTCCTAGAGCTGCGATAGCTATGATATTAAAATTTTTTAAAAGAATTTCTCGGGCGGTAGTGAAGCTTTCATTCTCTTTATTTAGTATGCTGCTTGGCAGAACTACCGCGGCAATGCCGCTTGGCTTTAATAATTGTGATATTCTTTCTACGAACAGTGTTTCAATTTCTGAACCGTCATTTGAAATCTTATCTAGAATAGCTAATTTATTGTTCGATAGCTTTAGGTGAGGTTTAAAAGCCTTTACTGAATACGGGGGATTGGCTACAAGAATATCAAATGATTTAGGAGCTACCCCTTTATCAGGATAGTTTTCAAGTCCGTCACCAAAAATTATATTTCCGTCTCCTGCGCCGTGCATAAAGAGAGAAATTTTAGAAACTCTGGCTAATCTGTAATCCTTTTCAATACCGAATATTTTTTTCTCTACCCATTGGGGAAAGGGTTTTTTATTGCCATTTATTGCCTTAGCACAGGCTTCTACTGCCTCAAATCCTTCAGTCAAAAAATGTCCTGCTCCGCAGGCGTAATCTATGACCTTGGGATATTCAATACCATTGATTTTGGTCATTATTTTTTTCAAGGGAAGGCTGTCCCATATAAAACGTGTAATAGGAGTGGGGGTAAAGAATTGTCCTTCATTTTGCTTGAAGCCTTTATTAAGTAGCTGCTCGAACAAATCACCGAGCATTTGCATATCCGCAGAACCGATTATTCTATAATCTTGGAAGAGCTGTATCATTTCAACTAATATTTTACCATTTTGATAAAATAATTCTTCATTATGGACATCCTTGAAAGCAAAGTCATTATTTGTATAGAATTTGAGTATACGAAGTGTATTTCTCAATTCTTTAATCATTTGTACTCTATTTTGCTTCGTATATTGCTTTATAAGGTTTTCAGCATAATCATCAGACACATAGAAAATTTCTTCTCGCATAAATTTCTCCATGCCTTCCTTATGAAGCCTTTGCAGTCTGTCTTGGAGAGTTTCGTATGTATCAGTGCCGACCTTATATTGAAATTCAACAATATCATTATCTGTTTTTTGTATTTCATCTACTAGCTTACAGATAAATAAAGCTATCAATCGATTGAATGCATTTTCTTTATCTGAAACATTATTATGGCGTAGAATTTCTTCAAAGCGATTTACGATTTTATCGTTTTCGGAAAAATCTTTTAAATCCTTTTTTCTAAGGGGCTTTGCGCCGATTTCATAAGCAACTGCATCATCTCTAAAAATGATGTCACCGCTAAATCTTTGTTCATATGTTTCTTTCCATACCTCATAAAGCTCTTGAACCGTATGCGCATTTTTATAAAGTAAAATAGTATTATCCTTTTTGGCGAGATTTAAAATATTGTCATCATCTGAGCAATCGATGCTGTCAGTTGTATATAGAATTTCATCATTGCCATTGATATTTGAAGCATATAGGACTAGCCATTTGCAGCCACGCTCTTGCTGCCAGTAGGAAATTAACTGCCCGCCGTCAGCAAGAATGTTTTTCCTTTCCTTGTTATATTCAGCACCATAGGTTTTACATTCAACTATGAAAAGTATTTTTCCATTTTGGTCAGATACGCAAATATCTGCTCGACCGCTTTTTTGTTCATGACCAAGTGTCCAAGTACGTTCAAGCTCAATATTCTCCGGTCTATATCCTTTATCAAGCAGTCTATTAATACATTCTAATACTACAAAATTTTCTGGTTCAGAGAAATTGGTGGTAGTTGCTACATTAACTTTGAAGCCTTTAT
>SAMEA104315428__coassemble_1260_pt1 | contig 15062 bp, 7 predicted proteins | sample SAMEA104315428__metabat2_low_PE_031 | metagenome-assembled genome bin SAMEA104315428 (sample SAMEA104315428) | gut metagenome | biome: Monkey gut; feature: monkey-associated habitat; material: faeces | place: China | collected 2013 | reverse complement strand
CATAGAAACTAGAGGGCAGCTCCTGCCAATGGCAATATTCATTGACACCAGCATATTTACTATCATTCGCACGCAGATTGTGACCGGCATAGAAAAAGAGCGGGCAGGCAAAATAAAAGAATATCTAAATGAACTAAATGCTGAATATAAAATATTTAAATACTATCTAAGAGAAGACGGCACAGTCTATCTTGATGTCTGCCTACCATTTGTCGATGAAACCTTCGATAGTAAAATGGTACAGCTTATGCTGTCCGTTATAGTTCAGCATTTGGAAAAAGTGTATGCCGATGTAATGGCAAAGGTTTGGGAAAAGGATTAAGAAAATATAAGCTTTTATGGAGGTGATATTATGAATAGAGCTGAGATACTGTCAGCAGAATTAAACGAGCGTACAGTAAATCCATTGAATGATGTAATGTTTAAATTTATCTTTGGTAAAGAAGAACGCAAACAAATAATGCTGGATTTTCTAAATGCAGTATTAGAAAACTCGTTAAAGCATGAAATAAAAGATATTAAGTACGGTCAGACAGAACTAATTCCCAATAACATAGATGATAAATTGACGCGTATAGATATTTTTTGTGAGCTTGATACTGGTGAACAGGTGGATGTTGAGGTACAAGTAGCTAATTATAATAATATGCAGCGGCGTACAACCTACTATTGGGCGCAGCTATATCTAATGTCACTTCCGAAAGGTCTCGATTATCGAGAATTAACTCCGGTAATTACCATAAATTTGTTAGCATTTGATTTGCTGCCCAAAGATAGCCCGCATAGTGAATATAAAATTTGTGAATTGACAACTGGTCATCAGCTAAATAATGATTTAGATATACATTTTTTGGAAATACCCAAATTTGCTAAAACTAATAAACCTATAGAAAAAATGAGCAAAATGGAAAAGTGGCTGGCTTATTTTGCCAATAAGCTTAACGATATAGAAAGGGAGGAACTAAAAATGAGTTCAATTGCAATTGCGGGTGCGATGGATGCCGCTGAAAAGTTTATCGCTAGTTCTGCCGAAAGGCGCGCTTATATAAATAGGCAGTTAGCAATAATGGATTATAATTCGGAAATGCGCAGTGCTAGAGAACAAGGGCTGGCTAAAGGCAGAGCCGAAGGTCTTGAAAAAGGCAGAGCAGAAGGATTGGAAAAAGGACTAGCAGAAGGCAGAGCGGAAGGCAGAGCGGAAGGCAGAGCAGAAGGCAGAGCGGAAGGCAGAGCAGAAGGCAGGCTCAGCACCTACCGCGCACTTCTAGCCGCCGGAGCTATCACTATGGACAAGCTGCGCAATTTAGGAACGCTGACAGCTGATGAATTAACGGCATTAGCTAAAGAAAAAAGTTAGTTAAAAGATTTAAGAAAAAATAGCAAAGCTACGATAGAAAATATATAAGAAGGGGACTTTGGGCTCAAGGGCATTGAGCTAGGCTATACGGATATAATAGGGGGAAACCTTTTATGGCAATGGTAGTAAAAAATAATATGGCGGCGAAGAATACGCTGAACCAATTAGATAGAAATGATAAGGCGTTGGCAAAGTCGCTGCAAAAGGTTGCATCGGGTATGAAGATAAACAGTGCCGCTGACGATGCATCGGGCTATGCAATATCGGAAAAAATGGACGTGCAAATCCGTTCGCTCGACCAAGACGAGGTAAATGGTCAGACAGCTACCAGCCTGATGAAGGTAGCTGAAGGCTCTGTTTCTTCTACCGTAGATATTTTAAGAACGCTGAAGGAGAAGGCTATACAGGCGGCAAACGATACCAATACCGATGAGGACAGAGCCACCATTCAAAAGGAACTAGACCAGGCAATCGACCAGATAGATGATAATGCCAGCGTTACCTATAATGACCGCACATTAATGGACGGTTCTAACAATAGTATTGTATTAGACCCTGGTACACACACCAGTCTGACTAATCAAAGCCTTGGCACGGAAACCGACCCGTTTACCCTTATGACAGATTTAACTCGTCGTGACGGCGGCGGTCTTGGTATCAAAGTAGGAGATACTGTTACTGTTTCCTATGTTAAGGACGGCATAACCAATTCCCATGATATAACAGTCGCTGATGATACTGAAATTCAGATGATGTTTGACTGGAGTCCCTGCAATATGGACTTAGATATATATGACCCGCTATATAGGGACGAGGTGGGAACAAATCAGTATGGTGAAACAGTTCATACATCGGATAATAAAAATGCTGTAACCTATCATGCTCAAAAACCAGGAATTGACGGACAAATAAGCGGTCTTACTGTAGTAGTAAAGGATAGCGGCGGCAGTGTCAATAAAACAGCCACTGAGGCATTAAACGATTTTAAGGAGTCAGTGCGGGCGCAAAATCCTTCGCCGGATAATGCCTTGACTTTTCAGTTTGGCACGCGGGCTAATCAGTCGCTGAAGGTCGGACTTACCGATATGCGCTCGGTGGCTTTAGGACTTAAAAGCTCTACAGGGCAGACCTTGCAGCTGCGCACGCAGACGCAGGCTAATGCGGCGGTAAATGTTTTAGAAAATGCTATCACCAAGGTATTAAACCAGCAAACTAGTATTGGCGCTGTGAGCAGCCGCATAGAGTACACCTCGGAAAACATTACTACCGCTAGTGATAACACCACTGGCGCAAAATCGGTAATAACCGATGCCGATATGGCCAAGGAAATGACCGAATACACGAAAAATAATGTACTTAGCCAAGCAGCGCAGGCAATGCTCGCGCAGGCTAACCAAAACAGCAGTCAGGTACTAAGCCTGTTGCAGTAATTTCTAGGACTGCTATATAAGTTGTATGTAGCAGTCCTATTTTATGCAGCTATAGATTATAAAAACGGTAGAAATGGCGGATATAGCAATGGTAGAAAGGCAACTAGAAACTAGGCTGGCGGCAAAAATAAGCATAGCCCTGACAGCCGGAATGTTTAGCATCGTTCCGGTGACTTATGGTGCGCCGACTTTAGATAAGGTAGTCAGCGGCGGTGCCACTGTAGCCACCAATGACAAAATAACTAATATAACTAGCACGACACAGAATAATGTTATTAATTGGCAGGATTTTTCTGTAGCTAAGGATGAAACTGTCCAATTTGATAATGGAGCTAAACAGAATAACTATTTAAACTTAGTAACGGGCGGCAGTACCTCGGAAATAAACGGTAAAATAAATGGCGGCAACAACGTTTATATCGTAAATCCTAACGGTGTAATATTTGGCAGCGAGTCGAGCGTAGATGTCGGCAATCTCTATGTATCAACGCGCGCCGTAGATGATAGTACTATAAACGGCATAAAAAATGGCACAAATGAAATGTCGGATTTAGTGACAAGCCAGCCAACGGCATTGGGCGGCGATGTAGTAAATCTCGGCAAAATTAACGCCGATACTGTAAAAATCGAAGGCGTAAATATTACCCTCTTAAATAGTGATGATGTAAAAATAAGTGACGGCAGTGCCGTAAATACCAATGTAAATATGATTGCCGCTAACCGCATCGATATTGGCGATAATAGCGGCAGTTCAAATAGCTATGCAATTTCTGCTGTCAGCACAAACAGGCATAAGGGTACAGGCGTATATGACGAAAATAGTCTTGCTAATATAAAAAATAATTTAAGTGGTGACTACTGGCTGGCACGTGATATAGATTTAAAGAGCAGCAGTTATACGCCTATCGGTGATGATAACGGCGCATTTACGGGTAAATTTGACGGCGCATTTCATACCGTATCGGGATTAAATGTAAAAAATGCCGACATCGCTAAAGGCTATGGCGGCTTATTTGGCTACGCCAATGGAGCAACGATAGAAAATGTCGGTGTTAAGGACGGCAGCGTTGAAGCATTTTATGCGGGCGGCATCGTTGGTAGAGCTGAAAATACTACGCTTAAAAATGTTTTTAATGAAGGCGTAACGATTAAAACTACTGCAACTAAAGGACCTCAAAACAGACAAGCCGGCGGTATTGCTGGTTCTGCTACTAATACGACTATTAGCAACGCCTACAATACGGGAGCAATATTATCGAAACTTGGCGCAGGTATAGTTGGTCTTGGCGGCGGCACTTTAAAAATAGAAAATGCTTATAATGACCAGCGAAATAATAGCAATAATATATCTGATAATGGTATATTGGGCGGTACAAATTCGGGTACTAATTATATAACTATAAATAATACTTATACAACTACTAGCGCAACACATTCTTCGTCTGCTCATGTCAATAATGAGTCACACTCTAAGATAAATGTGACTGCTGACAAAAATAAATTAAGTGATTTTAGCGACCTTGACGGCATAGGAAATACCTCTGAAACGGCAACTACTTGGCGCATTTACGAGGGCAGCAGTACGCCGCTATTAACTGCTTTCTTAAATGCCAAAGGCAAATACACGGTAAAATACAACTATACTCAGGGCGACAAGGTAAAGGGCGATACCAACGGCACGGATTTAGAGCTTACCTATAATAACAATAATGTCGATATTTCTGGAGCAACCTATTGGTCAGAAAACGGCATACAGATATTAAATCCTACGGGTATCAATAAATCGAATAAAACCTATCGCGATGTTATGTTCGAAGGGGATAACAACAACAATCCCACTATCAATAAATCCGCTATATTCTATGGCGGTCAAAATGGCTACAATTTAGTCGGCGGCAACCTAACTATAACTCCGCGCGAGGTCGATGTTGACAGCATTTTAGGCAATGCAACTATTAAAAAGGTGTATGACGGCACAACCACAGTCAATGCTGATGCTATTAAATCGCTATTTGAAGGCACAGAAACCACTACAACAGGAGTATTAGCTAACGATAATACGGTAGCAATCGACTCTAGCAATCTTAAAGGCGAATTTGATAATAAAAATGTCGGCGCAGATAAAAACGTGACCTTAAACGGCGGCTTGTCGATTAAAAATGCTGCCGGCTATGCCAATTATGTCATAAAGGGAGCTAATTCTGACGGCTCGGCAAGTATTGACGGCAAAAAAATAAAAGGCACAATTGAGCAGAAAAAGCTTACCGTAAAATTTGCCGATAGCTTTTATGGAGGCGGACAGAAAATCAACAAAACCTATGACGGCACGGCTAGTGCTGCCGAGGCAGAGGGCAAAGATTTTACAATTAACCCTGATGATATAATCAAAGATGAACAGGGCAGCAACGAAGATGTTAGTATTGGCATTATAGGTGCTGACAAGATTGCAGGCAGCTATGTCGATGCTAATGGCGATGATACCAAAAAGGCTGGCAAAGATTACAAGGTAAAATATAGCGGAATTGCTTTGACTGGCAATGATGCAGGAAATTATATTTTAGTTGATGAGCAGGGCAATACTATCTACAGCCTAAAAACGGACGGCGTAGGCGAAGATGTCGGCAAGGATACTGGCGGCACACTCTACGGCAAAGGCACGATAGGCAAGCTTGACCTCGCTAATACCGGCTACTCATGGTTTGACGATGCGGGCAACAAGCAGGAGGCAACCCGTCAGTATGACGGCAAGACTAGCTACATTGACGCAAATGGCAAGCTGGTAAAATCGGATAAAATGCCTGCGGGCGATGATTTGATTTTTACCGTAACCGAGGCCGACTTTACCACGGCAAATGACAGCACTGGCACGAAAACTGCTAACGTCAAGGACGCTAAGGGCTTAGTATATACTATAACTATATCTGGTGATGATGCCGAAAACTATACGCTAAACGGCAAAGACCTTGTTAATGGCAGCACAGATAAAGTTTATGGTGACGGCAAGATAACACCGCGCGTGCTAAAGCTGACTACGTCCGATAAGGTTGCGGAGAAAACCTATGACGGCAATAATAATGTTTATGGCACGAATAATAATACCGATTTAACGTTAGCTGACGGCTATTTAAAATACGCTACGGACGATGACAAATATCATCTGATAGAAAATGACCCCAACGGCACTACGCTGAAAATTACTGGCAGCTATGATACTAAGGACGTAAACTACAGTGACGGCGAAGTTAAAAATAAAAATGTCAGCTACACCGTAGCCGTAGTCGATAGCAATGGCAATGCGTCCGAAAACTATGTATTAGATGACGGCGGCAGCACTACAAAGGATTATAGCGGCACAGGCAAAATCAATCAGCGGGAAATAGATGATATTTCCTTTGCTGATATAGATAAAACCTACGATACTAAGTCGGGCGTTTTAGGCGTGCAGGCTAATGATAAGGTTAAGCTTGATAATACGGGCAACTCGTGGCTAGTAAGCGGCGAAGATGTCAACGATGTTTTAGATGTCAGCAAAATAAACGGCAAGTACGGTCAAAAAAATGGCGATGACTTTACTGCTAATGCCGATGTAGCCCGCGATGAAAACGGCGCAGTCACAGCTAAGGACGTTCGCTACACCGGCATTAAAAACAGTGTAATAAATAATAACTACAAGCTAAAGGACGGACTAGATACCGCCTATGGCAAGGGAACAATAAATACGCTGAAAATCACCGATAAAAACGACCTAAATATCAGCACTAACCCCGATAAAACTATTACTAAGGAATATGACGGCAATAATTTAGTAGCGGACAGTGGAAAGGATGCCGCTGACTATATCGGCAATCTTACTACCACAGTAGGCGGACAGACCGTAGGGCTAGAGTATACCGTAGGCGATGCAAATGATGCGACCTATGCTAGCAAAAACTCTAATAACGGCACAGCGCAGGACGTTAATTATAAGCTGACAGTTAAGAAAAGCGGCAACTATGAAATAGCAGATGATTTACTAAATGACGGTAAACTAGATTGGACCTTTGCTAATGCTGGTGTGATAACGCCAAAAACCGCTACCGTATCGGCGGCGCAGAAGGACATTAACAAGGTCTATGACGCTACTAAGGATGTCTACGGCGATATTAACGGCAACAAAACATTGCTAAAGGATAGCGATGCGGTAACAATTGACGGCTTAGTCAGCGGCGATAGCTACAAGGCATCAGCCGAGTATGATGATAAAAATGTTGGTACTGACAAAAATATCAGCTATAAAATCACTATGGACGCTGACACCCGCGGCAACTATAAATTAGTAGACGCAGACGGCAACGATATTAAGGGCAATAGTGACAGCTTTAATGGCACAGGCAGCCTTGATAAGGCAAAGCTTACGCTCTCCTTTGATAATGTCGATAAGACCTTTGATAATACTACCAATGTCGATAAAAATAATGTGCATTATACATTTAATGGCTTGCAGGGCAGCGACACCGCCACCATTAAAGACGGCTATAATGCTAGCTATGACAGCGTAAATGCCGGCAATCGTACTATAGGCTACAGCGATATTGAGCTAGACGATGAAACAGCTAAAAACTATGACCTAGTAGATAAAAACGGCGATATAACTACTGACGGCACGGGCGGCGGCACAATAAATAAAAAGCAGCTGACCGACAGCGATATTAATATTTCCTTTGATAACATTAATAAGGTCTACGATACTAGCAACGATGTCAGCTATGACCATAGCGGCTGGACTTCGCAGGACAATACGAAAAAGGATGCTGCCGACTACATTAAAAACGGGGCAAGCCTTGGCGGCGTAGACCTGACACTAAACGGCAACTATAATATCGTTGACGCTAAATACAACTCGGCAGGCGTAGATGCTAGTAAGGCAGACTATACCTTTAAGATTGATGATGACCTCTTCAATAACTTTGATTTCTCAGGTCTGAATAATTTTAAATACGACAGCGATAAAAAATATATTTTAGCCTCGACTAATGCTAAAATAACACCGAAAAATGTCAAAGCCAGCCTTACTGTTAATCCTAGCGATATTAGTAAAACCTATGATGGTACGAATAAGGTAACGCAGGACGTATCGGACAAAATTTTGTTAGACGGACTGTTTGACGGTGACAATGCCGCACTTGATACCTCGGCAATCGATGCCGTATACAGCGATAAAAATGTCGCCTATGATGCTGACGGCAATATTACTACTAAAGATGTTACCTATAATGTAAAGCTTACGGGCGGCAGCAGCGGCAACTATAATCTAATTGCCGCCGATGATGACAATAATAATGGCATTGGAACTAGCGGCATACAGCTAACAGGCAGCGGCACGATTACGCCTATGGAGCTTACTAATATTGATTTTGATTTTGTTAAGAAAGAGTATGATGCCACTACCAAGATTGATAATATCAATGCTAAAACTATAACCGGCGCGAACGGCGAAACCATTATATTAGACAGCAGCAAGATTAGCGGCGAGTATGGCAACTGGGAACAGGGCGCAGGCAATACCACGGCAGTGGGTGCAAACGGCACGGAGCAGGGCAAGTTTACCGCAAGTAGCGATGTAAACTTTATAAATCCTGACGGCGCGACCGAGGACGATAAGGCGGGTAACAAGGCATTATCCTATACTGGTCTAAAGGACGCGCTAGAAAATGCTACTGGTTCAAACGGCTTTGAAAAGGGCAACTATACTATAGCCAACGATATTTATTTCACCGAGGACGCAGGCAAGGGCAAAATTACACGCCGCACGCTTACCGAAGACCAGATAAAAACCAATTGGGCAACGGGACAAGTAGAGCGCGAGTATGACGGCACAGCAAATATTGATAACGCCGGCGACTATCTCAATATGTATGTTGATTTAGGCAATGGCAGCAGCTATATTCCGCTGAAATACAAATATAAGGATGCCCAGATTATTGACGAAAATGGCAATGCTATAGCTGATGTCGGCGAACATAAGGTAAAGCTCACGGTAGCAGGACTGGAAGACAAAGAGCTTAATAACTTTGCTATGGATAAATCGTGGGTAGATAAATTCAATAAGGATTATACATCTACGAGCAACATAGCTAAGATTACACCGCGCGTTATCAGTGCCAATGTAGTAAAAAATAATGGCTTTGATAAAATCTATGACGGTACGACAGCAGTCAAGGACGCGCAAGGTGTACATGATAATCTAGTTATCGATAAGGGCATACTCGACAAGGATAAAGGAACAGTAGGCTTAGAATGGTCGGCTGACTATAGCGATAAAAATGTCGGGGATAATAAAGACATCAGCTACACGCTAAAGCTCACGGGCAATGACAAAGGCAACTACACGCTCGATGTAAATAATAAAACTAAGGGAAGTACCGAGGAAACCGACAGCAATAGCTATAAAACCTCAGGCAATATAACTAAGCGCACGCTTTATATCGACTGGGCAAATGGTGCGCCGACCAATGTTGACCGCGAATATAATGGTTTAAATGACACTACTGCTGATAGTAATGGCACAAATAAAAGCCAAATTGATATTGTCGCCGGCAATGATAACGATACCGGCATAATTAGCGGCGATACGGTAGCTTTAGACAAAAATGTAATCGAAGCCAACTATGTTGATGCCAATGGCAATAATGACGGCAGCGTTGCCCGCGATGACCAAGGAAATGTCCTGAATAAGGATATACACTTTGGCAACTTTACACTTACGGGAGCTGATAGTGATAACTATGATATAGTGGTTAGAAATGGCGCGGGCGCAGACAATGATAAGCTAGTCGGCACGGGCAAAATCACCCCCGTAACCATAAATGTCGGATTAAAGGATGCCGTGACTAAAGAATATGACGGCACTACGGAAATCGATGCTAATCATAACGGTCTTAACAATATAAACGTTATCGACAGAAATAAAATCCTAGGCAATGATGATTTAGGCTTGGAGGTAACTGGCTCAGGCTACGATGATAAAAATGCTGGCACAGATAAAAAAGCAAGTTATAAGCTAAAGTGGAGTAATACTAACTATGAGCTGGCAAATAATGATACCAGTGATAATACTGATGTAGCTGTCACGGGAAATGGCGAGGCTACGCTTACCAATAGCAATGCTGAAATAACTAAGCGCAAGCTGACGGGTATGACCGTAAACGATGCTAGTAAAACCTATGACGGCACAACTGACGTTATCGATGCAGCCAATAATATCCGCTTTGACAATGTAGTTAAGGGCGATAGAATAAATCTTATTGTCAACGGCACATACGATAACGCTAATGCTAGCTCCGCCGAGGACAGCGACAGTCTGATTGACCATAATGTCGGCTATACTATCGGTCTAGGCACCGGCGGCGACAGCCAAAACTATGAGCTAGACACTAACGATACTACAGCTACGGGCAAGGGCGAGATAAAAAGACGCGAGCTATTAGTCACCGCTGACAAAAAAGATGTCCGCGTAGGTGATGCTATGCCGAGCTTTACCGGTCGCGTGGACGGCTGGGTAGCTGGCGAGGAAAACAGCAGCGACTTTATTTTTAAAACCGCTGATAACGCTGACACCACTAAGCCGAATACCTATCCAGTTTATGGCTGGTACACCAATGAAAAGGGCGATGATGTAACGGAAGGCAACTACGGACTAAATTATTACATTAAGCAAGCTCCGTCTAATACTACCGCCTTTGAGGTAGAGCTAGTAGACCCAGGTCGCGAATATCACGAAAGCCTAAGCCCTAAGACGCAGTTTAGACCCGATAACACTGCTTACAATCAGGCAGCTATGGACTACAGCAATAGCCGCTATGTTGGCTACGATACCGCTCTAGAATATCAGGATAAAAATGGCGATGTGCTAGGCGAGATTGCTATTGACGGCAGCAGTGTAGCTATGAATGTGCCAAACAGTAATGAAGCCGATATAGATAAAACTAGCTACGGCATAACGGGCGCAAATGTAGTAAATATGGACGATGCCGAGGCGGCAGGCACGGCAGAAATCGCTTTGTCTGGTGACGGCGAAATCGTAAATTTAAAAGCAATGCCGCTAAAGTAAAAAGGACAATGGTGTAAATGAAAAAAATATATCGTACTAAAAAAATTGCCTTGCTGACGCTGGGCGCAATGAGCTTGGCTAGCGTAGCTATGGCGGCAAGCAGCATGGAAAACCCAGCGCGCGATATTTCTCCGCAGCTTCCTAAGCCCGCAGCCAGCGTAGAGGACAATACGCCAACAAAACCGAGCGACAGTAAAGCTGTAGAATTTACCATAACAAATTTCCGTCTTGAAGCTCCCGACCTCTATCTAAATAAAGAAAAATTGATAGAGATTTTGCAGTCGGGCATGGGCGAAAATAAAACTATGGAGCAGCTGAACCAGACCCTAAACGAGCTTACGCGCTACTGCCGCGCTAATGGCTATCCTGCCGCCGCCGCCTACGTGCCGGCACAGGAAAGCACGGACGGCACAATAACTATCCGCGTCATACCAGGAAGAATTGGCAAAGTGTCGCTCGATAATAAAAGCAAGCTAAAGGACACCGTAGCTGACGGCTTTACCGCTAGGCTAAAGCCCAACAGCATTATTAGAACCCGCGACCTAGAAACGGTACTCTACTCTATTTCTGATGTCAGCGGCGCGCGTGCTGTCGGCGTACTAAAACCAGGTGCAGAGTTTGGCACGAGCGATATTACCGTCCGTATTGAGGACGGCAAGGGCGAAAATACTATAATGTATGTCGAAAACTACGGCTCAAAAAATACTGGTCGCTATCGCTACGGCTTGCAGGAAAATCTTTATGACGTGGGCGGCACGGGCGCAAAGGTAAGTGTTGGTACACTTCACTCCAACGGCGGACTGCACAACTACTACGCTAACTATGAAACGCTGGTCGGCCGCGGCGGCACAACTCTAGGAATAGGTTACAGCCGCATGAATTACACCGTGGGTGGCTCAATGACCGCGCTCGATGCTAACGGCGTAGCCGACACTATAAGCTTGTTCGGCCGCCGTCCACTGTATCACTACACCACCAGTGCCTTAAACTTTAGCTATGGCTATGACTATCGTAAGCTAAGCGACAATCTAGATGCCTTCGGACTAAAAGGCAAAAAGCATGAACACAGCCTGCATGTAGGACTTGACGGCTCTAGCCGCATGGGTCAGACTGCCGCAACCTATGGTGTAAGAATTACTACTGGTCGCGTAGGCTTAGACTCGGAATATTCTAAGACGCTTGGAAAATCCAGCAAAGTAGAAGGCACATTTACCAAGGGCGAAATAAACGGCACAGTTGTACAGCGTCTAGGCAATAAATCCGATATAATGGTCAAGGTATCGGGACAGAAAGCCACGCACAACCTTGACGGCTCAGAAGAAATGTATCTAGGCGGTGCTAACGGCGTGCGCGCCTATCCGCAGGGCGAAGGCTCAGGCGATGAAGGAATTTTAGGAACAGCAGAGCTTCGTTTCTATACGCCTATGCCAGGATTGGTATTTAGCACCTACTACGATGCCGGCCATGTAAAATATGCCCATGACGGCAGCGTTGACTTAACTGTAAATCAGCCCTCTAGCGGCATAACTTTAAAAGGCTGGGGCATGGCACTAGCCTACACCAAACCGAACGATTGGTTCGCGCGGCTAGACTACGCCCGCCGTATCGGCAGCGACCCCAATCTAAGTGCCGCCGCTAAGGCTAGCGGCAGAACGTGGTTTATGCTCGGCAAAATCTGGTAATAAAAAACTCCCTGTATAGGGAGTTTTTTATTGTTTAAATTTAATTTTGGGCAATAAAAAAACGCTGACCTAAGTCAGCGTAAAATCTCATGGCGGAGCGGAGAGGATTTGAACCTCCGCACCGGTTACCCAGCCTAACGATTTAGCAAACCGTCCTCTTCAGCCACTTGAGTACCGCTCCAATATTATGGCGGAGAGGGTGGGATTCGAACCCACGGTGCGTTGCCGCATCACTGGTTTTCAAGACCAGCTCCTTAAACCACTCGGACACCTCTCCATTGCGTTAAGAACATAAATATTATAGCAAAAAATAAATTAGTTGTCAAATTTGTTTCGCACATTATTTTTAGTATGCTATAATGAAGGGCAAAATGCAGATTTTAGAGGTGTGCTTTTATGAAAATTGCTTTTTTTGACTCAGGAATTGGCGGCTTATCAGTACTGCATCAGGCGATGAAAATGCTGCCTAGCGAGGAATTTATATTTTTTGCTGATGAAGATAACGTACCCTACGGCACGAAACCTAAAGCCGAGGTTAGAGCTTTTGTCCGCACCGCATTTGATTTTTTAATGACGCAGCAGGTGAAGGCAATAGTTACCGCCTGCAATACGGCGACCTCGGTGGCGGTAGCGGAAATGCGCACGCGCTATGATATTCCGATTATCGGCATGGAGCCGGCGGCTAAACGTGCGCTAGATTTAGACGGCACGCATCGCGTATTAGTCACTGCTACGCCGATAACGGTGAGCGGCGAGAAAATGGAGTTATTAATAGAAAAGGTAGATAAAGACCATTTAGTGGATAGATTAGCCTTGCCGCGCTTAGTCGAGTTTGCCGAACGTCAAGAGTTTGACACAGCGGCGGTAAAAAATTATTTGCGAGAGGAGCTAGCTCCTTTTGATTTAACGAAGTATTCCGCGCTTGTCTTAGGCTGCACGCATTTTAATTATTTTAAGCGCGCATTTAGAGAAATTCTACCTGACAATGTAAAATTTGTTGACGGCAATGAAGGAACGGTTAAGGAGCTAATCCGCCGACTGAAGGAAAAAAATATGTTAGAAAAAAATCAGCAGTCGGTAGAGTATTTTTATTCTGGCAGACGTGTAACAGGTAGTAGCGAGCTAGACCGCCTAGCGCGTTACATGGAAAGATTAGAGAAAATGTATGCCATTAAATAGCTTGACTTTAGAAGTCAATTAGTCTAGTCTATACATTGTGTTTTATGAAAGCGAGATTAATTTCAGGAGGGGGATTTTATGTCAGTCATTACAGAATATCATGTGAATTTCTTTGATACTGATGCTATGGCAGTAGTCCATCACGCTAACTATATCCGCTGGTTTGAAATCGGCAGGGTGGAATATTTGCGCTCTATCGGCGTAACGCTAGGTGATATTATGGACGATGGTTATGTGTTCCCTATTACCGATATAAAGGCAAAGTATGTTTCGCCAGGCTATTATGATGATGTGCTGCTAATCGAAACAACCGCTGTGGCACTGACTAAGGCGAAAATGGCGTTTGACTACCGCATAATGCGCAAGTCTACTGGCGAGCTACTAGTTACCGGTCATTCGCAAAATGTTTATACGCGCCGCGACACTGGGCATATCGCCAGACTTCCCGAAAAATACTATACGCTGTTTAAGGCGGCTATGGATAAGGAGAAACTCGCGCAGGCTGATAAAATTACTAGGGAGGAATTGATGTGACAATACTTTATATAATAGTAGGTATTATTTTGCTCGCTATCATAGCAGTAAAATTATTTTTGGCGCATAAGGGCAAGGAAGATGTGCGCCTAGACACTGATGCCGCTGTAGAATTAGTGAGCATTGACGAAAATAGCATGGTTATTCAAAAGCCGCTGCGCTATCATAATGAGGGCAAGCAGTGTGCGACCATTATGGACGCAATATGCCGCAGTCAGCTGCCGTATGAGCAGTATGACGGCATCGAGGTGCGCGGCAAAATGGAGCGCGTTGGCGAGGAGCGCGAGGACGATTATTTTGAGGCAGTTATCGCACAGGCTAAGGGCTATGTGCGCCATGAAGACGTAGTAGATACAGTGGCTAAGGTAAAGCTTACCGCACGCAAGGGCATGACGTTAAAAGCGGCACTCGCGCATATGGTAGATTTGCCGCTCGATATTATTTGGCTAGAAACAGGACGCACGCCCTGCCATTATCGCAAGGTGCGAATTGAAATCCCCGCGGAAACGCTGGCAAAAATGGCGGGCGTAGAATTAGTAAAGGATTAAGGAGGTGCGCAGATGTCAGAAGAAATGAGCTTAATACCGGTGCCGACTAGGATTTTAACGGAAAAGGACGATATTGTTGACGCAATTGAAAAGTATACGAAGGATAAAATCGGCGAAAATGACCTCGTGTGCTGTGCTGAAAGCGTAGTAGCTATAACGCAGGGACGCTTTGTGCGCCCCGAGGAGCTAAAAATTACCCGTATGGCATGTTTTTGCTGCCGCTTTATCCCTGACTATGGCTCT